>Ga0307427_1000004_pt1 | contig 307128 bp, 299 predicted proteins | sample SalMarWE160190MG_FD_202162 | JGI IMG/M metagenome (GOLD analysis project Ga0307427, IMG submission 202162) | Salt marsh sediment microbial communities from the Plum Island Ecosystem LTER, Massachusetts, United States - WE1603-190 | ecosystem: Environmental > Aquatic > Marine > Intertidal zone...
AAGAGGGACATTATTCGTATCTAAACGGTGGCAGTATAATACCATTATGGTGGGGAAGGGGGGACTCGAACCCCCACGCCTTTCAGCACATGATCCTAAGTCATGCTCGTCTGCCAATTCCGACACTCCCCCGATAGGAAACCGCCTAATACAATAGCATTTTACGGGACTCGCCTCAAACATCGGACTCCGGAACACCATATCAATTAGGCCTACTACAAATTAGGTATTATGTCCCCAGAATAATAAAGGAAAGTTCAGTTCATAGAGAAAATCCAGTCAGGGTTGAAATCTGGTGATTACTGGGACTCGGTTGCCCATAAACCCTGTTCTCTCATCTTGGCGTATTGTTCTAATTGGACAAGAATCTGGCTGTAGCGGTCGTCAGGCTCAAATATATAGGCTTTCGCATATCCGCCAGCAATCAACTCAGCATTAACGAACACTCCATCTACGTAAACGTAGCGGAGCAGTCGACCGTATTCGTCCTGGTCTCGGTCGCCTCGCTGTAATTCAACCGTCTTTCCTTCCACAAGGTCTTTGTTTCTGGCTGTCGCCTCTTCAGCGTAATATTCTCCTGACTCTGGCGTGTCAATGCCCAGGTAACGGACACGGCGACCATCTGCTAGCTCCACAGTATCACCATCAATGACGCTGGTGACCAATGCCTGCTCATATATACTATTGTCGGAATGCCACAGACCATATCCAACGCCTAAGCCGATGCCAATTCCAATAAGCAGCGCTACAGCTATGATAAGTTTATTACTCATTTATTTGGTCAGGTGATGTAACCTCAATCTCCGCTGCTCCATCGTAAGGTACAATCAGCCCGCTAACATAAATAGTTTTACCGTCGTAATAATCCTCTGGTGGTTGAGGAAACTTACCACGATTCTCACCCCAGATAACCACAGTAAATCGGTTCGGGTTAGGGTAAGGGTTGCCCATATTCAGGAAAGTAGGTTCGCCGCTGCTCCCACTGGCGTAATGCGTATCAACGACAGGGCCATATACTGTAGTTCTTTCCCCAATGTGGTTTTTAGCCTCATTACAACTGATTGCATCTGGCGGAGCAGTTTCAAAGTTAGCAGTGAGGCTCTTATCCGAATCTATGGTAACAGTAACGGTGGGTATGGTACCTGACGCACTACCGCTCCAGTAGTCAAAAGTGTAGCCACTAGCTGGGCTGGCTGTCAGTGTTACCTGCACGCCGGATTCATATTCGCCACCCGAAGGAGAGACGGAACCTGCTCCTGAGGGGCTGATACTTACGCTAAGCGTGTGCGTCAGTGTTGGTGTTGTTGTCGGTGTCTGCAGTAAGGGGGGTATGACTAGGACTATCACCACGATAATAGCTATGGTACAACCTACGATGATTCCTGCCAGCTTATTCTTACTCATTCTATCCTCTTGTCAGAATGAAGACTGTCAGTCCAATCTTCTGAACCTTCCCCATGTCGTACCTCATTCTCTTTCAATATACCCTAAGCCACCTGGTGAGAACTGTCAATACCTCTCTTTATACTGCTAGTCTCGTTTCTCTCCCCTATCAAACTGGCTTGTCAGCCTCTTCTCTGAAGTCCAGGGGCACCATACCAATTAGGCCTACTACAAATTAGGTATCCTGTCCCAGAATAGGATAGATGCTAATGAGACTTCATGTAGAACCACACAGGACTAAAGGAATAACAGCCGCAAGGCAACCTACAACTATTGATATTGCAAATAGCACTATACCAGCAATATTCCAGTTCCTCTGCGTACTCTTGAAGTGCTCAATACTGTCCCATTTCTTATTCCGCCATGCCCACTCATTTCCCTTTACGCCAAGAACGAAAGCCCATATAAAACCAAAAAGGGGAATAAGACTAAGTAGCGCTATCAAGACACCATTACAGATTCCCCATATCCAAGTTAAGACGAATGCCCCCCAGCTCCACCCCTTAACTTCCTCGGGGACTGTGGCTAATTCACCTAGTCCTGATGTATTCTCTGGCGTTCCCTCAATCTGAAGCCTCTGGCCACACCCAGGGCAAAATTTGACGCCCTCACTTACTTCTTTTCCACATTTTGGACAAAATGGCATAGCTTCACCTCCTGTCCTTTTGATACATCATATGAGAATTAAGAGGAACAGTCAATACCGCAAATTCCTGAATTCCCGGGACACCATACCAATTAGGCCTACTACGAATCAGGTATTATATCCCCAGAATATCTTTTCTGTTCAATGGGGAATAAAAATATACACGAACAATGAATTTTGTGGTAGAATAAAAAATAAACTCTTCCTTGGGGGTAGTTTGAGACTATGAGTGTACAAGCAGAAGATTTAATAAGAATAGCTCAGAAAGTTCTAGACATCGTGGGTGTTATAGATTATTCCGAGTTGCAACTTATATACGCACTAAAGACTGAGGCAAAATGGAAAGTAAGCTTTGCGTATGAATATTCTCATGGCCGTGGCGCTATTGGAAAGATAGGATCTTTTGCGGTTGATGCGGAAAGTGGAGAAATTGAAGGGATGTGGTTGGATAGGTCATGGAAGTAAATAGAAATATTATGCTCTAAATGACTGGTAAATCACCCTGTCAGCTTCAAAATTAGGTTCTAACCCCTTCCAAACTCTTGAATAAACCCCAGCAAATTCCAGAGACACCATACCAATCAGGTCTGCTACAAACCAGATATTATGTCCCCAGAATAATCCGCCCCACGCCTTTCAGCACATGATCCTAAGTCATGCTCATCTGCCAATTCCGACACTCCCCCGATAGGAAACCACCTAATACAATAGCATTTTACGGGACTCGCCTCAAACCATCACCCTCCTGAATGGATGGTGCATACATTATGAGGATTGGTGGCTGAGGAAGCCTGTATATGGCGCTCAGATATACGAAACCGGTGAACTTTGAGGATAGCTTGAGGGTATGTTCCGCTATTATTGGTCAAATGATAAATGGCAGCGTATTTACCATTTACCGGTTTTATGGCGCACTACCCCCATAGCGATAAAACCCACACCAAGACTAATGATAAGCGCTGCTGGCATAAGGTCAAACCCTATCCCGACACCCAAGCCAATGATAAGACATCCAACAAATACAAAACTACCTAAGCCTGCCTTCTTAAGTTCCTTATCATCACCTGCCATTGTTGCTCCTACATAGTATGTGCAATTTCTATCCTTATAAGCTACTCAGACTATATCATACTACGCTTCACACTAAAGGACTGTCAAACCGATACGCATAGAAGGTTTGAGCAAATTCCAGGGACACCATCCTTCACAAGGTGAAGGATTAGGCCTACTAAAAATCAGGTATTATGTCCCCAGAATACTAACGGAAATAAATTCGAGAAGGTGGCATAATTATATGAGCTAAATCAGGATGAAAGCATTAGTGCAGCGGGTTTCCAGAGCCTCAGTGAGCGTGGATGACGATATAGTAGGCAACATTGGCCGGGGGTTGGTGGTTTTTCTCGGCGTTGCTCAAGGTGATTCGAAGGAAGACGCCAGCTACCTGGCAAACAAAGTGGTTAACCTGCGTATTTTTGCCGACGAGGCAAGCAAGTTTGCCCTCTCAGCGCTGGAAACAAGGGGAGATATTTTAATAATAAGCCAATTTACACTTCTGGCTGATTCACGCAAAGGGAGACGCCCCAGCTTCACCGAGGCCGCCCCACCGGACCTGGCTAAGGAGTTATATGAGTTTTTTGTGGAGCAGGTCCGCTCCACAGGGCTCAAGGTGGAAACAGGGCTTTTTCAGGAGCATATGCTGGTGGAAATCTATAATGATGGGCCAGTCACCATATCGCTGGAAAGCAAGATGGGAAAGTAATCGCATTAGCAACTTGTTGCAATAATTTTGTTTTCTTGTTATAATGCCCTCCGGCAATGAGCTGCCACGAAACTCTTCAAGAAAAAGGGCATCGCTTAACTCCCCAGCGCATGCTAATCATTGAGGCACTTTATAATGCCGACGAGCACATCAGCGCTGAAGAAATCTACGAGCACTTACACAGTCATTATCCCTATGCCAATATATCCACTGTCTATCGCACTCTAGAACTACTGAAGGAGTTAAATTTAGTTACGGAAACTAACTTCGGCGAAGGACGTGTCCGCTATCACGTTGCTGAGAAGGGGCATCATCATCACCTCGTTTGCCGTAGCTGCGGCAAGATAATAGACCTGGAGGAATCTGCACTATATCCGTTAAAAGAGACCTTGCTTCAGGAATACGGCTTTGATGCCGACTTAAGACACCTGGCCATTTCAGGAGAGTGCAGTAGGTGCCGTAGAAAAAAAGAAAACAAAGCCTAACAAATCATTGTGAAAAAGCATTATTATGGATGGCATTAAAGAGAAATTGCGCATTCTGCTTGACTATTGGATTGAACATAACAGCGAGCATGAGCAAGAGTTCCGCGATTGGGCTGATAAAGTTGGCTCGCTATCCAGTGAGATAGCACAGCAGTTACAAGAAGCAGCCACCAAGATGGCTGCGGTGAGCAGCGAACTAATGAAAGCAAAGCAGACTCTGTCAAAGAGCAAAGAGAGGCACTAGGATGTGTATGGCTAAACTTTATGAGGCTAAAGAAGGTGACAAGCCGATTCTGGAGGACATCGCACGCCTGATAATTGCTGACCGGCGAGTAGAAGTGGAGACCCTCTTTGGAGAAAAGAGGGTTTTCCAGGGCAAGGTGCGGCAGATAGACTTCTTAAAGTCTCAAATACAACTGGAAGAGGATTAATTTAACCCTGAGAGGTGGACTTTCATTCAACATCCCTTCAACATAAGGATTCCCTCCTTCATAACCTACTCAGCTGCTTCGTATTTCCTTCAATACTCCCGTCTAATATGTATGAGGGCTTCCTTCAATATCCCCCTTAAAGTAAGGGGGATACAGGGGGTTACTTTCATAACTCCCCTTGCCCCTCTTATCTTAAGAGGGGTAACTTTAGAAAAACTTAGCTTTTACACTAGCAGAATTTTCTTGAGCCGCTTTGGGTTTTGTCCGATAAGTGCAATCAGTTACAAATGCTAGTCTGCCAGGTATTTACGGGCCTCAGTCTCTATGATGCGATAGACCTCTTGTAGGGGGATGTTGCGCTCCAATGCAATGCGGCGGCACTCTTCATACTCCGGGTGGATGCTAAGAATATTGCCCATAAAGCGCTTGACCTTTGCCTTCGTGTGTCCTATGGTGGAGTCAAATTCAATTATTTCCCGCTCAGCAATGTGCCGGAAGGCGGGGCTCACCCTTACTCCAAGTGTTGAAGTCTCTCGCATTATGGTTTGAGTCAAATCGAATTCGGCGTGTCTGGGGACGAGAACACTCAACATCACTGCCGGACGATTTTTCTTCATCTGTACCGGCGTAAACCAAACATCAACAGCTTGCATAGTAAAGAGTCTCTCCATGAGGTACCCGTAGATTTCCGGGCTCATGTCATCAATATTCGTTTCAAGCAAAATCAGGTTTTCACTACCGACAGGTTCTATTTCTTCACCAATCCAGATGCGCATGACATTGGGCCAGGCTTCGAAGTCCTTGGTTCCAGCCCCGTAGCCTACCTTTTCTACGGTCATACCAGGCCTGCCGAAGTTTGCCAGCGTGGTAACTATCGCCGCTCCCGTAGGCGTCACCAGTTCGCCCTGAGGTTGAGATTGTTTTGGGAAATCGCCGATTGGGGCATTGGACATCGCTATAAGTCGCAGCGTTGCAGGAGCCGGCACAGGCAAGATGCCGTGTGCTGTCGAAATACTGCCGCTCCCCAGAGGTAGCGGAGACGAGTAAAAACGCTCTATCTTGAGGGCGTCAAGTCCGAACGCCACTCCTACAATATCTATAATGGAATCAACTGCTCCTATCTCATGAAAATGGACCTTTTCCAGAGGGACGTCATGAATTCTGGACTCAGCCTCCCCCAGGCGTTGAAAAATAGCGCTTGCTGTATTCTTTACCTTTTCGGGAAGCTTACTAGCTTTGATGAGCATAACTATATCTTTAAGCGAACGCTCTGGCTGGGCTTCGGTCTCATTCATTGTCACCGTGAACTTGGTTGCAGTAATTGTGGAGCGTTTCACCTTTTCTGCGGAAAGCTTGTAGCCATGAATAGCAAGGCTGCCTAATCCCTTTTCCAGCATCTTTAGGGGAAGCCCGGCATCAACCAGAGCGCCCAGGGTCATGTCGCCGCTACAGCCCGAGAAACAATCAAAATAAGCTACCTTTGCCATGTTACTTCCTTTCCTCAACATCCCTAATAAGCTCTTCATTTAAGCTGCCGCTTCTGTATCCGCCAAGGTCAAGGGTGACATAGGTATAACCCAGGGCTCTTATTTGTTTCACCAAGTCCTGACGTATTTGACTGTTCAGGAGTAATGACATGCCTTCTCCGTTAACCTCGATGCGGGCAATGTTTTCATGATGGCGTAAGCGGCACTCACGTATGCCAAGATTTCGCAGATACCGCTCTCCGTCAGCTATCCTGCGGAGAGTATCTCGGGTAACAGGAGTGCCGTAAGGGATGCGTGACGCCAGGCAAGGTGATGCCGGCTTGCCCCAGGTTGGTAGTCCCCTCTTCTTAGATAGGCTTCGAATTTCATCCTTGGTCAGTTCAACTTCGCAGAGGGGGCTGCGGATGCCCAACTCGGCTAAGGCTTTTCTGCCGGGGCGGTAATCACCAAGGTCATCGTAATGGGAGCCATCAGCAATCCAGTCTAAACCCTCAGCGGAAGCAATTCCCCTTAGCTGTTGAAATAGTTCTTGCTTGCAGTAATAGCAGCGGTCAGGTGAGTTAGCAACAAACTGTGGGTTTTCTAGTTCGTTACCTTCAATCGTGGCAAATAGAAAGCCGAGCTTTCTAGCGAGAGCTTCTGCGTCCTCGCATTCATAGGGCGGATAAATTGGTGAGTGAGCAAAGACAACCATAGCACACTGTCCAAGCACCTCACTGGCAACAGAAGCCAGGAAAGTGCTGTCAACACCGCCGGAATAGGCAATAAGCACCGACCCCATCTCCGTGAGAGTCTCTTTCAAGCGCTTCAGCTTCTCTTCAGCCTTCACTTTGGGCTTTCGAGCCACGATTAATCAGTCCGGCGATATAACCGGCACCGAAGCCGTTGTCAATGTTAACCACAGCCACACCAGGAGCACAGCTATTGAGCATGGTTAAAAGCGGCGCCAGACCAGCAAAGCTGGCCCCGTAACCAACACTGGTTGGCACAGCGATTATGGGGATTGGAACAAGCCCACCGATAACACTGGGTAAGGCTCCCTCCATACCGGCTACAGCGATTATTACTCTTGCCTTGCGCAACTGGGGCAGCTTGTCTAATAACCGGTGAATACCCGCCACGCCAACATCATGAACCCTTCCCACTTTGTTCCCCATCAGCTCGGCGGTTACAGCTGCTTCCTCAGCCACCGGGATGTCAGCGGTACCGCCCGTGACAACGGTAATCCCCGGACGTGGAGCGGTCTGTTTCCGGTTAAGAATAATACTCCTCGATAGCGAGTTATAAATTACATCCGGTATTTTTTCCTTGACGGCACTAAAAGTCTCCTGGCTCACCCTTGTTATCAGCAGTCGCTCAGAATGGGCAGCAAGCCCCTCAGCGATAGTTACTATCTGTTCCACAGTCTTGCCTTGTCCAAAGATTACCTCGGGAAAGCCGAGGCGCAGGCTACGGTGATGGTCAGGTTTGGCATAGGCTAACTCTTTATAGGGAAGGACGCTCAACTCCTCCACGGCTTGGAGAGGAGATAATTCACCCGATTTCACACGCTCCAGGGTTTGCAATAACCATTCCTCGGTAACCAGGGTTGTACCAGGTTGGGGCTGTTTTGCTGAGCTTCGGGTCATAAAGTGCTCCTATGCTATTGCTGTGAGAACAATATCTATCTTACTTCATTGACATCATTCAAGCAAGCTGAGAGACGTCACTCATTTGCCTACTTCTGCAGTTGGTCGCGCCATCAATTGCCTTAAGGCATGTGGTGCACTTAAAGCGCCTTTAAAATATTGACAAATTTTTCATTTTTTGTTATTTTGCAATTTATTGCAACAGCATTTAATTGCGACATATTCAAGAGGTAATATGTTCCAAAGCATACAAAATTGGTGCGTCAGGGATTTGAACACTTGCGAAATACAATCTTATGGCAGGGATTCTATGCCTTAACAGCCTGTAGATATTATTTTTTTACCTTGATATTGCAATTAGTTGCACATGCAGGGAATACTGAAAGGAGGTTAAAACAATTTGGAAGGTAAATTTATACAGAATCCAAGATATGTCATCGAGGATGCCATAAAAGCGCGAGATTTGCCCAAGTTACTAGCAAAAGCGGGAGAGTTACACGGGCACTTTTGTCCTTTTCTGGCTCTGGGAGTAAAGGCTGCCGTTCAGGCAGTCAACGAACTGGGTGTCAGTTCTACTGGCATGGAGGAAGTAATCGCCATCATAGAGACTAACAATTGTTTCAGCGATGGCGTTCAATTCGTTACTGGTTGCAGCTTTGGGAATAATGCACTTATCTACCGCGACTACGGCAAGACTGCCTTCACTCTAGCTAAAAGAAATGGAGAGGCAGTCAGGATGTCAGTTAAGGACATTAGCAGTTTGTTGGAAGAACGCGAACCTGAGGCCCAACGCTTGTTCCAGAAAGTGGTGATTGAACACCAGGGGACAAATGAAGACCAACGAAGACTGAGAGAGAATTGGCGTCGGATTGGTTTCAAGATGTTAGACATTCCCAATGATGAGCTTTTCGACGTCACCCGGGTGGCTATTCAGGTTCCAGCTTATTCTCGCATCTTTGCCAGTGTGAAGTGTGCTGTCTGCGGAGAAAATGTTATGGAAACTAGGACCATGATGCAGGGTGGCCAACCTGTGTGCATACCTTGTTCCGGACAAGAATACAACCAACTCGCTGGAGATGGCATATCTTTAGCTAGAAAGAAGGATTGAGATGCCACAGTTGAAAATGCGAATGACCTTTCAGAAAGCACTCCTCATCCTATTACCCTTAGCCTTGGTATGCTGTTTATTGGTTATCTTTTACGGCGGAAGGGGGCAGCCATCGGAGTCTACTTCCTATACTATAGCGGATCCCACTGGAGATTGGGGCTATCCTTCGCCATATACCCACTATCCCAGAGGTCCGGGATATGTAAGGATGAGCCTTATCTTTGAAACCCTTGTCTGGAAGGACGATTCTGATTTTGTGCCAGCATTGGCTAAGGATTGGGAATATGTTGAAGAAGAAAATGCTTATATTTTTGAGCTACACGATGACGTTACATGGCATGATGGTACCAATTTCACAGCTGAGGATGTGGTTTTTACCTTTGAGTACACTAAACAGCACCCATATCAGTGGGCTGACTCTAGCCTTGTCGAATCGGCTGAGGCAATCGATGAATACACGGTAAAGCTGTACCTCAGTCAGCCTTATGCACCTTTCTTCCAGGATGTTGCTGGAACCCAGCCAATAATTCCCAAACATATCTGGCATAATGTCACTGAACCTGAGAAGTTCACTGACGCACAGGCAGTAATTGGGACGGGACCCTATACGCTAGCCGACTATAGCCAGGAGCATGGCACCTATCTCTACAAGGCCTATTCCGATTATTATCTTGGTAAGCCCGCTGTGGATGAACTCAAGTTCGTGAAGATAAGTGAGGCAATGATTCCATCAGCATTAGAGCAAGGCCTGGTAAATGCTGGTGATGTACCGCCTGAAATCGTCTCTGAGCTGGAAGAAGCGGGGCTTACCATAATTACAGCCCCCCATGCCTGGAACGCCAAACTAATGATAAATCACCAAAAGGAACCGTTATCTTCTAAGCAGTTCCGACAGGCTTTGGCTTACGCAATAGACCGGGAAGAGCTGGTGCAAATTACCCAGAGGGGTCATGCCCTGGCTGGTAGCCCGGGTATGATGCCCCCGACTAGTGATTGGTATTATCCTGACACTCCACAGTATGAGTATGACCCGGCCAGGGCAAAACAACTTTTGGAGGGACTGAATTATACCTTAGAGAACGACTATTTCACTAAGGACGGCGAAGAGCTAGAGCTAGAGCTAGAGCTTATAGCTGCAGCCGAGTTCGAAGAGGTTGGACAGTTTGTCAAAGACCAATTGGAGGAGGCAGTGGGCATAAAGATAGACTTCAGCACCCTGGAAGCGAAGACGGTTGACGCCAAGGTAGAAGCCTGGGACTTCGACCTTTCTATCTATGGGCATGGAGGGCTTTATGAACCTTCCGTCTTGAACAAAGTAATTGTAGGGAAAGGTTTTAACAGCGCCCGCTACGATTCAAACCAAACGCTAAACCAGCTACTCGAGGCCCAGTTAAGCGAGATGGATGCCGAAGAGAGAAAGGAACTGGTATGGCAAATTCAGGAGATTTATGCTGAGGACTTACCGGCACTTACCCTCTACTATCCTAATTGGTACTGGGCACACGACGGCAGCGTAGATTTATTCTATACCAAGGATGGTATTGCAATTGGTATACCCATTCCTCTAAACAGGCTAGCTTTTGTGAGATAACACAGTAGGGATGATACTAGATAAGACCAGGGCACATTTGATATGCGGAATGTTATAACCTATGTCATAGCCTTCCTGTTCATTCTAACGCTGAACTTTTTACTGCCGAGAATGCTGCCTGGAGACCCACTGATGGCAATCTACGGTAACGAGGCATTGATTGCCATGACGCCGGAGCTCAAAGCTCACCTCGTGGAGCGCTTTGCTTTGGACCAACCCCTGTGGCAACAGTTTGGTGCTTACCTGCTGGCACTGGTTCAAGGAGACCTGGGCCATTCTTACTATTACAATTCGTCGGTGTCATCAGTAGTCCTCGGAAGGCTACCCTGGACATTGCTTCTGGTAGGCACGGCGCTCATAATTTCTACTCTTTCAGGCATTGTTCTCGGCATCGAATCAGGCTGGAGGCGAGGCAGCCGCCGAGATAAATCTCTGCTCACCAGTCTTATGACAGTCAGCGGCTTTCCCGATTTTTTCCTGGGGATTTTGCTTCTCATCGGGTTTAGCGTGACTTGGAAGATTTTCCCATTATCAGGGGCAATTACCCCCTATTCAGGACTATCCGGAGCTGCCCTGGTGCTGGACGTTCTTCGTCATCTCTTTTTACCAGCAACTGCCTTGACTTTAGGCTATATTGGAGCAAGTTATCTTCTGACCAGAAATACTATGGTCACTGTGCTGAAAAATCCCTACATACTCATGGCGAAAGCCAAAGGACTACCTGATCGGACAGTAAGATACCAACACGCCGGGAGAAACGCCTTGCTTCCAGTAATTACTCAAACTGGGATACAACTGGGCCGGATGGTTACAGGTGCGCTTTTTGTCGAGATCGTCTTCGCTTATCCTGGACTAGGATACCTGACCTACGAAGCGCTGCTGGCCCGAGATTATCCCGTTCTTCAAGGTGTGCTTCTGATTGTGGCTGTTTCCGTCCTTATAGCTAATTTCCTGGTGGATTTAAGTTATTCTAAACTCGACCCGAGGATTCGTTATGCACATTAATCTTAAACAAGAAGTAAAACGTAGTAACTTTGCTATGTTTGGGATAGGCATGCTTGTGCTTCTGCTAATCATAGCCATATTTGGTCCTTTACTGACACCATACCAGCCGCATAGCCAAACTCCCTTTGCCTTTGAGCCTCCTTCTTTCACCCATTGGCTGGGCACAAACCACGTGGGGCAGGACATCTTAAGCCAGCTCATCTATGGCGCCCGGACCTCTTTGCTGGTTGGTTTTTTAGCAGCCCTTCTGGCTATCATCTTGAGTGCTATTATCGGCACTTCGGCAGCTCTGGCGGGTGGCTTATACGACAAGATAGTTATGAGGATTGTAGATGCCTTCATTGTCATTCCCGCCATTATCGTCATCATTTTGGTAGCAGCATATCTCAAGCCTAATCTCTTGGTACTGATCTTACTCCTTGCCTTGTTAGGCTGGCAGGGAGGAGCTAGAACAATACGAGCTCAAGCTCTCTCCCTAAAAGAGATGGGCCACATTTCAGCGGCTCGGTCTTTTGGGGCAAGCAATCTATATATAATATTCCGCCATATTTTGCCTGACCTTGTTCCTATTTTACTGATGGGGTTCATTTACGGCATAAGAAGAGCTATTTTCATGGAAGCTGGGCTGGCTTTCCTTGGCATAGCTGACCCAACGACGGTCAGTTGGGGGATGATGATGCATGAGGCCCTTGACTTTTGTTACCTTAATGTATGGCGATGGTGGTTGATTCCTCCTGGGGTAGCTTTGTCTCTAACCATCCTTTCGGTTACTGGCATTGGTCATACTCTGGAGGGAGCTCTGGACCCAAGATTGAGGAGGGAAGCAAATGCTTAAGCTAGAAGCCTTAGAAGTGAGTTACGGCGAAAAGAAAATCCTCAATGGAATTGACCTCGAGCTCAAAGATGGAGAATCTTTGGCTGTAATTGGTGAGTCTGGTGCTGGGAAGACCACCCTTGCCTTGAGCCTGATGCGGTTAGTGGATGGCAGCGTCAAAGGGAAAATTTTGTTTAATGGGCTGGACTTACTTTCCCTTCCTGAGGAGGCACTCAACGAGCTAAGAGGCAATCGGATAGCTTGGGCACCTCAAAATTCCAATAACACGCTAAACCCAGTTCATACCATTTTGAATCAGGTAGCTGAGCCTATAACAGAGCACAAATTGAAAAATCGGCGAGAAGCCAGAAAACAGGCATCAATATTGCTAAGCAGCTTTGGGATACCAGTAAATCGGTTTTCTGCCTACCCTCACCAATTGAGCGGAGGAGAACAGCAAAGGGTGTTACTTGCCATAGCTTCAGCCAATCAGCCTGAGCTTCTAATTCTTGATGAGCCAATATCTTCCTTAGATGCTCCAGCCCGGGCTGAGGTAATTGAATTGCTTAAGCATACCAATCAAGACTGTAGCTTCATTGTAACGACTCACGACATTTCTACTGCAGCCAAGCTTGCTGACAAATTTGCCATTTTATACGCAGGAAGAATTGTAGAACTTGGTTTATCAGGTGAGGTTCTTTCTCGGCCACGGCATCCCTACACCCGGGGGCTAATTCGATGTTATCCCGATATGACCACAGGAAAAGATTTACAGGGAATAAAAGGAGTTATGGACCGCTCAGTAAGCGGATGTGCATTTCACCCTCGCTGCACCCAAGCTATAGAAATCTGTCGAGAGGAGGTGCCTTCCCTAAGGTTAATTCAGGGAAGACATATTGCTTGTCATAGAGGAGGCATCATTCCTTTGCTGTCAGCCAAAAATTTGAGCAAACGTTTCGACTCCCTTTTAGCCGTGGATGCAGTCAACATAACTATTGAGGGTGGTGAAACACTGGCTTTAGTGGGTGAGAGTGGCTCGGGCAAAACTACTCTGGCAAAGCTAATTATGGGACTTATCGAGCCTACCAAAGGCGAAATCTATCTCGAGGATAGCCTGGTAAGTAATAGAGGAAAGGATTTTTACCGACAGGTGCAGATGATTTTCCAAAACCCCGGAGAATCGTTGAGCCATCGCCTCTCCGTGCTGGAATTAGTGAGGGAATCGTTGGACATCCAGGAGATTGGGACAAAGGACGAGCGGGACCGCCTGGTCAGGCAAGTCTTGAGAGAAGTTGAATTGCCTGATGCTGAGGCTTTCTTAAATGAATACCCCCACCACCTCAGTGGTGGGGAAATGCAAAGAGTGACCATTGCTCGGGCTTTAGTTTTAGAACCAAGGTTGCTTATTGCTGATGAGCCTGTGGCTTTTTTGGATTCCAGTCTGCAAGCCAAGATTTTGAAGTTATTGCTTAAACTACAAGAGCAACGAGGGTTAAGCTTGCTTTTCATCACTCATGACATTGCGGTGGCAAGAAAAATTAGTGATAGGATAGCAGTAATGAAGGATGGGAAGATCGTAGAACAAGGACCTGCCACAAAAATTATCACTTCGCCGGGACATGCCTACACCCGAAAGTTATCGCAAGCGGCTTTGGATTTGTCTTTTGAGGATTGAGAGACTTAACCTTATTTGTCGCTTATCTCTAACTCTAAACTGATGTCTAAAGCCCTGGTGGAGTGGGTAAGGGCGCCAATGGAAATAAAATCAACGCCGGTTTCAGCTACAGCCCGAACATTATCCAGCGTAATTCCACCCGAGGCTTCAATTACAGCACGGCCATGAATAGATTTTACCGCCTTACGCATATCCTTGAGATTCATATTGTCAAGCATGACGATATTTGCCCCAGCTTCCACGGCTTCTAAAGCTTCTGACAGGGCCCCGACCTCCACCTCGACTGGCAGCCGCTGCGGAGCATTTTGCCTTGCATTGGCTATAATCTCCTTGATATTCAATCCCTGGCTGCGGAGCGCCGCCAGATGATTATCCTTAATAAGTATACCATCGCCTAAATTCATACGGTGATTCTCACCACCACCTGCCCTGACGGCATACTTTTCCAGCGACCTCAAACCCGGGGTGGTTTTTCTGGTATCCATAATGCGCACTGGCAACCCTTCAACTCTTGCCACGTAACGATTGGTCTCCGAGGCAATCCCGCTCAAGCGCTGGAGAAAATTCAGGGCTATCCTCTCCGCCTTGAGAATGCTGGCAATTCTGCCTGATATTTTGGCCACTTTGCTGCCCGGCTTAACTCTAGCCCCATCTTCTAGAAGAATATCCACCTTTAACTCTGGGTCAACCCGATGGAAAACCTGCTTGGCCGTTTCTGTGCCAGCCATGATGCCTTCCTTCTTGGCCACAATAAAGCCAGTCCCTTGCTGGTCGCCGGGGATTAAGGCCTCAGTAGTAACATCACCCTTACCAATGTCCTCAGCCAAGGCGCGGTCAATAATTTCTTCAATCTGAGACTTACTTGATGACACTTTTTCTAAAACCGCTATGCCGTTGCCATTCTGGCGAAGTCTGTGGGAAATCTGCGCGGAAATGAGCGCCACGACTTTCTTCGCGGAGTAAAGCGGCCTCAGTCACGAGCCTGGCACATAATACCAAATTATTCAGCTCATAGGAGGGGCGGTCACTGGGTTGAGGTAGTAGGCTTTCCCAGGTAGCCAAAATGCTTGCCGCTTCTTTAAGGCTTTTGCCAGAACGAATGATTCCTACTTTATCCCACATAAGGGACTGGAGGTTGGGCAGATTAAGGCGTGGTACCTTGGGTATTACTTCTCTACGTGGTAGGCAATAGGAGATTGATTCGTCGCTCCGCTCTTCGCGATGACGAGGAGGGGCAGTCATTTCAGTCCTCTGCATCACTCTTTTGCTGAAAACAACTGACTCAAGCAGGGAATTTGATGCCAGCCTGTTAGCGCCGTGCACTCCAGTGCAGGCAGTCTCGCCAGCAGCAAATAACCCTGGAATATTTGTCTCTCCCCAAATATTGACCTTCACCCCTCCCATAAGGTAATGGGCAGCTGGGGCTACAGGAATAAGCCCCTTGGTGATATCCAGGCCATGGTCCCGACAAAAGCGATATATGTGGGGAAAGCGGGTGGTAATTAACCGGGAGGGCAAATGAGTAACGTCCAGAAAAACTCTATCGCTGTGAGTTTTCTTCATCTCGTAGACAATGCTGCGAGCTACTATATCTCTGGTCGCCAGTTCGGCCTCAGCAGCATAATCCGGCATGAAACGATGACCTTCCACATTTTTAAGTATGCCACCCTCCCCTCTGACTGCTTCAGAGATGAGGAAAGGAGCTACTCCCGGCAGGCGAAGAACAGTGGGATGAAATTGGAAAAATTCTATATCGCATATTTCGGCACCGGCTTCAAAAGCTAAAGCTATCCCATCGCCAGTGACTACATCGGAGTTAGTGGTATATTTAAACAACTTCCCAGCACCACCAGTGGCTAAGATGAGAAATTGGCAGTGGTACTCTTCCATAGAGCCAGTGCGGCAATCGAGAGCTCTCACGCCAGTTACCTTGCCATTCCGGACTAAAATTTCGCTAGCCAGGCAATTTTCCAAGACTTTGATAGGAGTAGAGCGCACCTGGCGACTTAAGGTAACCTCGATATGCTCCCCGGTAGCATCTCCGCCGGCATGCATAACGCGCGGCACACTATGGGCTGCCTCTCTGGTCAAGTTAATTTCACCGTCCAAAGTGTCAAAGGGCACTCCAAATTTGATTAAGTCAGCAATGCAATCAGCAGCCTCATCAGTCAAAATGCGCACTGCTTCGGCATCACACAGGCCATCTCCAGCAGCCATAGTGTCTTCGAAGTGCAGCTCGGGAGAATCATCCTTGCCCGTGGCCACAGCAATGCCGCCTTGCGCATATTTGGTGTTGCAGTCATCTATATTTCCCTTAGTCAGGACAAGGACACTGCCCCGTTCTATAGCAAGCAAGGCAATATAAAGTCCAGCAATGCCACTGCCAACTATAATATAATCACAATTATTAGTTTTCACTTTCCCGCCATGCCCAGTAATTTACTAATCTCCTTGTTGCTCTTGCTGCCCTCTCCAGAGAAGGGAAAACAGCTAAACCCTGGTTAACGATTTGCCTTCTCGTCTCAGCAATGGCCCTCCATTTCCACCTTTCCATCTCCGCCAGACCAATTTCTCCCGTTTCAATAACACAGACTACGGGCTTACCATTCTTCTTAATTGCCATTACGCTCTGTAAAAAGTTTACTGCCAGTACTTTTTCCCATATATCGTTGGGCAAGGGGTCTTCCTGAGTCAAGTTGGCAACCAAAATATCAGATCCGTCTTCAGTACTAAGCCACTCCAGTAAGTTTATATCTACCACAGGTGTGCCTTGAAAAATAGAGGCATCTATAGGATTTCTGACCCAATCCCAGAGTTCGGGGACTTTTTCTTTAAGCTTCTTTCTAAACTCCGCAGATAATTCTGGTAACTCAAAGCCTTCTTCTTCCCAGACATCGGCCGAGACCATACTCTTTCCACCCCCACCCCCAGCAACGATTACCCTCCTGCCGGTGATAGGCGGCAAAAAGGTAAATGCGACAACCTGGTCTATTAGCTCTTGAAAATTACTGACCATAGTGGCCCCACATTGCTTTAGCGCTGCTTTCCACACATTGATAGAGCCAGTTAGCGATGCAGTATGAGAGAGCGCTAATTTTGCCCCTGTTCTACCCCTTCCCCCCTTGAGAATTATGACTGGCTTCTTTTTCGTAGCCAGTGCCAATGCCTCAACAAATTTCCCGCCATCTTTAACTCCCTCAATATAGGAAGCAATTACCTTTGTTTCGCTATCAGCGATAAAATAGTTTAATAACTCAGTCTCGTCAATGTCTGAGGCATTACCATAGCTTATGATTTTACTGAACCGGACTCCTCTTAAAGCAGCGTAGCGGACAAATTCCCCGGCTCCCCCACCACTTTGAAAAAACCCTCCCACCGGTCCACTTTCTCTGGGCAGCTCGTGATTAAAAGACAACCCTAACTTTGGATAATAGATTCCCATACAATTTGGCCCGAGAATTCTAATGCCCAGCTTTCTCGCTTTTTCCAGGATTTCACCTTGAAGCTTTGTCTCTTTGTCTCTGCCTGTCTCTTTCAGCCTGGCTGTAAACAGGTGGACAAGCTTGACATTCTTCTTGCCACAATCCTCAAGCAAAGACAAAACACCATCGGCAGGTATGCATGAGATCACATAGTCCACGCTTGACTCCGGGATTTCTGTTAGCCTGGGATAGACTTTAAGCCCAAGGACCTCACCTAATTTTGGGTTCACCAGATAAAGTTTGCCCTGGAAGCCATGGTCTATAAGAAAACGCGTGAATTGGTATCCCCCGGAAAAAGGGTTTAAAGAAGCCCCCACGATAGCAACACTGCTGGGAGAAAAAAGGCGGCCTAGAGAAAACTTCTCAGGCATAAACGTCAAAATATTGCCTTACCACTTTCCTCAACTTCTTGTTTGCCAAGTATACTGCTTCTAGCAACCTTCATTGTTGCTCCTGACTCTATTTTCAGAATTGCAGTATCTTCACCAAGCCTTTCAATTTGCCCATAAATCCCGCCAGCTATAATCACCCTGTCTCCCGCTCTTAGTTCCTTCGTCATTTCCTCGTGTTCTTTTTGTTGCTTTTGCCTCGGCCTGATCATCAAGAAATACATAACGGCAAAAATTGCTACCAAAAAGATAACCATTCCCCATGTTCCTAGACTTTCCATATACCCTCCTTTAATTAATTATTTTTTAACTTCGCCTCCCAGCGACCAAGGACTTGTTTTCCCAATCTGCACTCTCGCTAATTGGCCCAGCCAGTCGCCAGCATCTTCAAAGAATACCAGCTTATTGCTCCAGGTGCGCCCAAACCATTTCCCCTTCTTCTTACCTTCTACCAGCATCTCCACCTCCTTGCCCTGAAGTTGCGAGTTAATCTCGCTAGCTATAGCTGTTTGAAGCTCTTCAATCTTATTGAGCCTTTCTTTCTTAACTTCCGCGGGAATGTCATCCTGACACTCCCGCCAGGCAATGGTGCCAGGGCGAGGAGAATAAGCTGCCACATGAATGACATCAAACCTCATCTCCTGGACCAGAGACAGGCTGTGCTCAAACTGCTCCTCTGTCTCTCCAGGAAAGCCCACGATTATATCCGTGCTCAGGGATATTTGAGGTATCTTATGGCGAATGATGTGAACAAGCTCTCTATATCGTTCCACGGTATACCTTCGCCTCATAGCCTTCAATATATCATTATCCCCTGATTGAACCGGCAGCTCCAGATGCTCACAGACCTTGCTCAGAGAAGCCATAGTCTCAATGAGCTTCAGGCTTATATCCTTGGGATGATTGGTCAGAAAGCGAATCCTGGCAAGCTCATCAATGCTGCTTAATTCGTTCAGCAAATCAGCAAGGTCGGGATGCTCGGGCAAATCGTGCCCGTAAGAATCAACATTCTGCCCCAGCAAAGTTACCTCTTTTATGCCTCGTCCTACTAGCTCATCTACTTCACAGACTATTTCCCCCACAGCTCGACTCACCTCCCTTCCCCTCCTGTAGGGGACAATGCAATATGAGCAAAAATTATCGCAGCCCTGGATGATGGGGATAAGAGCACATGGCGAGGGAGCCATCCCAGCATCATTGCGAGGATAGCGAAGCAATCTCTGCTCAATAGGTATGCCTTGCTTGTGCCCCCAGTCAATTAGCTCAGGGTAATCACCAGACTTAAATAGTAAGTCAACGTGAGGAAATCGTCTCTGCAATTCCTGGGTGTCGGAGTTGACCAAACATCCGGTAACAAGTATCTGGAGATTGGAATTTTCATTTTTCAGACCTTTCAACAAACCCAGGGTGCCTAAGACCTTATTCTCAGCGCTTTGTCTTACCACGCATGTATTGAGAACCACTAAATCGGCGCTAGAAAAAGAAGTCGCTGCCTGATAGCCGGCAGAATCTAAATATCCAGCTATTTGCTGGGATTCTGCCTTATTCATCTGGCAGCCGATGGTCCAAATAAAATAGTGTGACATGATGCTATTGCCTTCCCTTCAGTGCATATCTAGTTGATGATTATATCATCCAGAGGTCGCTTCGGCACGTGCTCAGTGGATCATGTTTGGGTGAATTAAGTGAAAGCCACAACTGACAACGAGGTTGTGTCCAGTCATAGCGCTGGAATCATCTGAAGCCAGAAACACAACACAAGCCGCTATTTCAGATGGTTCGGCTATTCTCTTCAGGGCATTATTGTCCGTGATCTTACTCATCATTTCTTCGTAGGAGATACCGGCATCGGCAGCCGAAACCCTCACCCAGTCCTCAAATTCTTGAGTCCGCGTAGCGCCAGGGCTGATGCAGTTAACACGAATACCAAATCTACCGACTTCGATAGCCAGCGTTTCCGTAAAGCCAATTACGCCCCATTTGCTAGCGACATACGGACTTTCTTTGGGAACTCCAGATATTCCCGCCACGCTGCTAATGTTGATAATATTACCACTTTTGCGGGGAATCATATATTTAAGTGCCTCTCGAGAGCAAAACATAATCCCAGTCAGATTTATCGCCAAACTATCATGCCACTCCTTTAGATTCATATCGACTACATCAGTGTTATTAAAGGTACCCCTGGCAGCATTATTTACCAATATATCAATCTGTCCAAAATCTTTGATAGTCTGAGCTACCATCCGCTTTACCTGCTCATGGTCAGAAATATCGGTTTGTATCGCCCTTGCCTTACCGCCTCTAGATTTGATGTCTTTAGCTGCCTGTTCCAATTTGGAGAGGTTACGAGCGGCTATGACCACGGCCGCTCCTTCATTAGCCAGGGCCAGGCTAATGGCCTTGCCTATGCCAGTCCCCCCACCAGTAATAATAGCCACTTTGTCTTTCAGTTTCATAGATTCCATCCTTCTCAGTTGTTTTCAATGCTCAATAACCATACCCTAATATTCCCGCCAATTCCAGCTCATTCCCCCTTTGAACACATTTGCGTTCATTTCATTACTGATGAAGAGATTGGCTTCCGGGAAGTGTTTAACCATGGCGTAATAGAAACTGGCTACGTCCTTTGTCCTTGCCAGTTCCTCTTCAGTGGCGACAAGATAGTCCTTGGTGAAATCGAATGAACTCGAGTCGAAGGGCATTCCCGGTTTCTGATGGCCAGGAATTGTTGCCTCAGCATCCAGTTTCTCCAAGCGCTCAATATCCCGTATCCATTGTTGTCGTTCCTCGGCAGTAAGCTCGCACGTAAAAGGATGTGCTTGGTTGAAAAGAACATCGCTGCCGACCAGAGTCCATATTGAAGGAATCCAGACTACCGTGTTATATTTCATGTCCCCCATCACTTCGGGGATAATCTCGATACGTTCCCCTTCCAGTTCGAAGTAGTTCTCGGCGAGAGACTCAATTTTGGCTGTTTTTCTGGCTACGTTTATAACCCCTATCACTTTTTCCCAGTGCTCTATTTTGCCAAAAAACTGTTTGTTGATGACACGGGCTACTGAAGGGAGCGCTACAATCCGGGCTTCCGGGAAGGCTTCTGCAATAGTGCCCAATCCAAAGTAATGGTCGGGATGCGCATGGGTAATGTAAATCGTCTTAAGATATTTGCCTGTTTCCAATATTTCTGCGATTACTCGATGGGCATTTGACAACGTCCACTGTGCATCGATGAGAACAGCATTAGTTTTACCTGTCACGATTACGGAGGCAACTTCGAAACCACTTTCGTCGCTGAATAAGACTTTTGTTGCCAATGAATTCCGCCCATACGCATTAAGCCTAACCTCCATAAGCTATCTCCTTCCTGACAAAGCTTTCTTCACTTCAAAAACAGCGGTTCAGATTGGAATAAAATGTCCTCGTTTCAATACTTACTGACGCATCACTTCCTTTCTCCTGTTTGTAAGTAACATCTGAGGAATTCTTGGGGCAGAGTAGCCCGATAATTTGTTGTGGATAGTGTATTATACACCTGCTCCCGATCCGGTGGCTCAGCTCCCAGTTCAGCGATATTTTAGTGTTCGTATCTGTGCATAAGATAGTGTTGCTTTGCGTCAGCTAACCGATGATTATATCATCCAGAGGTCGCTTCGGCACATGATGCACGCCCTTGCTATCACGCCAGTACTTGGTATCTCCGCTGGGGCCAACCGTTTCTATCACTACCGTTTCTTTGGGTTTGCCCAGAGCCAGGACAAGCAATATCTCATATCGTAGCGGTATCTTCAAAGCTTTACGCAGTCCTTCCTTTTGTATATTAGCAATCATACAGCCACCCAGACCCTTCTCAGTCGCCCCCAGCATGATACTCTGGGCGACTATCCCGGCGTCATATTCAACAAACCGGCTCATCTCTGTGTCCCCGAGAATAATAATGTATGCCGATGGTCTTTCCCCTTCAGCGGGACCAGCCCAGCCCGTGAGATATGCGCCCAATGTCAGATGTGGAAATATCAGCGAATTTTTCTGAGGCTCGCAGGAAAGGATGTATTTAAGCGGCTGTGCATTCATTGCCGATGCAGAGAGCCGGGCAAGGTCAACAAGTTCTCTCAAAGTTTCAAGTTTTATGTCAACTTCTTGATAAAACCGCCGGTAGCTTCTGTTCTTTAATATCGAATCTCGTATCATCCTGACCTCCTTCCTGTCATTGCGAGCCCTCTTCCCTCCTGTCATTGCGAGCGAAGCGCGGCAATCTCATTGCCCCCCCGACGAGATTGCTTCGGCACTATCGCGTCTCGCAATAACTTTTGTGTCACCATTTCTGCAAATCACTAGCATTCAAGTTAGCTTCTTTTTTATTCGGTCATCTTCAGGACTCCTGCCCCACGGATTTTTCCTTCCTTGAGCAGAATTAAGGCTTCGTTTGCCTCTTCCAACCTAAATTCCTGGGTTTCAGGCACGATAGGAATTTCGGCAGCCAGGGGAAGAAATTCTTGGGCATCTCTTCTGGTCACATTAGCCACGCTTTTCACTTCCTTCTCATACCAGAGATGCTCGGTGTAGTCTAATTCCGGAATAGGCGTTGTCTTGCGAATGGCATTTATGACTACCCTTCCCCCCTTTTGTAAATTCCTTAAAGCTTGGCGCACCGGCTCTCCCACTGGAGTAAAGTCGATGGCGCAGTTGAGCTTTTCTGGGGGAATATCACCCGTTGCCCCAATCCAGTCCGCCCCCAATTTCCTGGCTAAATCCTGATGCTCCTTCTGGTTGGGTCGGGTAAAGACAAAAACCTTACCATCGGGATATTTATATTTGGCAACCTGGATAACAATATGGGCAGAGGCTCCAAAGCCATAAAGCCCAAGTACTCTGCCGTCTTCCATCCCTGAGAGTCTTAAGGCCCGGTAGCCAATTACCCCGGCACATAAAAGCGGGGCGGCCTTCACATCGGTAAAACTTTCGGGAATGGGATAGGCAAAATCTTCTGATACTACGGTATGTTGGGCATAGCCGCCATGGGCATCCTTCCCTGTCCATTTTGCCTTGTCACAGAGGTTTTCCTCGCCTTTGAGACAAAATGAACAACGACCACAAGCCCAATTAATCCAGGCAATTCCCACTCTATCGCCTTTTTTGAATTTTCTTGCCCCCGGCCCCAAGCCTTCCACCCTGCCAACAATTTCATGCCCCAAAATCATGGGAAATCTGGAAGGAGAAACCCTGCCTTCAATTTCGTCAAGCTCGGTGTGGCAGACTCCACAGGCAGAGACCTTGACCAAAATTTGACCTCTCCCGGGAACAGGCTCGGGCAAATCTACCAGCTCCAGAGGTTTTTCTTCGATTGGGGAGATTTTCTTGAGCACCATCGCTTTCATTTTTCCCTTTCCTTCCACTTAGGCAGCCAAACATCAAGCTGCCTTTGTGTTATACCACAGTGCGCACTAAAGCTCCGATACTCCCTTATACCACGAAGATGCTTTCATAAAGATTTTCCGAGATTTCGACAAAGTTATCTCTATAAAGCTTCATCGTTTCGGGGAGATAGTCCAGTATGTCCTGCGCCGTTATCCCGTCCTCACCTTTATCTACAGCAGCCACATCGCCGGAAAATCCATGGATAAACACACCCATCCTTACCGCGTCCTCAAGGGCTAATCCCAGACCATACATGGCCGCAATAGTTCCCGTCAGGACGTCGCCGCTCCCGGCTGTGGCCATGCCCGAGTTGCCGCTTACGTTGATGAAAACAGTCCCATCGGGATAGCCTATGAGGGAATGGGCTCCCTTTAAGATAATCATGGCATCGAGTTCCCTTGCCGTGTGCTGTAAAACATCTATTTTGTTTTTAGTTATCTCGCCTATCTCCATCTTGGTAATTCTGGACATCTCGCCCAGATGAGGCGTAAGTATCGTCGGTGCTTCCCTTTTTTTTATTTTCCCTAGGTCTTCAGCAATAGCAGTAATTCCATCGCCATCTATGAGCAGAGGCTTGTTAATTTTGGGGGTCAGCTTCCGCACCAGCTCCTGTGTCTTTTGGGCTAAAGAAAGACCGGGACCCAGGACCACCATATCCACTCCTTGAGAAAATTCTAAAAGCTCATCCTTGTTTTCCAGTGCTATGCTTCCCGAAGGTGTATCTTTTTGAGGAAGAAAGACAATCTCACTTCCCTTGCTTGCCAGGAATGGTGAGATGGATTTGGGTGTTGCCAGATAGGAAAGCCCGCCTCCTGCTTTGAGGAAAGAGAGGGCGGAGAAGTATGGCGCACCAAGATAACTTGAAGAACCGGCAATAAAGAGAATCTTTCCATAGCTGCCCTTATGGGTATCTCTGGCTCTTTCCGGAAGCTCTACCGGATTATTGATTGCTACCTTTATGGCGTGGGAATTATAGAGATCAGGTGGGAAAGATATATGCGAAACATACAACTTTCCGCAGTGCTCATACCCGGGATAAAGCACATTCCCCAGCTTGGGAAGCCCGAATGTCACAGTATAATCCGCCTTTACTGCCACACCCATCACCTCCCCGGTATCGCCATTTATGCCCGAAGGAATATCAACGCTAAACACTGTATTTTGGCTCTCGTTTATCAGTTGAATCACATCTTTGTATATCCCATTGACCTTTCGGACAAGACCTGTGCCAAATATGGCATCCACGATGGCATCACAATCAAGGAGCTCAAGTATTACGGAGTCGATTGCGCTGACCCGAGACATCTCTATGGGCATTCCGGATACTATTTCAAAGTTCTTTTTTGCCGCCCCTCTAAATTTGGTTTCATCATCTAGTAGAAAGACTTTTACCTCCCCACCATTAGAATGAATCTTCCTGGCAACAACAAGCCCGTCCCCACCATTGTTACCACCACCACAAAAGACAACGAATTTGTTGTTCTCTATGCCGAATTCCTGCAACATGACGAAGTATACTGCCTGCCCGGCGTTCTCCATCAAAAGGTCTTGCGAGATGCTAAATTCTTCCGTAGCACGCCTGTCCAGGTCTTTCATTTCACCCACCTTAGCTACTTTCATTTTCACCCCCTTGTCGGCGATTGCCTGCAAGTTCATATTTAACTATGGCCATAGAGTCCTCAACTAGAATGGTACCTCACTCTTGAGAGAAAGCACAAGTGTGACACACAATCCAGCAGATATATCACTATCTCAAACAAGTGACTTTATTCTTTTGAGCCATCCCGACAGTCTGAGGCATATGGTATTCCTGACGGCCACTGCAGCAGCTCGGTAGAATTCTACGGGCTGAAAATTGGCGGCTGACAATTACCGATAGTATAATACACCTGTTCATAGGTTGGCTAACATGGGAAAGAAAATTCGGATAAGAGCGGGGACGATTGAAGCAGAGGCCGAGCTAAATGATACCAGGACGGCTCAAGCAATCTGGGAAGCGTTGCCTATTAAGGGCCGCGTCAATCTCTGGGGAGACGAAATATATTTCTCGATTCCCCTTAATCTTAAGCTAGAGGCTGGACAAGAACTGGTAAACATTGGAGAGTTGGGCTATTGGCCTGACGGCAACGCATTTTGCATCTTCTTTGGACCCACTCCTGTAAGCCAGGGAGCTGAAATCCGCCCGGCGAGCCCGGTTACTGTGTTCGGGAAGCTTATCGGCGACACCACTGTATTCAAAAAGGTAGCCGGAGGAACGGAAATCACCATCAGGAGCAGGGAATAGTCTCCTGAATATCCTTTAGGAGGTAAGGACGTTGGAAAACAAAGCAGAGACTAAGCAAGTACTGGTCATTTTAGGTAGTCCGCGGAAAAAGGGAAATAGCTCCACCTTAGCAGCCCGGATTTCGCGAGGGGCAAAATCCGCTGGCGCAGAAGTGGAAACTTTATTTCTTCAAGACCTGAAAATTAGTCCCTGCATGGGTTGTGACACTTGCCAAAAGCATGATAGCAAAGGATGTGCGAACAAAGATGACATGCAAGAAATATACCCGAAGTTAATAAAGGCAGACGCCTGGGTCATTGCCAGCCCGGTTTATTGGTTTACAATGTCCGCTCAGACAAAGATATTTATGGATCGCTGTTACGCACTCCCTGCTTATACAAGGAATCCTTTTGCTGGCAAACGGATCGCCATCGCAATGAGTTACGGGGGTGTTGATCCGGTCAAATCCGGGTGTGTGAATGCTTTGCGAACATTTCAAGATGCTTTCCGTTACACAAGATCAAAGATCGTTGGTATGGTGTACGGCAGTGCGATGAAGGCCGGTGAAATTGAAAATAATAAAGCATTGATGCGGGAAGCTGAAGAACTGGGGAAACTGCTGGTGAGCCGTTAATTGGACAACAATGTCTAATTTAGGTATGATGCCCCAGAATTTTTGAGGCCGCTGGCGAAATCTTCTGCTTGTTTTAAGCCCTCGGCATTGGGCCTGCCCTTGTTTACTCCACCAACGAGCTTAGTTGCCCTGTATGTATCAAGTCCCCGACAAGAAAATTCACCGATAATATCGAAATCTTTTCGTTGCAGTTTTTCTTTCAGCGGTTTATCGAAATTATGGATAAACTGTATTTTCCTTAGTCCACTTGTTGAAAAAATGAACGCTTTTTTGTTTCTTAGCATGGGTAGCATATCGACAAAATCTAATAGACTTTTATGATGTTTGCCAAAATAAATCCCTGAGCCAAAACCAATTAAGTCATACTGCTCAGGCATACTTGCATCCACTTGCTTCATCTGCAACAAGTCGGCATCAAGAATATTTGCCATTACCTTAGCAACTCGTTCAGTATTGCCATGGTGCACGGAGATATAGATTATTAGAGCTTTCATTATTTGTTGTCTTCCCTATTTCAAGTTTAAGTTTGACGGCAAAAGTTCTCCCTGACTGGAACCAACTAACTATTGCAGACAACCAGTGATGGCGTATTCCCAGGTTTCCAATATAGGCGCGCAACGCAACAGGCTTGTCACATATAAGAGCATTGCAGCTTCCGGTTGGGTTACCGGCTCAAAAGACTTGACACAGCAAGTACAGATGTAATATCCAGCTTAAATCCCGGCCCCATGCTGGTAGACAGGAACGCGCTTCTGATATATTGCCCTTTAGCCCCACTGGGCTTTGCTTTAACAATAGCTTCGATCGCCGCTGCCAGGTTCTCCAAGAGCTTGTCTTTATCAAAACTGATTTTGCCAATAGGCAAATGGATAATAGCTGTTCTGTCTAAACGAAATTCGGCTCTACCTTTACGAGCTTCATTCACAACGCGAGCTAGATCTTGAGGCGGTACTACGGTGCCAGACTTGGGATTAGGCATCAAACCCCGCCGTCCTAAAATTTTACCAAGCTTGGCTACTTTAGGCATCATATCAGGAGTGGCAACAGATACATCGAATTCAAGCCAGCCACCTTCAATTTGTTTAATAAGCTCGTCTGCTCCAGCATAGTCAGCACCTGCTTCCTCCGCCAACTTTACCCCCTCACCTTGGGTAAAGACGAGCACTCGTGTCTTCTTACCCAGTCCATTAGGCAGTAGAATTACACCACGCACCTGTTGGTCAGCACTGCGGGGATCGACTCCCATCTTCAAATGGAGCTCAACGGTCTCATCAAATTTGGCGTAGGAAACCTTCTTAGCTAATTCGATCGCTTCTTCAGGAGAATAGGTCCTTGATTTATCTACAGGTTTACTAGCTTCCTGGTATTTCTTACCATGTTTTTCCACTTACTTATATCCTCAAAATCCTATGAACTTTTAAGAACCTAAATTTATTCTACCTCAACTCCCATGCTCCGAGCCGTGCCAGCAACAATGCTTGCTGCCTTATCAATATCAGTCGTATTGAGGTCCTTCATTTTATTCCGTGCGATCTCATAAACTGTGTCTTTACTTATCTTGCCTACTTTCTCGCTTCCGGTATTACCGCTACCCTTTTCTATTCCCAAAGCGCGCCGTAATAGATCAGAAACAGGCGGCATCTTAGTCACAAAGATAAAGGAGCGATCCTCATATACAGTTATCTCAGCAGGAATGATGAAACCTTCTTGAGAAGCAGTTCGTTCATTATATTCCTTACAAAAAGCCATGATATTAATACCGTGTTGCCCTAAAGCAGGTCCCACAGGTGGTGCCGGAGTAGCTTTACCTGCAGATATCTGCAACTTAATGACCGTTTTAACTTTCTTCGCCATTACTGATTCTCTCTTTCATTGCGTTCTGGGTTCCTACTCAGGTGTTATATCTTTTCTATCCCCAGGAGGTCTAACTCCACAGGCGTTTCCCGGCCGAAGAGCGATAGTAAAACTATTGCCTTACCTTTGTTCAGATTAACTTGCTCTACCTTGCCGATGAAGTCAATAAAAGGCCCACTCGTTACACGTATACTATCTCTTTCCTTAAAAGTCATTTTAACCTCGGTAGGAGCTTCTTCCATGCGTCGCAGTATGGCATCCGCTTCCTGTTCAGGTAAAGGAACAGGTTTGGTACCAGCACTCACAAAGCCAGCGACCCCAGGGGTGTTGCGTACTATATCCCAGCTATGCTCGTCTAAGCTCATATTTACCATGATATAGCCCGGGAAAGCTTTTTTAGTCATCGTATGCCGCTTTCCAGCTTTGATTTCAATCTCTTTAGTTGTGGGTATCACCACATCAAATATCTTATCGCCCACATCCATATATTTGATACGCTGTTCTAAATTCCTCCTGGCCTGCTCCTCATGACCGGAAGAGACGTATAATAAGTACCATTCTCCATCAAGCATCGATTATTAACCACCTAGAAGCAAAAACAAATTTGTAAAGCCCAAATCTAAAGCGCCTAGAATGCCTCCCACAATAGCACACACAATGAGCACTAAAATACTCAACCTCAAAGCTTCCTGCCTTGTCGGCCAGTGCGCTTTTCGCAGTTCAGCTATTACCTCGGGAAAGAAACTGAACCTCGATTTTTTAGCCGGAGCGGACTTAGCACTCGCTTTCTTAGCGTGAGTTGTCATAAGTTACTTTGTTTCTCGATGAACAGTATAGCCACGACAATGAGGACAATACTTATTCAACTCCAGCCGTTGCGGATCATTCTTCTTGTTCTTTGTCGTAGTATATGTTCTCCGCAAACATTGACTGCAAGCTAGGTGGATAATTACGCGTAAATCGCCCTTCTTTTTAGCCACGTCTATTTCAAAATTTACAAAGTGTGTAGGAGTCGATATTTATGCGATAATCTTGCTAATCACGCCAGCACCTACTGTCCTGCCACCCTCCCTGATAGCAAAGCGTAGTCCCTCCTCCATAGCCACGGGGTAAATAGTTTTAATCTTCATATGAGTCAGGCTGTCACCGGGCATAGCCATCTCCACACCCTCAGGAAGACTTATTTCGCCCGTAACATCCAGAGTTCTGATGAAAAACTGGGGTTTATAACCATTGAAGAAAGGTGTGTGTCTGCCGCCTTCCTCCTTGGTCAAAATATATACTTCAACCTCAGCTTCAGTATGAGGCTTGACCGTATTTGGTTTAGCCAGCACCTGCCCTCGCTCTATTTCATCTCGGTCTATGCCCCGCAATAGCACTCCGACAGCATCGCCTGCCTCCGCTTCCTGCATGGTCTTATGGAACATCTCTAAGCTAACCACCACTATCTTCTTCGTCTCTTTTAACCCCACTATCTCTACTTCGTTACCGGCTTTGATCACCCCACGTTCTATTCGGCCTGTGGGCACAGTCCCCCGTCCTTTGATACTGAACACATCTTCTACTGGCATCAGGAAGGGTTTATCCTTTTCTCTCTGTGGTAGCGGAATATAATTATCTATAGCATCCACCAACTTCCATATTGGTCCACACCATTGGCAATCTCTTTTTCCACAGCCACATTCCAGAGACTTAAGAGCACTTACTCGCACAATAGGGATTTCATCACCAGGAAAGTTGTACTTTTTAAGTAAGTCTCTAACCTCCATCTCCACCAAATCTAACAACTCTTGGTCATCTACCAGATCTACCTTATTGAGAGCCACCATTATACGGGGAACTTCCACCTGCCGAGCTAGAAGGATGTGTTCCCTTGTTTGTGGCATAGGACCATCATCGGCAGCGACCACCAAAATAGCTCCATCCATCTGAGCAGCTCCAGTTATCATGTTCTTGATATAGTCAGCATGCCCGGGACAGTCAACATGACAATAATGGCGCGTCTCAGTCTCATACTCGATATGAGAAATAGCAATCGTCAGTCCACGAGCTTTTTCTTCAGGAGCATTATCTATGGAATCAAAGGTCCGAAATTGTGTAGAGCCTGATTTAGACAATACCTGGGTCATTGCTGCAGTTAGTGTGGTTTTCCCATGGTCAACATGTCCTATAGTGCCCACATTGATATGTTGTTTAACACGCTCATAAACTTTCTTAGCCATTTCAACCTCCTTTTATCTCAAAGCCCACAACCAGATTCGAACTGGTGACCCCGTTCTTACCAAGAACGTGCTCTACCTACTGAGCTATGTGGGCAGTATGCCCGAAACTATATTGTAAGTCAATATGAATAAAGAGTCAACAAAATATAAGTTTCTACTTTAGAACGTGATGTACATGTTCAATTGGCAAATTAACGGATGGATTTTAAAGCAATGCTTTGGTGAAAGTCAAGCAGGAGGTCTGGAAGATGGGGAGTTTAGCTGAAGTTGGTGATGCTGATGGCGCTGCTCGATACCTTGGGAATTATCTCAATATGCAGTCGTATCGTGTGCGTAAGTATATTATGAGCGCTGGTTGGGTCTTTCCAGTCTGGGTATCTTGGTCAAAGCGGTTTACACGTAAACATGGCGTTTATCCTGACGAGATGTACCCGGGTATACTGGTGAAGCTAGCGCGTATGTGCAAGAGAGAGCGTGATGAGATTATTCTGCCCGAGCTGATGAAAATGGAAGGTTTATCATGATTATTTTATAAAAAATTTATTCTTCTGTGAAAATTTGCACTTTGGAGCAAATATATTGGATGGTATAATTTAGAGAAGGAGATAATAGAAATGACGAAAGGTGTTCAGAAGTCTGGAGATAGTAAGGTACGCACTATCGCGAGTTTAGAAAGCGAGCCATCAGCAACAACGGAAGCTGAATCGCATTTGCAATCATTGTTGTCGTCACTTACGAAACAAAATCCCAGCTTGGAAGAATTACCACGTCTGATGAGGATGTACAGGATTGCATTGCGATTATTGGGTATTAATGATGAATGGGCAAATAAGGAATTGAAGGGGTATTCGAACGATGCAGAACTGCCAAGTTACCGGAAAAACTACTGCAAGACGGAGTATGTGTCAACCAAGGATCAGAATATAATCGAGAGTACAGATACGTTTTATGGATGCAAGGAGCCACTAATTTTTATAGCTTCCCGAATCGAAGATGGATGGATTCATTACACTAATTGCACGAGACAAGTGGCGAGAAGACGGGTGCCTGCAGAAAAGAGAGTGCATGTAGAAAATTGGGAAATTAGAATGATTCTGGAAGGGGTAGCTGAAGAACTGTGTGATAAAGCTACTACGACTCTGGTTACAGCTAGGTTCGGTGCTGCTATAGACACGATATTTAGAGACTATCAAAGGGCTGTAGGTAGTGCGCTGTCAAATTTAGGGATAGAGGACCATCTGGAAACGGCATATAGAAATCTGAAAGGCGGTGATGAATCAAAGTGGAGGGCTGCTGCGCTTGCGTGTAGAAATGTCTTGCAAGATCTTTCAGAGAAGTTGTGGTGCGTTAAATGCGACTATTATGATATTGATGGCGAATCGATGTCCGTGAAATCAAATATGGTGCGCAACAGGTTGAGGGCTTATATGCATGTAAAAGGGGTAAAAAAAGATGATACACCACGTGCACTTCTAGACCCTCTTTATGCACAAGCTTCGGCTGCAAAAAGCAGCTGCTCGTATGAAAATGCAAGAAGTGTGCTCATCGTGACTTATTTATTCCTTGCGGAGTTAATTCGGCAGACGGATATGCAACCGGTGACAGAGATTAAGAAGGGTTCTAGTAAGAGCAAGAAATAAGTAGATGTTAGTGAAATGGTGATTAAATGCGGTTAGGATTCGCTCTTATCTGGAATGAGGTATTGAAAGGTATTTTTGTGGAGATATAATGCAGTAAGGTAGGTAAATAGAATGAGAATAGCAGCTGGTATTTTGATGATACTTTATGGTGTGAAAACGATAGGCTTTCTTGTTGGTTCTCTGAGTAATTGGGGTTTTCTTCTTACCTGTCCCCTTTATCTGGTCCCGATCGTCATTATTTCGGCTGTATTTATTATTAATGGTGGGGTCTTTTGCCTTAAGAGGAAATATTGGAAATTATGCTTGGCTTCAAGCCTTTACCTCTTGCTTTATATGATTTCTGATTTGTACCCTATAGTTCCGGTTCCATTTGAGTTCAAGTTTCCTACTTGGTTATATATGACTCTCACCCTACTTTGGGGGATTCTCCCACAAATATTCGTTCTTCTTAGGAGAAGTGAGTGGCAAGAAATTTCGGCTTGACTGGATTTTCCCTACAACTTACCCAGTTCTTGTTAGAACGAGGTTATTGACAAGTATTTTTGTCAAGACATAATAAAGTAAGAAGATACAGTCTTTAGAGTTTCTAGGGTTTAGTCGGAAAGGAGGTGATATGTGAAAGTTTCCAGGGATGGTAAAACTGGCGGAGAAAGATAGATTAGAATAGTAGAAAGATTAAGGAGGAGTAATTCGTAATGAATGTTTTTGGAATTGTTTTGGGTATAGCTTTTGGTCTGATTATTCTAGGTTTGACGATTTATATGGTTAGGCAGCAGACATTTGCCATTATTGAGCGATGGGGAAAGTTTACCAGGGTCGTTGGTCCTGGTATTCATGTTAAAGTTCCTATAATGGATAGAGTGGCTGGTAAAGTTTCTATTAGAGTACAGGAACTAAATGTGAGTATCAAAACCAAAACCAACGATAATGTTTTTGTAGACTTACTTATTGCGGTTCAGTACTTTGTTGATGGGGAGGATAAGGTTTGGGATGCATTTTATAGACTTACGAATCCAAAAGCTCAGATGGAATCTTGGATATTTGATAATGTAAGGGCAAAGGTTCCTGGGATGACTTTAGACTCTGTGTTTGAAAATAAGGAGGAGATTGCTAAAGAAATTGAGGTGAGTCTTAGTGCCAGGCTGAGTGAGTATGGATATAAATTGGTTCGTGCTCTTGTTAATGACATCCAGCCAGATAAGGGTGTTGCAGATGCTATGAATGAGATTAATAGGCAACAGCGTTTGAGAGTTGCTGCTGAGCATGAGGGAGAGGCTAAAAAGATTATCGTTATTAAAGAAGCCGAAGCTGATGCTAGGAGCAAGGAGCTGTCTGGTGAAGGTATTGCGAAACAGAGGATAGCTATTGTTGCAGGTCTCAGGGAGTCAGTTAAGGATGCCAGTGATGCACTTGGGGTTAATGCAGAGGGTGTAATGACATTGGTTCTTATGACGCAGTATTATGACATGCTTACTGATGTTGGGAAGAATTCTCGGACTAACACAATAATGCTTCCTCACTCTCCTGGTGCAGTTGGTGAACTTCAAGAACAGATTATAGCATCTATCGAGACTAGTAAGGCTACTGGTGCAGCTGAAGATGGAAAAGTGTAGGAACCAATTACTAGCTAGGGTGTGGGGATAGAATATGGTGCGTCTGATGGCGGTTAGGCCCCGCTCTTACCAGGAGCGAGCATGAAGAACATAAGTGGTTTGGGTTGTATTTATGGGAGAAGGAAGGTCATATTGGAAAAAATCTTATGTGGGTGTATAATAGAAACAGGAAGTATATTATAAACTGTATAGGAGGTAGAAGCTAATGCCCAAGAACCAATTTGCTGGCCCGAATTATATTGAGGAGCCGATAGCAACAGAAGAAGGTAACAAAATAGGAGTTATCCGAATCAAGCCTTCGACTGTTCTGTGGAAATCAAGTGGTGAGCACAAATTCTATTCCATACCTCTTGACACCTTTGTTGGGTGGATAACGGATCCAAAAACAGGTGCTGATCTGGTACGCTACTGAAATGACTTGGTGGTTAGGGGCCGTTCTTACCAAGAACGTGCTCTACCTGCTGAGCTATGTGGGCCTCCTGCACTTTACAGTGGAGGGGGTAGGATTCGAACCTACGCAGCCCTTACGGGCGGCAGATTTACAGTCTGCTCCGATTAACCACTCCGGCACCCCTCCCCGATATAATCTTATCACGAAGTATCTGAAAAACCTAGCCCGAGGGGGGATTCGAACCCACCAACCTACCGATTACAAGTCGGTTGCGCTACCATTGTGCTACTCGGGCAACTTCTAGCTACAATTTTGGCTCAATAGTATAGATAAGGGGAAATTCTCTGTCAACTAAGAGACAATTGGAGGCAATCTCTTGTTGCATTATTCAAATGAATCATGCTACATTATACCAGTTTTACTAACTACCATCATCTTGGATTGTAAGCATGATAGATAATGCTTTATTAAAACAACTGCTGGAAGCAGGTGCTCACTTTGGTCACCACACCAGCTACTGGCATCCCAAGGCGAAGAAATATATTTTTACACAGCGCAATGGTATCCACATCATCGATTTGGAGCAGACAGTTACCATGTTAGAAAAGGCCTGTACCTTTGTCCAAGATTTAGCAGCTCGAGGGCAAAGCATTCTTCTTGTCGGCACTAAAAAACAGGCTCAACAGACCATAGAAGAAGAGGGTGTGAGGTGCGGTATGAGCTATGTTAATCAAAGATGGCTAGGTGGTATGTTAACTAACTTCACCGTCATACAAGCTCGGATCGACCACTTAGTTCGTTTAGAGAATAAAAGAGACAAAGGCGAGCTTGACTCCTTGCCCAAAAAAGAACGGGTGAAGATAGAAAAGGAAATTTCCCACCTAAATACTCAAATGGGGGGGTTTAAGGAAATGACTATCCTTCCTGGAGCCCTCTTCATCACTGATCCTATTAAAGATAAGATTGCCTTTACTGAAGCTAAAAAATTGGGCATACCCGTGATTGCTATTGTGGATACTAATTGCAATCCCGACGGCATCGATTATCCCATCCCTGCTAATGATGACGCTGTTAAGACGATAAAGTTACTTTGTAGCAAAATAGCTGATGCCATAATTGAAGGTAAAACTGAAGCCTTTTCTGGAGAGGTGGGAGTTACCAAATTAGTTGCTGAAGAAACCATTGAAATTCTAGGTTCTTATACCTTTGAGCCAGAGGAGCCCGGTGAACCAGAAGAGCCAAAGGGGCCAGAAGGAGAAATTGCATCTACATGAAAATACCAGTTGAAGTTGTAAAGGAGCTAAGAAACAGAACTAATGCGGGCATAGCTGACTGTAATAAAGCTCTATTAGAGGTAGGTGGTGATATAGAAAAGGCAATCGAATTCTTGAAACAGCGGGGGGCAGCACTTGCTGAAAAGAAGAAGGATGTAGCTACAACCGAGGGCGCAATCGAAGCTTATATTCATCATACCAAGCGCATAGGAGCATTAGTGGAGTTAAATTGTGAAACCGATTTTGTGGCTCATACCGATGAATTTAAAGAACTTGCTCACGACTTAGCCATGCAGATAGCTGCTACTTCCCCACAATTTCTCACTAGTGAAGAGATGCCGCCAGAAGCAGAAACAGACCCCCAAGCAGCTTGCCTTCTTAGCCAGCCCTTTATTAAAGAACCTACCAAGACGGTACAAGAAGTTATTGTTGAAACAATTACCAAAGTAGGTGAGAACATAAAAGTACGCAGATTTGCCAGGTTCGAGCTTGGTGTCGATCACTGAGCCATGTTGGATGAATTACTCGCTGAACTGAACTCCAGAATGCAGAAGGCCGTAGATGGCTTAGCTAGAGAATTAGCTGCCATCCGTGCCGGGCGTGCCACTACAGCTTTGCTTGACAACATCATGGTTGACTATCAGGGCACGTCTGTCCCGCTCTATCAACTTGCTACCATGTCTATACCTGAGGCTAATTTAATCATTATTCAACCCTGGGATCGCACATCGTTGCGTGACATTGAAAGAGCCATTCTCACAGCCAACGTCGGCCTTAACCCTGCGAATGATGGTAACTTAATTCGGGTGATCATCCCGCCTCTTAACGAGGAGCGGCGCAAAGAGTTGGTCAAGGTAGTGTCTAGGAAAGTGGAGGAGCGGCGGATTGCCATACGCAATATAAGGAGAGATGGCATTGAGAAACTGAGAGAGATGGAGAAGAATAAAGAAATATCGGAAGATGAACTCAAAAACAATGCTAAGAAAATCGACCTGCTTACAGAGGCCTGTGTGGATAAGGTAAGTGAATTGGGACAGAGCAAGGAAAGGGAAATACGGGAAATATAATTCGCCTCACCGGTATCCGGCAAAAAAGTCCGCACTAACTATTAGAGATATTTGATAGTATTCAGTTGTAATCTCTCAGTCCTTCGCTATTTGTCATTCCGCCCTTGAACACTTCGTTCCCGCCCAGGGTAACATAAGAAATGACTCTAGTTTTGATGAAATTCATTTATTAGACCAGACACTAGCAAGCCTATAGCCGCTTAAAAACTGTTAAAATAGAGCTATGCTCAAGCACAGAGTTATCACTGCCGCTGTGGGCGTGCCCCTCGTTATTCTTGCCATCTGGTTTGGTGACCCTTGGTTTAGTCTTCTCATAGCCGCAGCGGCGTTAGCCGGCACCTACGAGTTCTACCACATGGCCAATTTTGACAGGAGAGAGCCCCTGATTTATTTGGGTTTGCTATGGACGCTGGCACTCGTCTTAAGCCCTCATTACAGGAGCCCTGATATTTTACCCATAGTCATTACCGCCACTATGTTGGTTTCCTTGATTTGCCTGTTACGCCGCCCATCAAGAGAAAGAGTATTTCACAACTGGGCATGGACAATAGTGGGTGCTCTCTATGTGGGTTGGATGCTCAGCTATTGGCTGAGTTTGCGCGGTTTAGAGGACGGCCGAAATTGGGTTTACCTGGCCATGCTGACTACATTTGCCAACGATACAGGCGCTTTTTTTATTGGGAGGGCAATGGGTAAACATAGGCTGGCTCCTGCCATAAGCCCGACTAAAACTTGGGAAGGAGCGATAGGGGGCTTAATAAGCGCCATTCTGGGCGCTATTGTAATAGCGATGGTTCTTAACCTCATTTCTCCTTTTGCTTTTAAATACTGGCAAATCATACTCCTTGGCTTTCTAGTTGGTGTCTTTGCTCAGCTTGGCGATTTGGTTGAATCCTTGCTCAAGCGTAATATGGGAGTGAAGGAATCAGGTAATTTACTACCGGGACACGGCGGTATCCTTGACCGCTTCGATAGCCTCATCTTCGTCGGGGCAGTGGTATACTATTATGTAATATGGGTGGTGTGAAAAAAATAGCTATCCTGGGCTCAACAGGCTCCATAGGGCGGCAGGCTCTAGATGTAATCCGTGCCCTGCCCGACGAATTAAAAGTAATAGCTCTGACAGGGAACAAAAATCTTGAGCTCCTGGAAAGACAAATTAGTGAATTTCAGCCAGAAATGTTTTGTTCCTCAGTTAAGCCTGACATTAGTTACGGCGGGGAATTTTTGTCCGCAGAAGAAATAGCCGGTCATCCCGAGGTCGACTTCGTTATCGTGGCCATTGCGGGTAAGGCAGGACTAAGCTCTACTTTGGCGGCTTTACAGGCAGGCAAGACGGTTGCCCTGGCTAGCAAGGAGGTAGTGGTGATGGCCGGTGAAATTATTGTTCGTGAAGCCGGCCTTCATCAAGCTCAAATCCTGCCTATTGATAGTGAGCATAGTGCCATCTGGCAATGTTTGCAGGGTGAAGAAAATAAACCGCAGAGGCTTTTTCTCACTGCCTCCGGTGGGCCTTTTTATCACTATTCACAATCACAATTGGCTGAGGTAACTCCGGAGCAAGCTCTTCAGCACCCCATATGGAAGATGGGAAAGAAGGTAACCATAGATTCAGCAACCCTTATGAATAAAGGATTAGAGGTCATCGAAGCTCATTGGCTTTTCTCTTTCCCCTTTGATAGTATTGAAATATTAATGCATCCCCAGTCCATCGTTCATTCCATGGTGGAGTTTATGGACGGCTCCCTGAAAGCTCAGCTTAGCTCGCCTGATATGAGATTGCCCATTCAATATGCCCTTTCCTATCCCCGTAGGTGGTCTAATTCAGAACTACCCCGCCTTGATTGGGATAAAATCAACTCTCTGAACTTTGAGCCTGTAGACTATGAGAAATTTCCCTGTCTCAAACTGGCAATGGATGCTGGCAAATCAGGAGGAACTTACCCGGCGGTGCTTTGCGCCGCGGATGAGGTGGCTGTAGAGCTTTTTCTCAGCCATAGAATAAGTTTTACCGATATAGCCAAAATTGTGCAAAAAACGCTGGAGCAACATCGGAATATCCCCCAGCCATCGCTAGAGGAAATACTGGCTGCTGACGATTGGGCAAGGGAATGCGCTGCACACTTTTCCCTTGGTCACTCCCCTGAGCCTGAACGACGAAGCAATCCTGGGATAGAGAGATAAGAGATGAGCGTTGCTGTAATCATTATTCTTTTCATAGTAGCTCTATTCGTGGCAATGTGTCTTCACGAATTGGGGCACTTCATCGCCGCTAGGCGTGCCGGAGTGAAGGTGGAAGAGTTCGGCATAGGTATTCCTCCACGACTTTTTGGTATTAAACGAGGCGAGACAATATACTCGGTTAATGCCATACCTCTGGGAGCTTTTGTTAAAGCTGCTGGAGAAAATGACCCCACAGTACCCCGGAGCCTGGCTGGCAAAGGACCCTGGACCAGGTTAGGAATCTATTCTGCCGGTCCGCTGGTCAACATCTTTCTGGCCTTTGTTCTCCTCAGTGCTTTCCTGGCGCTACCCTATTCTGTCATTGCCGGCGATGGACTCATGGTGCATTCTGTAGTGGAGAATTCTCCTGCGGAGGAAGCAGGCATAGAGCCCGGGGATATAATTCTGGAGGTAGATGGGCAACCTGTTCATAGGAGGGGGGACGTGCAGGATATAGTAAATTCAGCCGAAGAAGGGGAAGAAATAACTTTGCTTCTGCTGAGGAACGGGCAAGTGAAGGAAAGAACCTTGAAACCGGAACTCGACCCAGAATCGCAGCTGCTAAAAATCGGCGCCTGGCTTTGGTGGGATATTGTGAGTCGAGTGGATGAAGACTCGGCAGCTTATGAAGCTGGCATTAGAGATGGGGATACCATTGTGAGCATCAATGGACAGGTTGTATACAATGATGAGAGTATGTCCAGTGCCCTGCACTCCGTTGAGGAAGGTGAAGAAATAAATCTGGTTTTGCTCCGAGACGGGAAAGAGACTTTACTCTCTTTGACCAATGACGGCTACCAAACCCTGCCCGGTGTAGAGCTACGATGGGTAGATGGGACTCGTACCGAACAAGAGCGACTTCCAGTATGGAAGGCAGTCTATTTGGGGGCCAGGTATATCGTTTATATACCTGTGCTCATTGTACAAGCTATCCCGCTGATCATACAACGTCCTGATCTAGCCCTGGTGGGGCCGATAGGCGCTGGTCAGTTAACGGTGGAGGTAGTGCGCTCGTCTGGCTTCAGTAATATATTATTCATGGGCGGCATAATCAGCCTGGGTCTCGGGATATTTAACCTCTTCCCAATACCTCCTCTCGACGGAGGAGGCATGCTGGTGGCGTTCATTGAAGGGTGTAGGCATGGGAAACGTCTCTCCCCTCAGAAGGTGCGTTTAGCCCAGTATATTGGTACTGTGTTTCTGATCGCACTTATGGTCTTGGTAACCTTCAGTGATGTCTATCGTCTAATTAGCGGCAAGGGCTTTGGACTATGATACGTCGAACCTCTAGACAATTGAGAATTGGCAAGGTGACCATTGGCGGCGATGCCCCCATCGTGGTGCAGTCCATGACCAAGACCGATACCCGTGATATTCCGGCCACTATAAACCAGATTAAGGAGTTAGAGGATTGCGGCTGTGAAATTGTGCGAGTGGCAGTCCCAGACAAGGAAGCGGCTGAAAGCATAGCAGCTATAAAAAGGAGTGCTTCACTACCTCTTATTGCTGATATACATTTTGACTACCGCCTGGCTTTGGCTGCACTGCAGGCCGGCGTTGACGGACTCCGCCTCAACCCCGGCAACATAGGAGACAAGGAGCAGATTGCCAGGGTGGTAGCTGCTGCTAAAGAAAGAGAGGTGCCTATCCGTATTGGAGTGAATGCCGGCAGTTTACCTGCCGATTTCCAGCCTGATGCTCCACCGGTTGAGCGCATGGTCAACATAGCATTGGAGCAGATAAGGCTTATGGAAAGTTTAGACTTTAATTTAATCAAAGTTTCTCTCAAAGCCTTTGATGTTCCCACTACCATTCAGGCTTATCAAATGATTGCCGATAAAATGCCCTATCCACTACATCTGGGCGTCACTGAGGCCGGGCTTCCCCGGACGGGAGCCATACGCAGCGCCATAGGCATCGGCATACTTCTCTACCAGGGAATTGGGGACACCATACGCGTTTCCCTCAGCGCGCATCCCTGTGAAGAAGTATTCGTTGCTTACGAAATTCTTAAAAGCTTGGGGCTTCGTCAGCGGGGTCCAACTCTGGTGAGCTGCCCTTCCTGCGGCCGGGCTGAAGTTGATATCATTGCTCTGGCTGAAGCTGTAAGCAAGCGTCTGGAAAAAATAAGCAAACCTGTTAAAGTGGCAGTTATGGGCTGTGTGGTCAATGGCCCTGGCGAGGCTAAGGATGCTGATGTCGGCATTGCCTGCGGCAAAGGGAAAGGTGCTATATTTAGGAAGGGGGAGGTGGTGGGCACAGCGAGTGAGGATAATCTATTAGAAGCCTTAATGGCAGAAATCAACTCTGTCGATAGGAGAAGATTAGAGTAAAGGTAAAAACAATGCGTTTTTCTAAACTTTTTGGCAAGACACTACGGCAGGCGCCAGCAGAGGCAGAGAGCGTAAGCCATCAACTACTGCTTCGAGCGGGCATGATTGCTCAGGAGGCTGCCGGAATTTACTCTTACTTGCCTATGGGATGGCGAGTGCTCAAAAAGATAGAAAATGTAATCAGAGAGGAAATGGATAAGGCTGGCGGGCAGGAATTGATGCTGCCTGTGTTGCAGCCTTTTGAATTGTGGCAGCAATCAGGCAGATATGTTTCCTTTGGTAAATCCTTATTCACTTTGACCGACCGCAAAGAACATACACTGGCTCTGGGACCCACTCATGAAGAAGTTATTACCGACCTTGTCCATCGCTACGTGCAAAGCTACCGGGAGCTTCCTCTACTCCTCTATCAAATACAGACCAAGCTCCGCGATGAGCCTCGACCCCGCGGTGGCTTGTTGAGAGTCCGTGAGTTTATCATGAAGGACCTTTACAGCTTTGATGCCGACGAGGCTGGTCTCGATGAAAGTTACCAAAAGATGAGCCAAGCTTACCGAGATATCTATGCCCGCCTTGGCTTACCCGCATTAATGGTAGAGGCTGATAGCGGCGCCATAGGGGGCAAGGATTCTCACGAGTTCATGATCCTCACTGAAGGCGGTGAAGACGAAATTATTCGTTGCTCTAATTGTGGCTATGCCGCCAATGCGGAGAAGGCTCAATTTGCGAAAAAGAAGAGCAATGCTGAAGCCCCGCTTTCTTTGGAGGAGATAGCCACGCCGGGGACGAAAGCCATAGAGGAGGTAGCTGATCTTGTTGGTGTGCCGACAAGTCAAACGCTTAAATCGGTGTTTTATTATGCCGACGGAGAATTTATTTTCGTTATCATTCGGGGCGATCTGGAAGTCAACGAAACGAAGCTAAGAAATGCTTTAAAATGCCCTGAGCTACGCCTGGCTACGGAAGGCGAGGTAAATGAAGCTGGACTTGTAGCCGGGTTTGCCTCACCCATAGGTGTAAAGGGAGTCAAAGTCGTGGCTGATGATTCCATAACCTTGGGCTCCAACTTCATTGTTGGCGCTAATAAACCGGGGTATCACTTGAGGAATGCCAATTACCCCAGGGATTTTCAGGTTGACCTCATAGCTGATATCGCCCTGGCTCAGTCCGGAGATAGCTGTCCCAAGTGTGGTGGCGAATTATCCTCAGCTCGGGGCATTGAAGTGGGGCATGTATTTAAGTTGGGCACCTTCATCAGTGAGAGATTCGGAGCATCCTTCTTAGATAATGATGGCACTTCCCGGCCCATTGTCATGGGCTGCTATGGCATTGGACTGGGGCGATTGTTGGCAGCCATAGTAGAGCAAAGCCACGACGACAAGGGTATTATCTGGCCGCTCTCCGTAGCCCCTTATCAAGTCTACCTTTGTCCTCTATCGTTGGACAAGTCGGCAGTCCTCCCTACGGCAGAAAAAATTTATCAAGAATTACAAAATGAAGGCATTGAAGTGCTTTTCGATGACCGTGACGACTCTCCCGGCGTTAAATTCAATGATGCCGACCTCCTGGGAATACCACTGCGATTGACATTGTCTCCACGCACTTTACAGAGCCAGAGCGTAGAGGCAAAATGGCGCACGGAGAAAGAAGCCCAGCTTTTGCCTTTGGATAATTTGGCTGGAAGAATAGAGAAACTCCTACAAGGAGTCATCGAATAGAGGTAGTATTAGCATAAGAGATAGATAAGGGGGTGTGAAAATGGGTATATTTGACAGAGAGCCAAATGTAGGAAAAATGAGAGTGAAAAGGGATGTTAAGGGACTAGTGAAAGCTTTACGGAGCAGGGAGACTTCAGTTCGAGTTGAAGCGGCAGACGCTCTGGGGGAGATAGAAGATGACGGTGCCGTAGAGCCTCTTGTCAGAGCCTTGGGAGACGAAGATGAGGATGTGCGCCTGAATGCACAAATTGCTCTTGGCAAGATAGGAGAGACAGCAGTTGAAGCACTCATCCAAGCTCTGCAAGAGCGGGGTTGGGATGTCAGATGTGGAGCAGCAGGGGCCCTTGGCGAAATAGGGGATAAAAGAGCAGTTGGCTTCCTCATCCAAGCTCTGGAACACGACGAGGTTCCAGATGTTCGATGGAGGGCGGCGCAGGCTCTGGGCAACATAGCAAGGCCTCTTGTCAAGCTAGGATACAAAAAACCAGTCAAATCACTTATTGAAGCTTTGGGAGACAAGGATTGGACTGTTCAGCAGGTAGCGGCAGAGGCCCTTGGTGACATAGGAGACCCTGTGGCAATTGAGCCTCTCATTGAGGCGTGGGGAGCGGAGACAGGTGCTTGGGTGGCAGTGGCTCTTGCCAAGATAGGAGAACCTGCTCTTCCTGCTTTGATTAAGGCCCTCAAAGACAAAGACAAGAATGTTCGCCAACAAGCAGCATTTGGTCTTGGCTGTACAGGACATAGAGGGACAGTTGAGCCTCTCATTCACGCCCTGAAAGACAAGAGTTCGGACGTCCGATCTAATGCTGCAGAGGCCCTCCAGAAGGTGGAAGAACCTCCGCTTGATCCCCTCATTGAGTCTGTGAAAGACGAAGATAAGTTTGTCCGGAGTGTAGCGGCATCTTGTCTTGGCAGGGCAGCGGATAGAAGGGCAGCAGCTGAGCCTCTTATTCAGGCTCTGGAAGATGAGAGTCCAGATGTTCGATATAGTGCTGCACGGGCTCTTGGAAAGATAGGAGATATGAGAGCAGTTGAGCCTCTAATTGAGCTGCTTGAAGATAGAAATAGGAGTGTCCGGGCTCAAGCGGCAGAGGCTCTTGGAGAGATCAGAGATGTAAGAGCAATGGAACCCCTCATTCGAGCTTCGAAGCGAGGAGGTGTGCCTGTTCAAGAAGCCGCGAAAGAGGCTTTAAGAAAGCTTGAAGGTGAGGAAAGCCAAGAATAATAACCGATCAACAGCGGATAACACGGCGCAAGATATTCCGCCTCGCTCCGTGCAAACTCGACCTAGCCGAATCTGTTTCACATCCAAAACGTTAAGCAGAATTTGACGACGATCTTCAGTCTAGATTGCTGATTCCCGTTCCGTAGAATCAGCCTCTTAGATTGGCACCTCGTTCCTGATGTAGCATGGAAAGCATCTGTTTCTGGGTCTGGTCAACTTCCTCGTCGGTCAAGGTATGTCTGGGCGATTGATAGACAATCCTTATGGCAAAAGATTTCTTGCCCTCGGGTATTTGACTGCCCCGATAAAGGTCAAAGAGAGTTATCTGCGTTACTAGCGGAAAACTTTGGATTATTTCTTTCGCTCTTCGGTAGCTCACCTGCTCATCTACTACCAAAGCGATGTCCCTGGTTACGCTGGGAAACCGTGGAATAGGCTGGTATTCCTTTGTCACGGGAATCTTGATCAATAGCTTCTCCAGGTCAATCTCTATAAGGCAAATGGTGTTAGAAAGCTCAAAGGCTTGTGCTACCCTGGGATGCACGTCTCCTACGATACCTACTTTGTCATCTTCAACGATTACGTCGGCTCCTCTGCCAGGGTATAGGCCCTCGTCGTCACTGTGCCCAAAACTCGCTTTCAGCCCCACCTGGTTCAGGAGATTTTCCACCACCCCCTTAGCGTCAAAGAAATCGAGCGTCTCCTTATCAGCTTGCCAGGATAATTCTGCCCTTGAGCCACCGAGCACGGCACAGAGCATCTCCTTTTCCTGGGGTAGCTCCCTTTCTTCTTGAGATTGCTTCGCTTCGCTCGCAATGACGGGAGGGTGCTGAGGCAAGAATACCTTACCAGTTTCAAAGAGCCTTATGCCTGTCTGCTCAAATTTTTGGTTATGGGACAACGTGGACAGAAGACCCGCCCGTAAACTGGTACGCAAGAATTCCTGCTCCCTCGTCATAGGGTTAGCCACCTTTAACGGCAGGATTTTCAACTCGAGCTTTGGGGAAAGCTTCTGCAACTTTTCCAGGCTGACTAAAGAATAAGTTAATATCTCTTGAAAGCCAAAACCGGTCAGAATATTCCGTAATTTCTCCTCGAGATTGCTTTGCTGGGCTGACGGTGATAATTTTGATTCTTGTTGAGGCAAAGGAGAGCCAAGCCTTGTCATAGGAATCTTTTCATAACCGATGATGCGAACTATCTCCTCCACGAGGTCAGCAGAGCATTTAATGTCGCTGCGCCAATAAGGCACAGACACCGAAATTTGCGAACCTGAATCGCCCTCCTGGCATTCAAAGCCCAGGGCTTTTAATACCTTAAGAATTTCATCAATGTTGACCTTCAAGCCTGAAAGGCGCTCCACCTCCCGGGCAGTAATTAATATCGGCTTTGGTTCTGGTTTCCCGGGATAAACATCAATTATGCCCTTGGCTGCTCTGTCACCAGCCAGTTCTAGTAGCAGTTGAGTTGCCCGTTTCAATGGTAATAGCGGAAGCTCGCTATTAAGCCCTTTGTCAAAGCGAATCGAGGCCTCGCTTTGAAGTTGAAGATGGCTACAGCCTCGACGAATGGCAGCTTGATTAAAATTCGCTGACTCCAGGAGGATAGTATCAGTTTTGTCCGTAACCTCGGAATCCAGACCACCCATGATTCCAGCCACAGCGACAGCCTCTTCTTTATCGGCGATAACCAATATATCTAGGTTAAGAGCGCGCTTTGTTCCATCTATGGTAGTTATGTTTTCACCATTTCCGGCCCTGCGAACGATAATTTGTCTACCCTTAAGCTTATGATAATCAAAGGCGTGAAGGGGCTGACCATATTCCAGCATCACATAATTAGTAACGTCAACCACGTTGTTAATGGGACGCATTCCGCAGCTATTCAGACGCTGTTGCAGCCAGCTTGGGGAGGGGGCTATCTTGATTCCGGTAATCAGACTAGCACAGTACCTGGGACATAGGTCTGGCTCGGCTATGTCGACAGAGGCAAAGGAGTCTATTGAGTCTTCCGTTTCTTCATAGTGAATTTGGGGCAAACGTAGTGGTTCACCAGTTAAGGCAGCAATTTCTCGAGCAATGCCAATTACAGATAAGCAATCCGGGCGGTTAGGTGTCACATCCAAGTCAAAAATTACATCGCCTAGATAATCACCGAGAGGTGCACCTATGGGTGCCGCCGGCGGCAATACCAAAATGCCTTCGTGACTATCAGAAATCCCTAGTTCCTTCTCTGAGCAAACCATGCCCTCGGAAGCGACGCCACGAATCATAGCTGGCTTTAGCAGTATAGCTTCTTCAGTGTGTGCATCTATAAGGCGGGCTCCTATATGAGCAAAAGGCACCCTCTGACCAAGGCTGATATTGGGGGCGCCACAAACCGTGGTGACTTGCTCAGTGCCGAGGTCAACTGTGGCTAGAGTAAGGCGGTCAGCATCAGGATGAGGATTTAATGCTATTACCTCCCCTATCACTACATTATCCCAGGTGCCACCTATAGTCTGTATGCCTTTGACTTCCAGGCCAGACAGGGTTAGCTTCTCAGCTAGTTCTTCGGGAGCGAGTTTTATGTCAACATAATCCCTGAGCCATTTGAGGGAAACTTTCATGTTGTCACCTTAAAATCTAGAACTGCCTCAAAAACCTGAGGTCATTGCTATAAAAGAGGCGGATGTCGTCAATACCATAGCGGAGCATAGGTATACGCTCGACTCCCAACCCGAAGGCAAAACCACTGTAAAGCTCGGGGTCGATATCGACGCGCGCCAGGACGTCGGGATGCACCATCCCCGCACCTAGTATTTCAAGCCAGCCGCTGTAGCTACACAGCCGGCAGCCAGTACCATCACAAGCTGAACATCCGATGGCTACCTCCACCCCGGGTTCCACAAAAGGAAAGTAATCGCAGCGGAAGCGCACTTTCCTTTCCTCTCCAAAAAGGCAGCGGCAAAAGTCAAACAAAGTGCCTTTCAAATCAGCCAGGGTGATGCCCTTATCCACGGCCAAACCTTCAACCTGATAAAACATAGATTCATGAGTGGCATCAGTTGCTTCATATCTATAAGCTCGCCCCGGTACTATGGCTCTTATTGGCGGACGTTCCTTCTCCATCAACCTAATTTGCATTGGGGAAGTGTGCGTGCGCAAAAGTCTAGCTTTCCCTCCTATACCTGCATCTATCCATAGGGTAGCAAACATATCTCGCGCCGGATGATGTTGAGGAATATTTAAGGCTTCAAAGTTGTAGTAATCCCACTCCACGTCGGGTCCCTCAATTACTTGGAAGCCCATATTTTTGAAAACATCGCAAATTTCGTTAAGTATTTGAGTGGTGGGGTGAAGTCGCCCTGTCGGGAGAGGCCGACCAGGCAAGGTAACATCTAATCTTTGGGATTCCAGAGGAGAGGTCAAAAGAGCTTCCTGTAGTAATTTTTCCTTCTCTTCTAGGCTTGATTCTAAAGCTCTCTTTATTTCGTTAGCTTGGGCACCCCCCCTTCGCCGTTCTTCCAGAGGCAGGGTGGCCAAAGAACGTAGAATTTGAGTTAAATTGCTCTTCTTACCCAGGTGGCGAACACGCCACAACTCCAGCTCCCGAGGATTATTAACTTTGTTTAGCTCATCGAGAGCTCGTGTATGAAGGTCTTTGAGTTGTTCCAGCATTGACTACCAAGTGATGTTATCCTTGTTCAAAATTCCTGGATTTTTCAGGCATAATGTCATTACAAGCGGCGTGAGTTAGTCTCAGTTACCGAAGCTACTAATGTGGCAAAACCCTCAGGATCTTTAACCGCCATCTCAGCTAACATCTTGCGGTTGATTTCTACATTTGATTTTTTTAACTCGGCTATAAACTGACTGTAAGTAAGTCCTTTAGCCCGTGCCGCAGCATTAATGCGGGTAATCCATAGCTTTCTGAAGTCGCCTTTCCGCTCACGACGATGACGATAGGAATAATCTAAGGCATGAAGCATAGACTCATGGGCTGTTCTATAAAGATTGTGTCTGGCCGCCCGATGTCCCTTGGTCAGTTCAAGTACCTTTTTATGTCGTCTGTGGGTAACTTTTCCACTCCTGGCTCGTGGCAAGTTCTTCCTCCTTTAACCTTTGGGCGTTATCCTTTTCTCCTTAGCAACAAAATAAACTACTTTCCTTTCCTTCCTTACACTACTTGTAGGGTAAAAGTCTCCTTACTCTCTTCTTATCCGCTGAGGAGGTCATGATCATTTCATCATAGAGGCGCTTAGTTCTAGGAGCCTTTTTTCGCCTCAAATGACTCTTGCCGCATTTAGTGCGCATCAGCTTGCCGCTACCTGTTATATTAAAACGGCTCTTTGCCCCTTTATGGGTTTTAAGTTTTGGCATCTATTTCTGTCTCCTTAGATTTCTTCTGGGGAACTGGGGATAAGACCAAGGCTATACTTCTCTCGGCATTACCGGAGCTACTTACCACGGCTAATTCCTTGGAGGCTTCAGCTACTTTACGCAGCACACTCCAACCTAGTTCAGGATAAATAACTTCGCGTCCTCTAAACCTTAGGACTAACTTTACTTTATTGCCCTCCTCCAATAATTTCTTTGTGGTCTTAATTTTTGCCTGCAAGTCATGTTCTTCTATCTTGGGTCTTAAACGGACCTCCCTGAGTAAGCCAACTCTTTGGCCTCTCTTCGCCTTGCGTTCCTTTTTAGTTTGCTCATACTTGTATTTACCATAATCAAGAATCCGGCATACTGGCGGACTCATCGTTGATGCTACCTGCACCAAATCGAGGCCGCGCTCATAAGCAATTTGCAATGCTTTCTGTAGAGGCACCACACCCAGCTGTTCCCCATCTTCCCCTATGAGCCGAACTTCTCTGGCTCTGATTCTTCTATTGGTTAATAATTCCTTAACTATGCTCGTTCTACCCCCTGGAACAGTATTTAAGACTTGGCCTCTATATCTGCCTTTATTCTACTCTTAAGTTGTGCCAGAGTTTCTAAGCCCAGATCCTCGCCATTCCTTAAGCGAAGTGACACACTGGATGAAGCCACTTCTTTATCACCAACTATAAGCATATATGGGACTTTCTCCAGTTGCGCTTCCCTTATTTTCAAATTCATCCTCTCAGAGCGGTCGTCAACCTGAACTCGGACACCCTCATTTTTAAAATCGCTCTCTATCTTACGTGCATAGCCAACATGTCGATCTGCTATGGGAATTATTATTGTTTGAACCGGCGATAACCATACCGGGAATAAGCCACCATAATGCTCTGTGAGGCAAGCTAAAAAACGCTCCATGCTACCTAAAACTGTGCGGTGTATCATCACTACATTATGTTCCAAGCCATCTTCACCAATATAACAGACATTAAAGCGTTGTGGCAAATTGAAATCGACTTGGATAGTGGGCCCTTGCCAAACATGCCCTAAAGCGTCCTTGAGTTTAATATCAATTTTAGGCCCGTAGAAAACCCCCTCGCCAGGATCCACTTCATAATGCAACTCAAGTTTCTCCAGAACGTGTTTCAAGGATCCCGTGGCTTCCTCCCACATTGAAACTGTGCCAGCATATTTCTCAGGACGCGTTGATAGTAACAACTCATACTCATCAAAGCCAAAGCTAGACATCATGAATTGTGCCAAGTTCAGAACTTCTAGTACTTCTTCTTCAACCTGATCAGGTCGGCAAAAAATGTGCGCATCATCTTGAGTAAATCCCCTGACCCTGGCAAGACCATATAATACACCAGTTCGCTCGTACCTATATACTGTGCCTAATTCGGCATATCTCAAAGGCAAATTGCGATAACTGCGCAATTTGCTTTTATAAATCAAAATATGGCCTAAGCAATTCATGGGCCTTAGCAGATATTGCTGTCCATCAATTTCCATCGGTGAGAACAGATAATCCTGATAGAATTCCCAATGCCCGCTAGTTTTCCACAAATCTAGCTTAGCAATGTGGGGAGTGTAAACGATGCCATAGCCTCGCTTGATGTGCTCTGTCTTCCAGAAGTCCTCGATGATTTGTCGAATCAAAGCACCTCTGGGGTGCCAGCAAATTAAGCCAGGACCAATTTCCTCGTGAGTACTGAAGAGGTCAAGTTCTTTGCCCAGCTTCCTATGGTCGCGTTTAGTGACCTCAGCTTGCCACGATAAATAATCGTCAAGCTCCTCTTGGCTTTCAAAAGCCACACCGTAAATTCTTTGAAGCATAGGTCGCTTCTCATCTCCACGCCAGTATGCTCCAGCTAGATGAGTAAGTTTAAATGCTTTTACCTCACCCGTAGAGGCTAGATGGGGACCACGACATAAATCGGTGAAAGAACCCTGTTTATAGATAGTGACAGTAGTGTCGGGGATCTCGTCGATAAGCTCCAATTTATAAGGCTGGGTGGCAAAGAGCTTACGCGCTTCATCCTTACTCATTTCCTCCATAACAAACGGTACATTCTGACTAATAATCTCCTTCATCTTGTTCTCAATTACAGGCAAGTCTTCCGGCGTTAACGGGCGTGGCAGCTCAAAGTCATAATAAAAGCCATTCTCAATGGTCGGGCCGATGCCAAATTTAGCCCCGGGAAAAAGATATTGTACTGCCTGAGCCATGACATGAGATGCGGAGTGGCGCATCCGTTCCAGTTGCTCATCCTTTGTTTTTGATTTCATCTCGAACTTTCCATTATAGATCTAGGAATCAAACACAATTTCATCAAAAAATGGGCGGTACTGGACTTGAACCAGTGACCTCTGCGATGTCAACGCAGCGCTCTAACCACTGAGCTAACCGCCCGTTTGACGATTGTATCAAACATAGCTGAACACGACAAATCTTTGATAATATGGCAGAAATAGAAGGTTACTTATCATTGGGCGGCTTAGAAATTAAACATTGATAAAATACGATGCTTGCTATGGCTATTCTTTACCTCGCAGCCTTACACCACTGGTGACATTGATCTGTATAGTTTGACCACAATGAGGGCAGGTTACTTCCACAACAAGAGGTCTTGCCATCACCCTTTCTATAAGCGATGTTACTATAGAATCCATATTATCCAACCTCTCATCTAACATATCAAGGTGCTTAATTAACTGCCCTATATCCCGGTCTTGCTTGACCTGTTTGCCTGGATCAGCTCTATCTTGTGAAACCAATTTATAGACTCTTCTCTACAACTCCTAATGATTCTAGCTCAGCTTTATCCTCTTTCATCAACTTTTCTATTTGTTCAGCGACGGTGCGTTCCAAATACTTACGGAAAGCTTCCCGTGCTGCTGGTGACGACCTTACAGCCTCCTTTACTCTCTGCCATTCACTCGCGATCACTTCATTCATCTGCTCAACACTTATGGGCTGTTTTCCCTGCCACAATTCTTCTATCCTATCCAAGACCCTGCTTGTCATAGCCCTCTTAATGCGGTCGAAAGAAAGTAGCTCCTCCGCACTATATGGGTGCCCTGCTTTTCCTTCAGTCATGGTACACTACCTCCAATTAGATTTATTTGTCTTACTATCATAAGTATAGCAGAGCGACTTGTCAAGGTATAACTGATCCTCCATATTGATTTTTAATTGGAAAAAGTGTATGATATCCTCATAAAAGGAGGTACCTGGAGATGGGCGAAGTGGAAATTGGCAAGGTAACGGATTTTTTTGCTAATCCCGTGGTAGCTGGTATAGAACTAAGCGGCGCATTGAAAATAGGTGATAAAATCCATATCCAGGGCAGCACCACAGATATGGAACTGGCTATAGAATCTATGCAGATCGATCGCGTTAACATCACCGAGGGCAAGCCCGGCGACCTCGTTGGCATAAAAGTTCTCGATAGAGTAAGGCACGGTGACAAAGTTTATAAAGTCACTGAATAGTCTTAAGCAGATTTGCCATTTCAATAGCGCTTACTGCAGCAGTAAAGCCTTTATTACCCTCTTTGGCCCCCGCTCTCTGGATAGCCTGTTCCAAAGTATCAGCTGTGATTATGCCTTGTATTACTGGTAGGCCAGTATCTAGGCTCACCCTGCCAATTCCCCTATTTGCCTCGGAAGCAACATACTCAGAATGGGGAGTGCCGCCACGAATCACCGCGCCAAGGCATAATATGGCATCGTACTTATCACTCTGTGCCAATTTTTTGCTTATAAGCGGGATCTCTAGACAACCTGGAGTCCAGACAATATCGATGTCATCTTTATTGACACCGTGGCGCAACAAAGCGTCTCTTGCTCCATCAAGCAGCTTCGTGGTTATTAACTCATTAAAACGAGAAACAACCACGGCAAACTTAAGACCTTTTCCTATCAGGATACCTTCATAATGCTTAGCCATTACTTACCCTCCTGTATACCTAGAATATGTCCTAACTTCTTTTGCTTGGTTTCTAAATAGCGAATGTTATAAGGGGTAGACGGGGCTATTAGGGGAACAGTCTCGACTATCTTAATTCCATAGCTTTCCAGCCCAATCACCTTCTTGGGGTTATTAGTAAGCAATCGAATGTTATGTAAACCTAAGTCGACCAGAATCTGGGCACCTACTCCATAATCTCTCAAATCAGGAGCAAAACCTAAAGCTATATTAGCCTCCACAGTATCCATCCCTTGATCCTGAAGAGCATAGGCGCAAAGTTTGTTGTGAAACCCGATTCCCCTCCCTTCTTGTCTCATATAAAGAAAAACACCTCGATCTTCTTTGGCTATACTTTGTAAAGCCATATCAATCTGGGCCCCACAATCGCATCTCAAACTACCAAAGACGTCCCCAGTCAGGCATTCACTGTGAACGCGGACCAGCACTGGCTCATCATTTGATATATTACCTTTAACTAGAGCAACATGTTCAGCCGCATCAACAACACTTTTATAAGCTACGGCTATAAATTCGCCATACGTAGTGGGCAGCTTAGCTTCAGTTACTCTTTGCACCAGTTTTTCATGACGAATACGGTAGGCAATCAAATCAGTGATAGTTACAATTTTTAAGGCAAACTTAGAAGCCATTTCCTCAAGCTGAGGCAGACGGGCCATTGTGCCATCTTCATCCATAATCTCACATATGACTCCAGCAGGATAAAGTCCAGCTAGTTTAGCCAGATCAACGATAGCTTCGGTGTGTCCTGCACGTACTAACACCCCACCTTCTCTGGCTCGAATAGGGAATATATGCCCTGGCTGAGCCAGGTCACCCACCTTGGTATTAGGATCAAGCACCGTTTTTATGGTCTGGGCTCGATCAAAGGCAGAGATGCCAGTGGTAACTTTAGTCTTTGCCTCAATAGAAACTGTGAAGGCAGTGGAGTAGCGTGAGGTATTATTGGTAACCATCAGTGGTATTCCTAATTCGTCAAGTCTTTGACCAGCAATAGGAAGACAAATCAACCCCCGACCATGCTTAGCCATAAAATTTATCACCTCAGGAGTAATCCTCTCGGCAGCCATGGCCAGATCCCCTTCATTTTCGCGTGACTCGTCATCAACGATAATGATAAACTTGCCTGCCCTTATATCTTCAATTGCCTCCGAAATGCTAGCCAGCATCTGTTCCCCCTACAAATCCATATTCCTTAAGGAACTCGAAGTTTAAACTTTGGCTTTTTCGCTCCTTAAGATTTTCCACATATTTAGCTAAAATGTCTGCTTCCAAATTGACTACGTCTCCAGGTCTCTTCTTTCCTAACGTAGTATGGTCCATAGTGTAAGCTACCAAAGATACAACAAAAGAAAAATCATCAAAGCCTACAACGGTGAGACTAACACCATCAACAGCGACAAAGCCTTTATCGACCATATAAGGCATTAGTTTAGCAGGTGCTGAAATCCTCATAATATGCGCGGTTTCTTCGCTAGTTACATCCATTACTTCTCCTGTATCATCGACATGACCCAATACCAAATGGCCACCCAGGCGTCCCCCCAGTACCAGTGCCCTTTCTAAATTTACCTGGTCATTATAATGAAGTCTACCGAGATTAGTGCAACGTAGCGTCTCAGGCATAACATTAACACTGAAGCCGCGATTTTCCAAGGAGACCACAGTTAAGCAAACGCCATTGGCAGCTATGCTGTCGCCTACTTTCGTTCCTTCAAGCACCTTATGGGATTCGAAGGCTAAACGGTCTCGGCTTGTTTCCTTAACTATGCCAACCTCTTCAACTATGCCTGTGAACATAGTATATACCTAAAAACCTACGCCTCTTGCGGTAATCGTTTCTCCACGTATCCACTAACTAATATATCATCGCCGAAACTCTTGATGTCAACCTGACTAAGGCGCAGAGCCTTAGCTATACTGTCAACGCCATCCCCCCCCACGCTTACAGCCTTACAGCCGCCAATGATGATTGGTGAAATGAAAGCCAATACCTTATCCACTAGGTGGTGGTCAAAAAGTGAACCGAGAAGCTTACCACCTCCCTCCACTAGGACAGTGACAATCTCTCGCTTCCCCAACAACTTCAATAACTCCACAATATCTACCGAGCCTTCCCTGGCTGGTAATTCCAGTACTTCGGCACCCGCCTCTACAAATTTTTCCTTCTTTACAGAGTCAAAAGGTGCTGCTACAGCGAGCAAAACCTCGCCCGGTGGCTCAAAAATATGAGCATTCAATGGTACCTTTCCTTTGCTATCAACAACCAGGCGTAGAGGCTGCATTTTCCCTATGCCACCTCTACCACCACAACCTTTAGCGGTGAGGCGAGGATTATCAGCAACAATGGTGTTTACCCCTACCATTATGGCGTCGACAGTATAGCGCAGGGCATGTGCATACTTTCTTGCCTCTTCCATGGTTATCCACTTAGAATCACCGGTTTTAGTAGCAATCTTGCCGTCAAGACTCATGGCGAATTTGGCCACGACGAATGGTAAACCCGTAGTAATGTGCTTAATATAAGCCTCGTTTATTTCGGAAGCTTCTTGTTGACATATACCTATATGGGTCTTGATGCCTCCTTCATTTAGCCTGCCTACGCCACGCCCTGAAACTACCGGGTTGGGGTCAAGCAAGGCTATATGGATCTCTGAAATGCCGGCATCGATTATAGCTTGAGTGCAAGGTGGAGTACGCCCATAATGAGAGCAAGGCTCCAGGGTAACATACATGGTAGCACCCTGCGCCTTATCACCAGCTTGACGAAGTGCCATAACCTCAGCATGCTCCGAGCCAGCAGGCTGAGTATATCCCATGCCTACAGCAAGTCCATCTTTAACAACTACTGCCCCCACTGCCGGGTTAGGACTGGTATATCCCATAGCTAACTTAGCCAAGGATAGAGCACATTCCATATACTGCTGGGGGGGCATTACCATTTACCTCTCTTGGCTAAATTCCTTGTAATGGGCTACTAGCTGTAGATTCGCTTTGCCCTTAGTATTTGCTTCTTGAATCGCTAGAACCATATAATTTTCCACACGGAAAAGTCAAGTTTGACAAAGACATTTGCCCATTGCCATCTTAATCATACAAGGTAATTGCTAATTTGCCAAATTCGACAGCTCAAGGGGAAGAGTCCCGCCACCATGCTTGGTATTGATTGTAACAACAGCTTGAGTGAAGTGCAAAAAGAGCAAGCGTAAATGGAGATGTCGCTGCTATTTTTGTATAATGGACTTAGAGGAATGAAAAAGGCTTTTGAAATAATTGACCATACTGCTGATGTGGGCATCATCGCCTATGGGACAGATGTCGAGGAGCTTTTTTCCAACGCTGCTCTGGCTCTGTTCAGTTTGATTACTGAGCCTGAAAGCATTGAGGAGAAATTGCACCTCGATTTGGAAGTAAGCAGCGAGGACAGAGATAGTTTGCTCGTTGAATGGCTTAATGAGCTCATTTACCTCTTCGATGTCAAACATATCTTGTTCAACCGGTTCGATATTGAAAGTTTGACTCATAATCAGCTTAAGGCTACCTGTTATGGGGAAGATTTTGACCCAATGAAACATAAGATAAAGATAGGGATAAAAGCAGCCACATATCATATGTTAAAGTTAGACAAAGATGGTGATGGGTACAAAGCACAGATAATTCTCGACATTTAGGAGCTAAGGACATGGCGCGATGGCAAGGACAGCTTATTAAGATAGACGATTATCGCTGGAAGATTCCTGAGAATTATAAAACTGGCATGAAGGTTCCTGGCCTAATCTATGCCAGTAAGGAAATGCTGGAATCTATACGTGAGGAACAAGCACTGGAGCAAGTCGCCAATGTTGCATTTCTCCCCGGTATAGTAGGTTACTCCTTTGCCATGCCGGATATCCACTGGGGCTATGGCTTCCCTATAGGCGGAGTGGCGGCAATGGATATTAAGGATGGCGTAGTTTCCCCGGGGGGAGTGGGTTATGATATCAATTGTGGTGTAAGGTTATTGCGTACCAGTCTTAGCGAAGCTGAAGTGCGGCCCAGAATTAATGAGCTCATTAATGAATTATTCCTCAATGTGCCATCAGGCCTTGGCTCTGAAGGGAAGATAAAGGTAAGTCAAAAAGAGATGAATCAATTGATGGTTGAGGGAGCTCGTTGGGCAGTGAAGCGCGGCCTGGGTTCCGAGGAAGATTTGGATGCTACTGAAGAAGGTGGATGTCTCAGTGGTGCCGATCCCAGCAAGGTAAGCGATAAGGCGGTAAAGCGAGGCATGCCTCAGGCAGGCACATTAGGCTCAGGAAATCATTTCCTTGAGATTCAGGTGGTGAAGGAGATATTCGACTCCCACATAGCTAGCATTATGGGCATCACTGAGATAGGTCAGATATTAGTTTTAATTCACACAGGCTCTCGCGGCTTTGGTCACCAAGTATGTACTGACCATCTGCGTGTCATGGAAGGGGCGGTATCGAAGTACGGGATAAAGCTCCCCGACCGGCAGCTCGCCTGCGCTCCCATAGAGTCATCGGAAGGCCAAGATTATTTAGGCGCTATGGCATGTGCTGCTAACTATGCCTGGGCTAACCGACAGTGCATTGCCCACTGGGTTAGAGAAAGTTTTTCTAAAATTTTCGGTAAAAGTCCTGAGAAACTTGGCATGAGGCAGGTTTATGATGTTTGCCACAACATCGCTAAGATAGAGGAACACATAGTAGATGGTCGCAAGCTTAGGGTTTGCGTTCACCGCAAAGGAGCTACCAGAGCTTTCCCGGCCGGCCATAAGGATACTCCTAGGCGCTACAAGGAGGTAGGGCAACCTGTGCTCATTCCTGGAGACATGGGACGTTGTTCTTTTGTTGCTGTGGGCACTCAAAAGGCCATGGACGAGACCTTTGGCTCCACTTGTCATGGTGCTGGTAGAGTGTTAAGTCGCGGTGCTGCCAGGCGGAGTATGAATGGTAGAGATGTAGCTCGAGAATTAGAGAGCAGAGGTATTACCATCAAGGCGGGAAACATTCCTTCGCTAGCTGAGGAGGCATCCCAAGCTTACAAAGATATCACTAAAGTTATAGATGTGGTTCACCAGGCTGGTATTTCTAGAAAAGTGGCTATGGCTATACCTATGGGCGTTATCAAGGGCTAAATGTTATTTGTCATTCTGAAGGTAGCAAAGAATCTGGTATGAGGCAAACCATAATTAAGCTTCCCTCTCCTCAGTTGAAAGGCAAGGTTTCATTAGAGGAAACGATACTAAGGCGCAGAGCGGTTCGTAGATACCGTAGGGAGCCACTAGACTTATCTCAATTGAGTCAAATACTTTGGTCGGCCCAGGGCATCACCGGAACTAGAGGGTTCAGGACAGCGCCCAGTGCCGGAGCTACCTATCCCCTGGAGATTTTTGTGTTCGTTGGCAAACAAAGCATCATTGCCAGCGAGGCAAAGCAAGCTCCAGAAGAATTACAGGCCGGCATTTACCACTATGAAGTAGATTCTCATTCCTTGAGATTACACAAACCGGCCGATTTAAGACCAGATTTAGCCAGAGCAACTCTGGACCAAGAATTTATTATCGACGCCCCGGTGGATATTGTCATCTGTGCCCTTTATCACAGGACTTCTTATAGATATGGCAAACGCGGAGAAAGATATGTTCACATGGAGGTGGGACATGCGGGTGAAAACATCCATCTTCAAGCTGTGGCTTTAGGGCTGGCCACAGTGGAAGTCGGAGCCTTCCATGATGAAGAGGTGAGGAAAGTCCTCGGGGTAGACGAACAAATTAAGCCCCTATATATAATGCCTGTGGGCAAACCAGCGTAAAGAAAGACACAAATCGCCAAATATTTTCGTTAGTGTCTGCCTACAGACGTTCTTAGCTTGCAATTGAATTGAGCTTCGGCCCTTCTTGCCATATCAGTAAACTTATTTGACCGGTAATTTAGAAAGCTATAAAATAACCTCACCCCGTAATGGATGACTCCTAAAATTATGAGGCTAGTGGAACAGATGCTTAAGGGAGAAAACGTCTCCCTATCACGCGTCATCAGCCTGGTAGAAAACGAAAGCAGCCAAGTGCCCGAAATAATGAAGCTCATCGCTCCACACCTGGGGAAGGCACACTGCATAGGGGTAACCGGCCCCCCGGGAGTAGGAAAGAGCACCCTGGTGGACAAGCTGACAGCGTTGATGCGGAAACAAAGCTTAAAAGTCGGGATAATTGCCGTGGATCCCTCAAGCCCATTCACGGGAGGGGCTGTATTAGGTGACCGGATAAGAATGCAACAACATTACCTTGACGATGGGGTTTTCATTCGCAGTATGGCGACTCGTGGCAGTATGGGCGGCCTACCACAAACTGCCAGCTCTGTGATTAAGTTGCTTGACGCCGCTGGTAAAGATATTATCTTGATAGAGACAGTAGGAGTAGGACAAAGCGAGATAGATATTATGGAGAAGACCGATACTGTGCTTGTCATATTATGTCCTGAATCTGGGGATGCTATCCAGACGATGAAAGCTGGACTATTCGAGATCGCTGACATACTTGTAGTTAATAAGGCTGACAATCCTGGTGCCGACAACTTTGTCCGTGATATACAAGCTATGCTGCAGCTTCGTGAGCCAAGCTGGTGGAATATACCTGTGGTAGCCACAGAAGCAGTTAACGATGTTGGCATTGAAGAACTTTACAAACAAATTCAATTACACCACCAAGCCCTCTGTGAAGATGGCCGACTTTCACAACGTCGCCAATTACAACGAAAACAGGACTTCATAAAAACTCTAGAACGAAAACTAACTCATAAGTTGCTCAGGTTAATTGAGCAGGATGGGCAACTAAGTAGCTATATTGAGAGGGTGGAAAAAGGAGAACTCGACCCATACTCCGCAGCCGATGAAATCCTTAAATCTGGAAACCTTTTAACCGATCGGTTACGCCAATAACCCTAGAATGAATCTCAATGGGCAAAAGTTATGATGTCGCCATAGTTGGTGCTGGTCCCGCAGGTATATTCGCTAGCTTAGAATTATGTAATGCCGGCCTCGACGTTTTGCTTCTGGACAAGGGAGGAGAAATTGATACTCGTGTTTGTCCCGTTCAAAACAGAAGTGGATGCTGTGCCCTCTGCTCCCTATGTCATTTAGTAAGTGGCTTTGGAGGTGCTGGAGCTTTCAGCGATGGCAAACTAACTTTATCCACCCAAGTAGGCGGCCGGCTCAAGGAATTGGTCGGTTTTGATCAAGCCCGAGCACTCATAGATTATGTTGATTCTATCTATCTTAAATTTGGCGCCCCTCCCAAGGTTTATGGAATGGGGGGAAATACAGATGAGCTAGAGAGAGAGGCTGCTTCAGCCGGGCTAACATTAACCCCTGTTAAATTGCGTCACCTAGGAACAGAGCTTTGCCACGAAACATTGAAGGCTATGCAGAATTATCTGTCACCTAAATTAGATATAAGGCTGGGAACAACGATTGAGAATATTGTAGTTGACGATGGTGTGGTCAAAGCTGTTGAAACGAGCCATGGTGAAAGCTTAAGCTGTCGCTACTTAATCTTAGCCCCAGGGAGGGAGGGGGCAGAATGGCTATGCAATGAAGCCGAGAGGCTTAAACTAAGCCTTGATTCCAACCCCGTAGATGTGGGTTGCCGAATCGAAGTACCAATGACAACCATGGAGAAGCTAACCGCGACATTGTATGAATCAAAACTCGAATTTTATTCCAAAAGTTTCAATGACCGGGTTAGAACATTCTGCATGTGTCCTGGAGGCGAGGTAATTATGGAGTCCACAGGCGGCTCCGACCCTGTGATTACGGTCAATGGCATTGGTTATATCCAACCCAGAACAAAAAATACTAACTTTGCCCTTTTAGTGAGCACCACATTCACCGAGCCTTTCCATGAACCTATTGCCTATGGTAAGTATCTGGCAAGGCTGGCTAATATCCTTAGTGGCGGTGTGTTAGTGCAGAGATTGGGAGACTTAATGAATGGTCACCGCTCCACACAAGCTCGCCTCCAGAATAGTCCCATCGAACCAAGCTTAAAAGCGGCAACCCCCGGAGATTTGAGCTTTGCCCTCCCCTATCGCTATCTCAAGAGTATAGTGGAAATGCTTCAAGCTATGGACAAACTAGTTCCAGGCGTCGCTTCTCCATATACTCTACTTTACGGGATAGAGGTTAAATTTTACTCTAGCCAGCTAAAGTTGACCTCTTGTTTAGAAACCGAGATCGGTAATATATTTGCTGCTGGCGATGGTGCCGGTGTCACCCGAGGTTTAGTCCAAGCTTCAGCCTCAGGTATAGTAGCAGCCAGAGAGATATTAAAACGGTCAGGAAAAAAGTCTTCTCCAGTAACGTGAAGTATCCCACTTTTTTGGGCATTGATTTAACTTCAACAGAAGCCAAACCGAGCGCTTGTTTAGGATTGGATAGTAAATCACAACTTGTTTACCTTGGCTTATTAACAAAGAATAGAGATATCGTCGCTCTGTTAAATTTCTATTCACCTCAAATAATAGCCATTGATGCCCCCTTGAGCTTGCCACTGGGGTTATGCTGTCTTGAAGAAAGTTGTCCTTGCAAGCCAAAATTCCCAAGGAAGAACAGGCAGTGTGACCAAGAATTGAGGCAACAAGGAATTCCTTGTTACCCCACTAGCAAGAAGACCTTTATCAAGGACTTGATCTACCGTGGTATCGAGCTCAAAGCTAGCATTGGCCGCGAGGTTAAGCAATCTGGTCAAGTCATTGAGGTCTATCCCTTCGCTAGCAAAGTTCGCCTCTTTGGTAAAACCATACCCCGGAAAACTACAAAACAAGGGATGAGCTTCTCCAGGGATAAGCTAGGAGACATTCTACCTGGGCTTAAGCCATATTTAGACATGTTCGACCACGACCTGTGCGATGCTGCGGTGGCAGCTTACACTGCTTTACTCTATCACCAAAATAGGGTGGAGGTTTTAGGTAGCACTGAAGAGGGGCTAATTTTTATCCCGGATTGACGTTCACCCCTTTCCATTGTTAAACTAAAGCAAGGAGGTGAAATGGAATTAACTTTAAGCGTTATCAAAGCAGATGTCGGTGGCTATGTCGGACATTCCTCCAGCCACCCCGATGTAATACAAAAGGCTAAGGAAAAACTGGAACATGCCCAGAGCCAGGGGCTGCTCATAGACCATCACGTTACAGTTTGTGGCGACGATCTCCAGTTGATAATGACTCATCAGCATGGCGAGGATAGCGAGAAAATCCACAAGTTAGCCTGGGATACATTTGTGGAATGCACCAATGTAGCTAAGCGCTTGAAGCTACATGGTGCCGGGCAGGACCTTCTATCTGATGCTTTCTCCGGTAATGTCAAGGGGATGGGACCTGGTACGGCTGAGATGCAATTTTCCGAGCGCGAGGCTGAAACCATAATCATATTTATGGCAGATAAGACGGCATCTGGCGCCTGGAATCTGCCGCTATATAAAATATTTGCTGACCCTTTCAACACCATTGGACTGGTTATTGCCTCTAATATGCACTCTGGCTTCACCTTTGAAGTCCACGACGTCAAAGAGCACAAAAAAGTCAGTTTTAACGCTCCTGAGGAAATCTACGACATGCTGGTTTTTCTCGGCGCACCAGGCCGCTATGCCGTTAAAGCGGTGTACCACAAGGAGAGCGGTGAAATCGCTGCTGTCTCCTCTACTCAGAGATTATCTCTCATGGCCGGCAGATACATAGGCAAGGATGACCCTGTCTGTATCGTTCGCTCCCAGGGAAAATTTCCCGCTGTGGGCGAAATACTGGAACCCTTTGCTTCTGTTAACATAGTAGAAGGCTGGATGAGAGGCTCGCACCACGGCCCCTTAATGCCGGTAGCTGTCCGGGAAAGCAATCCCTGCCGTTTTGACGGTCCACCAAGAGTAATAGCCGCTGGTTTTCAACTTGCTGATGGCAAGCTCGTCGGGCCTCGTGACCTCTTCGATGACCCTGCTTTCGATGAGGTTCGTCATCAAGCAAACATTGTGGCGGATTTCCTGCGCCGAATGGGGCCATTTGAACCACATCGCCTGCCGCTTGATGAGATGGAATATACCACCATGCCCGAAGTGGTAAAGAAGCTGGCTCCAAGATTTCAAGACATCTAACGCCAAAATGCCTAAGCTTCTCTTAGCTACCTCCAATCCAGGGAAAATCAGGGAATACCGCTTTCTCCTGGATGGCCTTGGTTACCAGCTGACCACGCTGGCCGAAGAAGGAATAGCAAAAGTCGTCACCGAGTCGGGGAATAACTACGAGCAAAATGCTCGGTTAAAAGCCATTAGTTATGCCAAATTAAGCCAGCTTACCGCTCTTGCCGATGACTCAGGACTGGAGGTGGACGCCCTTAATGGGGAGCCGGGTGTTAAGTCAGCTCGCTTTGCCGGTGAAGCTGCTACCGATGCGGAAAGGGTGAGCTTTCTCTTAGCTAAACTTAACGGCGTTCCCTGGGAGCAACGAACAGCCTGTTTTAAGTGCGTCATTGCTATAGCTAGTCCAAGAGGCCGTACAGAGTTATGCTATGGCGAGTGTCATGGCATGATTGCCCTTGAGACTAAGGGGGAAAATGGTTTTGGCTATGACCCTATTTTTTTTCTTCCTGAGATAGGTAAGACCATGGCCGAACTTCAATTGGAGCTGAAAAATCAAATCAGCCACCGCGCCCGGGCAAGTCAAAAGGCACGTCAGGTGCTACAGCAACTCCACATCTAACTTGTGGCAAACCATTTGATGAACTTCCTCCCCGAGTTGGAATTGGGAATAATACGCATAAGCAACGAGACTTTTTACAATATTTATGGAATATTTAAGGAAAACCTATTGACATTCGAGTAACGATGGCTTATTCTTTTATAAAAAGGGAGGTGAACAGATGCAAGCATACTGTATGAAGTGCCGCGCCAAAAGGGAAATGAAGAATACCAGAAGCATAATCATGAAGAATCGCAGGCCGGCTACTCAAGGCGTATGTCCCGTATGCGGGACCAAGATGTTCAGAATAGGGAAGGCTTAAAGCTAGTATCATAGGTGGCAGAACCAATGAAAGGCTGGGTATCTATACAAAAGATACCCAGCCTTTCATTACCGACCATATTTAGGGTTGTGGTTATGCCCGCCCACAGCAAAAATCGTTTCTGAATTGCTTATTGGAATTTAATTTAGTTACCCCTGAAAAACTTCATTTTCATGGGGTGCTGATTACCCCCAAAGTTATTAAGAGTACTACGGCACCAGCCACAATCACACCCAGCCCAACGGCAGGGAAAGCTTTTCTCCAATCCATGCCCAGTAGCCAAGCCAAAATAGTCCCAGTATATGCCCCGGTGATAGGCAAAGGTATAGCCACAAACAAGGTCAATCCCCAGAAGCCATATTTCTCTACTTTCGGCTTACCTCTTTTTCTTAAATTATCCAGATACTTGTCGAACAAAGGGATTCGGTACAGGAACTTATCGTAAAAGAGGCGTAAGGCAAAGAAGATGGGGAAAAATATCAGGGCATTAGCAATGACCGCTATACAGAATGTGAATAAGGGAGGCAGCCCAAATTTTAATATCCCTAGCGGTATACCACCCCTTAATTCACTGATGGGTGAAACGGTAGCTAGCAGAACCCAAGCTATGTCCCATATGTCCCATGTCATTATATGTTTCCAAAACAGCGCAGCTTATGATTGGGAAGCATAGTTTAGCATATGTTATTACACCGTGTGGTTGTTGCCAACCACTGAATTCCGTGCTATCTTCTACTTAACTTAGCTTAAGACAGTAAATGCATACAAGGAGATTCTTTGGAACCAGTGGTATCCGGGGCGTAGTCAACCAGGATTTATCGCCTGATTTCTGCCGCCGGGTTGCCTTAGCTATAGGCACTACCCTGCCTCCAGCCTCCACAGTTTGTATCGCTACCGACACCAGAATAAGCAGGGATGTAATTAAGAAAGCAGTCAACTCAAGCTTGCTTGCCTGTGGCATAAACGTAGTTGATTTAGGCATTTTGCCTACCCCAGCGCTGGCATTGCTCACCCGGGAATTGGGCTTTGCCGCTGGAATTATGGTCACGGCTTCCCACAATCCGCCCGAGTTCAATGGAATCAAGCTCTTCACCGAGAATTCGCTGGGATATAGCCAGGCTCAAGAAGCAGAGATAGAGAAAGTCTATTTTGAGCAGAAATTCCGCCAGGGGAAGAGGGGAACTTTGGAGCAAGCACGGGATATGAAACAAAGATACCTTTCCTTTATTAAAGGCAAGCTTGCTCTGCAAGGATTTAATCACAAGCTAAAAGTAGTCGTTGATCCTGGCAATGGCGCTGCCTCCAAGTTTGCTAGCGAAATCTTTGTCCAGATGGGCCTTGACGTAATACCTGTAAATGATGAGCCAAATGGCCTTTTCCCAGGGAGAAGTCCCGAGCCGAAAGCGGACACCCTCCAGGGCACGGTTAATTTCCTGAGACAAAATAATGCTGATTTAGCTATTTGCTTTGATGGCGATGCTGACCGCGTTGTTTTCTGCGATAAAGAAGGTTTCCTCGGTTTCAACGAGCCCATCGCCTTCATCTCGAGACTGGCTGCCAAGCGAACGGGAAAGAAAAAGATTGCTACCACAGTAGAAACTGGAACTCTTCTTGACCTGGCGGTGAAGGATCTTGGGGTGGAGGTGGTCAGAGGCAGAGTCGGTGATGTCGCCGTCGCTCATTTAGCCCAGGAGCTTGATGCTGCCTTGGGAGTGGAGCAGGTAGGCGTCTACATCATCCCCGAGGCAGGCTATTACCCAGATAGCATTTTCGCTTCCCTCATCCTGTTAAGTCAGCTAAGCGATGCCGGCGAAATTAGGCGATATTTCCAAGGTATTCCTAGGCTATTCTTCGAAAAAGCAAAGGTTCCTTGTCCTGATGAACTCAGAGAGTCGGTCATGGCTCAGGTAAAGGAAAAGGCTTACCTTTTTGCTCCCGATGAGATAAATACTCTTGACGGCCTGAGGCTGGATTTCCTTGACTCTTGGATGCTTATCAGGGCTAGTGGCACCGAGCCTGTCATCCGAATAATCTCCGAGTCAACGTCGCAGACACAGACCGATGAGCTTATAAGCAAAGGCAAAAAACTTGTTCAAAGTATAGTGGAGGCTAACAGGTGAAAGCCGTATTTCTCTGCGGTGGCCGTGGCAAGAGGATGTTTCCCATTACTGAAGACAAGTTCCTCCTTGATTTTCTCGGGAATCCATTGCTCGAACATCAAATAAAAGTAGCCTGCGAGGCAGGTTTAGGTCATTTTGTGATCATTGGGAATCCAGAAAACATAGCGAAGATAGAGCAAATAACCAAAAAAATTCCTGGGGTAAAAGTCGACCTCGCTCTGCAAAAGGAGCCATCGGGCATCGCTGACGCTCTGAAAAGCGCTGAGCCCTTCCTGAACGGGCAGTTTTTGGTAATAAATCCCAATGATGTCTTTTCAAGCTCAGCATACACCAAAATCATCACCGAAGCTGAAAAAGCCCCTGCCTCCTCCCATATTCTGGGTTATCAAGTCCAGAACTACTTCCCGGGAGGCTACCTCCAGGTAAATTCTCAAAATGAGTTACTACACATCGTGGAAAAGCCCAATCCCGGTGAGGAACCCAGCAACCTAGTAAACATCTTGATTCACTGCCATAAAAACTCTGAGGAGCTTTTACGCTATATTGACACCACCCAGACTACCAGGGACGATGTCTATGAATGCGCCCTGGACAGCATGGTAAATAGAGGACACAAGATCAAGGTGATTCTCTACAGCGATTTCTGGGCACCAATAAAATATCCCTGGCATATCTTCAAAGTACTGGAGTATTTTCTGGACAACGCTCAACCTTATATTTCCTCTTCAGCCCGCATCTCCGATAAATCGAACATCGAAGGAAAAGTTATCCTGAGCGATAATGTCAAGGTGTTGGAAAATGCTGTGATTCGAGGTCCTGTGTATATTGGGGCAAACTCCATCATTGGCAATAATGCCCTGGTGCGAGACTACAGCCATATTGGTTCTAACTCCGTTATTGGCTATTCCACTGAGGTAAAGCACTCCTACATCGGGGATAATTGCTGGTTCCACTCCAATTATATTGGTGACTCCATAGTGGACGACAATTGCTCTTTGGGCGCCGGCACTGTGCTGGCTAACTTCCGCCTCGACGAAGGGAACATCCAGATAGAAGTCGGTGATAATCCGGTAGATACCGGCTATGATAAACTAGGGGCGATTGTGGGTCGAGGTTGCCGCATCGGAGTAAATGCCAGCCTCATGCCCGGGGTTCGAGTAGGCCCTGATTCTTTCGTGGGACCCCAGCTATGTTTGCGCCAAGACTTGGGGGCGAATAAGATAGCTTTGCTTGAGTCCCGATACCAAGTAGAGGACAACGAAACAAGACTCGACGAAGGCAAAAGGCAAGAATTATTACGAAGGTTAACGGATTAAGATGTGCGGTATCATTGGCTATTGTGGTCAGAAGTCAGCAGTTCCCATTGTCATCGAGGCTTTAAAGCGTCTGGAATATCGGGGCTATGATTCAGCGGGCATAGCTTCTTTATACGATGGCAAGCTACTCATAAGGAAAGACGCCGGCAAGATTGACGAAGTCATCCAGAAACAGAACCTGGCAAGCCTTCCCGGCCTCGTTGCCATCGGGCATACTCGCTGGGCAACCCATGGTGCTGTCACGCAATTCAACGCTCACCCTCATTCCGATTGCGGTGGCAGAGTGGCTGTAGTTCACAATGGCATCATTGAGAATAATCAGCAGCTCCGCCAGGAACTCGCCAAAATAGGACACAAGTTCACTTCAGAAACCGATACCGAAGTCATCCCTCACCTTCTCGAAGATGAGCTCAAAAAAGGATGTTCCCTGGAACAGGCTGTGTTAAATATAGCTCCAAGGCTTGAGGGCTCATATGCCTTTCTGGTCATATCCCTTGATGACCCCGGCAAAATCATCGGCACAAGGAAGAACATTCCCTTGATTGTGGGCATCAACGCCCCAGATTACTATGTTAGTAGCGACGCCTTGGCCTTTTCGCAATATACCAATCAGGTGATGAATTTGGAGGATAACGAGGTGGTGATGCTGACACAAGAAGGAATCGAATTCTTCGATGCCCAAGGGAACAAGCTGGTTAAGCAAGCCAGGAAACTCGACCATAGTTGGGCTGAGAGCGATAAAGGAGACTACCAGTATTTCATGCTCAAGGAGATAATGGAGCAAGCTCAGGTGCTTGGCCAAATAGTCCATCAAGATGAGAAGAGATTCACCAATATTGCCCTGGACATCCTGAGGGCAAGGCAGGTGATTATAACTGCCTGTGGTACCTCCCGCTACGCTGCTCTGGTCGGCAGATACCTCTTTTCCAAGGTGGGCAAGAAATTTTGCGACGTAGTCATGGCCTCTGAGTTCGGTTATTTTGCCGACTCCGTGGATAAAAGCACCATTGTCATCGCTGTTTCCCAGAGTGGCGAGACCGCTGATGTAGTCGAGGGAGTAAAGGCTGCCAGAGACGCTGGGGCTCAAGTTATCTCCATCGTCAACCGGCCTAACTCCATACTGGCTGACCTGAGCCACCAGGTCATTTACCTGAATTGTGGTTCTGAGATAGCCGTAGCCGCTACTAAATCCTTTCTGTCTCAACTAGCCATATTCTATCTGCTGTCCTTCTCCATGGTTAATTCCTTTGATGAAGCGGCAGCCAGGCTTACCGACCTGAGCGGCGATATAACCAGGGTTCTGGATTGGAACAAAAGCGAGCTTATCAAGCTCAGCCAGAAACTAAAAGATAAGAACGCTTTCTACTACATAGCCAGAGGAATTAACTTTGCCATCGCCTCTGAAGGCGCCTTGAAGCTTAAGGAGATTTCCTATATTCATGCTGAAGGTATGCCCGCCGGGGAACTCAAGCACGGCACCTTAGCCCTCATTGAGCCTGGCACACCAGTAGTGGTGATTTGCCCCGCCGACTATACCTTTCTCGAAACCCTGAGCAATGCCATGGAGACTAAATCACGCGGCGCCTATATCATCGGTGTCTCCGACAAGGAAAGTGACATTTATGATTCCTGGGTCAAGATTCCCGAAGTTGATGAGTTACTCTATCCTATGGTCGCCGTAGTTCCTCTTCAGCTCCTGGCTTATTATCTCGCTATCAATCGAGGATGCGACCCTGACAAACCCCGCAATCTGGCAAAATCGGTAACTGTGAAATAAAGGTAGAATGAAAGACCCTGGGCTTCAGACTTCAGATAGAAGGCAAAAGATTAGGGTGCTGGCTGGCATAGCTGCCTATAATGAAGCAAGATATGTCGGAGGCATAGTTCTCCAGGCAAGGCAATATGTGGAAGAGGTCATTGTTGTTGACGATGGAAGCACGGATAACACCGCCAGGGTTGCCGAGCTCGCTGGTGCCACCGTAATCCGCCACGATGAAAACAGAGGCAAAGGCGCAGCCATCCAGAGCATACTGGCAGAGGCAAAGAAGAGAAATCCAGACATCCTCGTTCTCCTCGACGCCGATGCCCAGCATGACCCTAACGAGATTCCCTCTCTTATCAAACCCATTTCGGAGGGTTTTGACCTCGTCATCGGCTCCAGAGAGGCCCAGAAAGATAGGACTCCCAGATACCGCCGCATCGGGCAAAAGGTCATTTTCCGCTCAAGCCGTCTCGCTTCCAAAACCAATATCGCCGATTCCGAATCCGGCTTTCGAGCCCTTTCACCGAAGGCAATAAAAGGACTTGATTTGAAAGCGAAGGGGTTCGCCATAGAATCGGAGATGATAACCCGCGCCGCCGATAAAAACCTCAAGATAACCGAGGTGCCAATCTCCAACATATATACCAAAGATGGCTCGACTCTCAACCCGATAAGACATGGCATAGACGTTCTAAGTCGGATAATAGTCATGATTTCGCAGAGGAGACCCCTGTTTTTCTTCGGACTGTCAGGTGGTATATTGCTGGTGATTGGTATCATCGTCGGCATCAGGGTGATTAACCTAGCTGCCACAACAGGCGAGCTCGCCCTAGGCAGCACCATACTGACCACTCTATTCATCATTGCCGGTATATTAACCATCTTCACCGGCATAATCCTGAACGCCTTAGGCAGGCGAAAATAAACCTGGCATCGCGCTCCTCTCTGTTATCGCAAGTCGTCTTCCCTTCCCCTCATTATGAGACACGCCCCCTTTGTCATTGGTAACTCTCCCATCACAGCACGTAAGCCAAAAGGGGGAACATAAGTGAACACAAAATCAATCGGGGCGGAAAAAAACCTCCAAGTCATTGAGGATATGGCTGACTTCAAGAAGTGCCATGTCCATGATACTATCAATCAGGTAAAGGTCGGGGGGTTGATTTCCGCTGGGTCTACTTACCTTGACCAATACCTTTACGGTGCCAGTGAGTTGCACATCCACTTCGGATGGATGGACAAACGGAAGCACCTTAGGGGGGATGACGTAGCGGAGCATTGTATTGTTCTTAAGAAAGTCCTCCCCTGTAGCCAAGATGTCGGGCAACTCAACTGGTCTAGGAAAGTCGGGAATACTGAGACTAGCCCTGAAATCTCGCCCGCCACAGCCGATGGTGATAATTTCACGATGCTTATCAGCGTTTTCGAGGCGACTAATGATTCCCAATATGGCACGATGGGTATTGGCTCCCATATTGTAAGGTTGCAACCCTATCACGAGTGCCCTAGCCTCAGGACACAACCCTTGAAGGCAGGTTTCCAAGTTCTTCCGTTCGGTGTCGCCGAACACGAAGTTTCCGTCTGCGTCCTTAGCGAAAACGTCCTTAGAAAGGATTGGGAAACTCGCCTTATACCGATGCTTTCTTGGGGAGCAAGCAACAATGACCCAATCAAGTGCACTACGCAAGTTATGTATGAAATCTCCCAACATGACGGCAATCATCGGGTCAGGTTGCTTCGTAATGTGGAAGCGACCCCAGATTGTATCATCGCTATCAAGGAACCTGATACGCTGGCAAGTGTAAGGATGGCTTTCTGCGTACCTCATGGCCTCTTGATTGATGTCTACCATGTGCTTCTCTGCCCGTTGAATCTTGAGATACCAGCCATCCATATGCTAAACTCCGAATATGAGGAGGGAAAAAGTGAAAACGCAAAAGACTCCAAAAGGACACGAAATTCCCATACCAACACAAGAAGAGTTCGAGGAAAATCTAAAAAAGGCAACAAATCCCGACAAATCAAACCCTCGCAGCCCGAAGAAGTAACGCCTCAAACATTACCTGACCACCATCACGGTGGTTGTAACGCCAAGAATACTCATTTAGGTAGCCCTGAAGATGTTTAGCAGATACAGCATGATATACGCCACCGATGCCTCTTTTAGCGAGAGACCAAAAGCCCTCGATGGTGTTCGTGTGGACATCCCCGCTCACATAGACCTTTTCCATATGGTTGATTTTTTTATGGTCGTATCCATTTTCCCTAAGATACTTATAAGCTCCCATTTCATCGGTGTAAACAGTAGTAGCGGGAATGACGTGTTTCCTGACATAAGGCAGAAGCGTAACTCCATCAACGTTAGGAACTGTTACGGCTACAACCCTGCCTTCCCGTTCCACAGCCCCCCATACAGCAGTCTTTCCAGCAGTTCCACGTCCACCAAGACGTTCCCGTTTGGCTTTATGCATATTTTTAGCCTTCCCACCGATATAAGTTTCATCCAGTTCAACGCCAGAAGTTTTGCCAAGTGGTTCATCGGTCTGAGTCATAAGAGTCTGGCGAATTTCCTTAGCCACACGCCACGCAGTCTTATAGGTAACGCCAAGTTCCCGTTCAAGCTGTTTAGCGGAGATACCGCAGCGAGTGCTAGTCATAAGATACATGGCATAGAACCAAAGGTGAAGCGAGGTAGCAGACTTGTGAAAGATAGTTCCAGCAGTGGGCGAGACATGAGTTCTGCAGAAGTCGCAGGAGTAAACTTTCCTTCTGGTAATACGATGATGCTTGGTAACTCTCTGGCACTTCTCGCAGTAAATACCATCTGGCCAGCGAGTATTCTTGAGATACTCAAGGCAAGCATCATCATCGGGAAATTGCTTTTCGAAGTCTTTAATTGTGTATCGTTTTACTTTCATTGTCTCTACCCTCGCTTTCTTACTACTATTAAGTATAACAGAAATGTTACGTGTTGTCAAGGGATAGTTGCCTTTGTCATTACGAGTCCCAATTTGTCGGGACGAAGCAATCTAGCCGTCTCAACAAACCCAATAAACTCAACAAACTCGGCGTCTTGACTAATCTGACTCTCGACTCTAGACTATTGACTGGCGACTGCTGGAGATGAGAGTTCATGAAGTTAAAGACAAGTGCCTTACATAGAAGGCTTAGGAACAAAGATGAAACTAATTAAGGCTTTTACTAAGTCTATTCAGTGTACGTTAGGGACAGTGCTTGGGGAGAGAGCTCGCTTTTTAAAGAGGCTATATCGTGAAGTAACTAACGGACCGTCAATAAAAGAAAGGTATCTCGATATCGGCGCTGGAAGGCTTATAAATACCAAGGTATTTGGAGAAGACTTCCGAGAGAGCTACGCCTTGGATGTTAATTTCACCAACTGGCGGAGCCAAGAGCCCCAAGAGCCAAAGATCCACTTTATTGTTGGTGACGCACAAGCCTTGCCATTGAAGGCAAGCACCGCTGATCTCATAACGATGTTCTCCGTAATAGAGCATTTCCCATCTCCACAGAAGGCACTTTGTGAGGCGATGTGCTTACTTCGACCGGGCGGTGAACTCGTTATTCAAGCTCCAAATCCTCTTTTTCCCATTGATTTGCATACCGGATTACCTAATCCGTTCTTTGTTCCAAAATTTGCCAGAAAGACCTTCCTCAAGGCACTAGGATATAGTGACTGGCTTAATGATGTTTATAGCCATCCCAGAGGAAAAGACCTCACCAAATGGCTAAGTGGAACCATGAAACCCACGGGAGTGCAGAGAGTGGTCTACCCTTCCCACTTTGTGCCTAAAAGAGTCAGAGGAATTTACAACTTCTTAGCTAAATCCAGATTTTTTAACTTAGTCCCACCGAGCTACTTATATGTTTATAAGATGGTTCAATGAATATACTCTTGCTTGTTAATACGCCGGCCCAGGTTCATAAGCCCAAATATGTAACTCGAAATCTAGAGACAAGAGGCTATAAGATTATGATTCTTGCCCGAGATCACAAACTTTTTTTCGCGTAAGCACTTCAGGAGATATGCGTTGAAGATTTGTTTAGCCTGTAGTCCAGGCGGGCACTTAACCCAGATGCAAAGGCTGATGCCTGCTTTTGAGGGGAAAGACTACTTTTTCGTTACGCACAAGTCCGAGTATTCCCGGCATCTGGAAAGAGCTTACTTCATTGGATACAAGGAAGGGTATATCAAGGAAAGGATTACATGGCTAAAGACCATATTTATTGCCCTCCGTATCCTGCTCAAGGAGAGACCGGATATGGTGATTTCCACAGGCGGTGGCGAAATCGCTGTCCCATTCTGCTATGTGGGTAAACTTCTGGGTGCGAAGGTTGTATTCATCGAAACTCTGGCGAGAGTCACAACTCGCTCTGTTGCTGGAAAGCTTATTTACCCCCTCGCAGACTTATTTCTGGTTCAATGGGAGACACTATTAAAAAAATATGGCAAGAAAGCACAGTATTGGGGGAATGTGATTTGATATTTGTGACTGTAGGGGGAATGCGAGCCTTTGAGAGGCTGGTCAAGGAAATGGACCGTATAGCTGGCGAACTAGATGAGCGGGTAGTGATGCAGCTTGGCTCCACAGATTATGAGCCCAAGAACTGTGATTACTTTAGATTCATGACGAGAAACGATATAGAAGAGTTCTATGCTGGTGCCAGGGTGGTAGTATGCCATGCCGGTGGTGGGTCAATATTAACGGCATTAGAACACAACAAACCGCTTGTTCTTGTCCCGAGAATGAAGAGGTATGGCGAGGTCTTTGATGACCATCAACTCGAAATCGCCAGGGAAATGGAAAGTCGGGGGATAACTGTAGTGTATGATATAGGCAACCTGAAATCTGCAATAAGGAATGTGAACACGAGCCTGTTAAAGTTTAGTGCCGGGAGAAATTTGGCTGGAGCACTCAAGGAATATCTAGACCAGCTAGACAGCTAATTGAGAAGAGTGTGAAGGTTAATGAGTACACCTTATGATGATTAACTTGATGTAGTTACCAGGGTGGCTGGTTCTAGTCCATCAGAGATGGAGCTCCGTAGAGCTCATTACAGAGCAGGTGACGCCGGGCAATCGCGCAAAGATATTGAACCATCGCAAAGAAATTGAGTAGGCAGAGTGATGGAATAATATAAAAGGCACTTGAATATGGATAAACTTAACTTCAAAAATAAAACCCTTTTAATTATCACGCACAATTATACGAGCTTCGTCAAAGACCCTGTTGAGGCACTGTCAAAGTATTTTGGCCATATTTATGTTCTCGTAAGGCACAATCCAATAGCTGATATTTCCGAGTATCTACCTATCGATTACTTGAAGCCGTTTAAGAGATCCTCCCTGGTAGATCTGAGAAATAAGCCCGACAATATCTCTGTCATAGTAACCAGTATCATCTATGCACCTACTGCTAGTCAGTACAGGAAGCTCGGAGACAGGCATTTTAGAGCTGTAGAAAAAGCATTAAAGAAGTATAACTTGAAGTTCGACTTGATCCATGCTCATTTCACCTGGACCGCTGGTTACGTAGGAGCAAAGCTGAAGGAAACCTTTGATGTCCCCTTTATACTAACTGTCCATGAAAACAGAACGTGGTTCCTGAAAGAGTATGACTCTAATCAAGAAGGTATATATTATACCTGGAAATCCGCTGACGCAATTACGCGACCTAACAGTATTGATGTCCCGCTTCTGAGGAAACTAAACGAAAATGTAATTACCGTGCCGAACGGCTTTACCCCGGCCAAATTCTCCCCAGTAAGACTTTCTCAAGCCAGACGGCGTTTGGATCTTCCCCTGGACAAGAAAATTATCTTTGCATTAGGCTTCTTAACAGAGAGAAAGGGATTTCGTTATCTTATTGAGGCGATGGACTATGTCAGAAAAACGAATCCCAATGTGCTTTGTGTAATTGGTGGCCCAGGTGAGCAAAAGAAAAGGTTGGAGCAGAAAATAAGGCAGCTACGACTCCAAGACAGCGTCAGATTAATCGGCGCCATTGCACACCATGAAGTATACCTCTGGATGAATGCCTGCGATTTGTTCGTTCTACCGAGTCTGAGCGAAAGCTTCGGGGTTGTTCAACTAGAGGCGATGGCGTGCGGGAAGCCCGTAGTAGCAACATATAACGGAGGAAGCGAGGAGATCATAACCTCTGAAGAATATGGCCTGCTGTGCCAACCGGCGAATCCAAAAGAGTTAGCGGAGAAGATTTTACTCGCTCTCAACAAAAAGTGGGATAGGGAGAAGATTTTGAACTACGTCCAGAGATTCAGCTGGCGCAACATTACCGAAGAAACCTTGCAAGTTTATGAGAATGTGTTGAGGAAGCATCAAGAAGGTGCCACACAAAAGCACGAGTAACTATTCAATAATGCTCACCAGTCATTCAGCCAGGCAAAACGGTCTAAGCGAGCTGAGCTTTAGCCCTACTGTCATATCCGGAAGAGGGACATAATAGCGGATGGAGAGACAGGTTTCATTATGGAAAATAACTCTCCAGAATGTACTGCCAAAAATGTCATCAGGGCTTTGAACTACCCCAACCTGGAGCAAATCGTCGAGAACGCCTGTGCCCTTGTGCAGAAAGAATTCACCTATGAAAGGGCAAGAGAAAGGTATAAGAATGTACTGAATAGCCTTCCCGCCCACATCGACCAGCTATAGCGAATTGCCGATGAGCGCCATACTAACGCCCCTGTTGCCAGGCTGTTACCTAGTATTCATCAGGAGGCCGCTTCTTTACCTTAGACGCCGCCAGGTATTGCTCTATTATCTCTTTCGGTTCCCCCATGGCGGCAATGACGCCCCTGTCCAGCCAGATTACCTTGCTGGCAAATTTCTCGATGGTGCCCATGGCGTGGCTTACCAGGAGTACCGTCTTTTCACCCATAATCCTGTTCATCTCAGCCTCGGCTTTCTGGCGAAACGCGGCATCGCCGGCGCTCATAATTTCGTCAATCAACACAATGTCCTTATCGCTATTCATGGCAATGGCAAAGCCGAGCCGTGAACGCATGCCTGATGAATAAGTCCTCACCGGCATCTCGATGAAATCACCCAGCTCGGTGAACTCGATTATTCCGTCGATTATTCCGTCGATTTGAGTCTTCGTCATACCTATCATAATACCGTCTAAATATATGTTGTCCCGCCCGGAAAGCTCCGCATTAAACCCGGTGCCCAGCGAGAAGAGGGTGGAGACCTCGCCCTGAACCGAGACCTTGCCCTCGTCGGGTGGATAGACCCCGGCTATCACACGCAGCAAAGTGCTCTTGCCCGAGCCGTTCCTGCCGATAATTCCCACTGTTTCCCCGCGTTCCACGGCGAAGCTTACGTGCCTGAGCGCCCAGAACTCACCGCGCGACCATTGCTGCTTGCGGGACCTCTCGAGAAGCAAAACGAGCGCTCTGGAGCGCCGGCGTTTCTCCATCTTAAACTTGATTCCCAGATCGCTGACCTTAATCATTCTAAATTGACTTCACCAGCTTGTGTTCATCTCGGGAAAAGTACCACAGCCCTACCAGGAAAGCGACACAGCCTACCGCCGTGCCCACCAGGGCATATTCGGTAGGCGGTATGCCGAGAATCAGCACATTCTTATATGATTCCAGCAGCCCGGCAAAGGGATTGCCCAACAGATACAGCGTACGGAGCCTTTCCGGGACTGTTTCCTCGATCGAGTATAAAACAGGTGACAGATAGAAACATATCCTGATAACGAACTGGATGATATTGCCCAGGTCCGAGAGGTAAGTCCCCACGACAGCAACTATCAGGCAGGCTCCCACGGTGCCTACAAATTCGATGAGCAAGAGCACCGGCAGCCAGAGTATATTCACCGTAAACGATGCCTCGAATATAAAGAGCATGGGCACCAGAATAGCGAAGCCGAAAAGCCAATCGAAAAAGCCGATAATAATCCCCGACAGCGGCAGTATAGCCAATGGAAAGCGCACACTTTGTATCAGCCCCACTTTGGAAGTTACGGAGGTAACCGAACGCTGCAGGGAGGAAGCGAACCACCTCCAGGACAGCAGGCTAATAAAAAGCAGAACCGGGAACTGGGGACCACCCCGTCCGAAGATAACATGCACCAGGATCATATAGGTGAGGAACAACAGGAGCGGGTCCAGGAAGCTCCATACAAAGCCGAGGACCTTGTTCTTGTTCTCAGCCTTCATCTGGAGCTTGACTATATACCACAGCAGCTCCCGTCTCTGCCAGACCTTTCTAAGCTGTTCTATCATCGAAGCGATGGCTCAACCTCCGGCAAATCTCCAGCAGCTTCTTGGACTCCGTCTCCCAACTGAATATCCTGGCTGTCTCCAGGGCGTTCTTCTTCATTGTATCATATTGCCACTCATCGGCAACCCATTTCTGGCTTGACACCATCGAAGGGATGTTATAGCATGATGGGCTAGAGATTTTGGATAGAGAGGTTCTTTAGGATGAATATCTTGGTCACCGGCGGAGCCGGATATATCGGAAGTGTCGTAACCGAGTATTTACTAAAACAGGGATACAACGTAATCGTCCTCGATAACCTTCAACAGGGTCATAAGGAAGCTGTCCTGTCACCGGCTGAATTCGTCCCAGGCGATATATGCGATGCTAACACACTCGAGCGGATTTTCGGCCATTTTAGAATTAACGCTGTGGTGCATATGGCAGCCGACACGCTGGTGGGATATTCCATGACCGACCCGAAAAGATATTTCCACAATAACCTGGTCGGAGGAATGAGCCTTCTTAATGCTATGCTGGAACATGGCGTAAATAAGATTATCTTTTCTTCCACCGCTGCTGTCTACGGCGAACCCCAAAGCACTCCAATAGAGGAAGATCATCCCAAAGCCCCCATAAACAGCTACGGGCAATCCAAGCTAATGTTTGAGACCGTTCTGGATTGGTATCGTAGAGCCTACGGGATAGAGTGTATATCCTTTAGATATTTCTGTGCTGCCGGAGCGACAGAGCTTCTGGGCGAAGATCATCGTCCCGAGACCCACCTTATCCCGAACGTTCTTAAGGTAGCTTTGAATAAAGATAGTACGGTTTCTGTGTTTGGTACGGACTACCCGACAAAGGATGGAAGTTGTATCCGTGACTTTATACACGTGGCGGACGTTGCCAAGGCTCATCTTCTGGCACTGGAGAAGACAGCTAGCCTGAGCGGGAACGTTTATAACTTAGGAAATGGCGAAGGATATTCTGTGCTTGAGGTAATAAAAGTCGCCGAAAAAATCCTCGGTGAGAACATACCTGTCAAATTTAGCCCTCGCCGTCCCGGAGACCCTGTAACCCTGATAGCCAGTTCAAAACGAGCTGCAAAAGAATTAGGTTGGAGGCCCGAATTTCCCGAACTTGGAAGCATCATGGAAAGTGCCTGGCGGTGGCTGAAAGACCATCCTCAGGGATATAAGCAGTAGCCCATCAAATTGCGTCTCGTCGGTAAGCCGCATCTGGGTTGACAACACCTGAGAATTGCTTTACTCTAAACTAGAATCATGGAAAAATTGAAATACCACTCCGCAAGGGCAGTGGCACCATGGCTGCCATCGTGGATGAAGAAGGCATATCACAGGCTGTCGGCGCGACAGGATATCCACACACCACCAGCAGAGATAACTGAGCATCCCGATTGGTCTCACCACCGAAAGCGGATCCAACAGCTCCGAGATCGATATGCAGGCCGTCGCTGCTTTGTCATCGGCGGTGGACCCAGTCTGTCGCAGACGCCCCTTGACCTGCTGACCAACGAAGTCACAATAGCATCTAACGCCATCTTCCTCTTATTCGGAGAGACCGGCTTCCGCCCGACTTTCTACACCGTGGAAGACCACCTAGTGGCCGAGGACCGGGCACCGGGCATCAACCAGCTACGAGGGATGACAAAGATTTTTCCGGCGGATCTCTGGCAACACCTCAAAGAAGACGAAGAGACGATTTACGTTAACTTCAAGCGCGGCCAGTACGACGGGTTTCCGAAATTCTCCGACAGACTGGACGAAGTCATGTACTGGGGCGGTACGGTCACGTTCATGAACCTGCAGCTTGCCTGGCATCTCGGCTGTCATGAAGTGTACCTCGTGGGAATCGACCACAGCTATCGGCTCCCCTCTCCCACGGATGAGGTGGAGGGGAACGTAATCATATCGCAGTCAGCGGATGTGAACCACTTTCACCCGGATTACTTCGGGCCAGGGTACCGCTGGCACGACCCTCGGGTGGACCGCATGGAGCTTGCCTATCTCGAGGCGCGCCGGTTCTTCGAGGAGCACGGGGGCATGATTTACAACGCTACCATTGGGGGCAAGCTGGAAGTGTTCCCTCGAGTAGATTACGAGCAAATCACTGTAAGTTGCCAGCCGAAGTGATTTCATAACTAGCACTGAGTTAGGTACAATTCGTAAGCTAAAATATGCTATAGGCTGCATAGTGACAGTAGTTAGTAACCAAATTAGCAGGTGGGTCGCTTCTCACGACCGGCTAAATACATACTATTTAAGAATCAGAAAAACGCAACCAGATTTAACTTGCCGCATCTGCGGATCTGCATCCAAATTCTTCGTATTCATGCGTGGGGTGAAATATTTTAGATGTTCCAAATGTCATATGGTGCAATCTTCGTATCATAGCGGGAGAGATTTATATCTTGACATCTACAAAGATAAGGTTCATACTGCTTCGGCAAGTAGTGGGAGTAGAGAATTATTTTTCGTAGAATGGGGTGCACAACTTTTAAACTTGAATAATCCACGGATACTAATCTTTGCCCCCGGTTCTACTCCAACATTTGAAATCTTGAGCCAACGAGGTGCAGATGTATATGCAGCTGATATCTCAGATGGTTTGCCATATTCAGATCGCTTCATCCACTTACGCAAAGATAAATTGCCTGATATAGAGTTTGATATCATCACCATGGTCGAAATCATTGAACACTTTGATAACCCAGTTGGCGAGTTTAGGACATTGTCCAGATACCTAGCTCCTAACGGCATCATCGCAGGCACTACTGACTTCTATCAGGGAGGAGCTATTTGGAATAACAAATATTTAGTTCCCAATGACCACATCTTTAATTGTTATCCTATCAAACAACTGTTGTAGTCCCCCTGGGGAGAGGGGAAATGAATGGTTGAGAACAGCAGCCGCAGTGGAAGCACCATGCTCAGTAGCACCATTAATGAGACCTACGAGATTCAACGGATTCTCGATGTTACCCCTCGCGTCAATCGGCCGAGGATTATGCTGCAGATCGGGGCCTCCGAAGGGGGCCTAGCACAACGTTTTGCGGCTCGCGGATGGGAGGTCTTTGCGTTCGAAGCTAATCCGTTATACCGGGCGCAGTTGGAAGAAAGACAGGCGCTGAAAGGGCTCCACCTGTACAACCTGGCGGTCGCCACTGAAGAACGGGACCAAGTGACTTTTTATGTGAGTCAAAACCATACGGGAATTGGCTCTCTGAAGAAATTTCACCCGACACATCAGGCGATTGAGGTTCCGGCAACTACCCTGAGGAAATTCTATGCTGAAAATGGTATCACAGCCATAGACTATTTCATGATCGATGCTGAGCTGATGGATCTCAAGATCATGGAGACTCACGACTGGTCCATCCCTATTTCTGCACTTCTGATGGAGTGCGGAATAGGTAGCATTGGGGAGATATGTGACTTCATCCTGAGTCGCGTGCCTTCCTATCGGCACATCGTGTTCTGCTGGCAGAAGCCGACGGGCGCGTGCGGAGAGCAAGGGGTCTGTGTCGGGAAGATGGATTCAAAGGCCTTCATGGACATGCCTCGCAATTGTTTCGGCAATGTGTTGTTCTATCAATACCCGTTCCGGGAGCAGGTGATGCATGTCGCCCGTACCGTCAAGCAACGGATACCAATACTGGGCAAGATCCCCCTACGCAGAAGACCATAGATGGATGCAAGTGACCTGCCCCCATTCATTGTACCACTGTCTGATTTAGAGATGCGACGCAAGAGAAATGGTATGCGGGTGGGGCTGGAGGGCGCTAGCCCAAGGAGCTGTGAGGCTTTATCTGATTGTATTCCTTCCTCCATATTTCAGTGAGCACAATCCCTATTTTCATCACGATTCTTTATCTTACCTCTGTGATTTGTTGGGGTTAAAATGTGTCCTTTTTGAAATGGAGTGGAGTCGCAAAGGCAAAGCTATCCGGAATCGGCGAGCCTTTGTCATTTATAGGGAAGATAGTATTATCGCGAGAGACGCAATATATAGATACAGACAGACCTGTTCTATATTACCAATTGAGCGCGCGTGACCCAGATGTGTAGCATTATAAGTTGCGGTCACCTGAAATCCCGCCCGTGACTTCAATAAATTAGCACATTCAAGTATAATATCATCAGAAAGAGAGGATTGTGTAACATCTCCGTATAACAATTTCAAAGACCAAAAATTGACTTTACAATTATTTCCTTTAACTATCATCTAACAGAGAGTGGTTAAATTTTTGATTATTATGGGTCGCAATTCCATGGCAAGACACTGTTCGAGAAAAGAGGACATAGAACGGAAGAAATAACGAACAAGGCCAATTCAATACGGCTAGGGATCGTTGGCTGCGGTGCGGTCACTCAGAAGTTTCATTTGCCGTCGGCAGTGAAGATTGACGGCTGCTCCGTAACTATTCTCGTGGATAGCGACCGTTCGCGAGCCGAGCAGCTGGCGGCCAAATACAAAGTCCCAACTATTAGCACTGACTTCCGTGATGTTCCGCAGTACGCGGATGCCGCCATCGTCGCCGTGCCCCATCACCTGCACGCATCAATCGGCGAATATTTGCTGTCCAGTGGATGTCATGTCCTCATGGAGAAACCGCTGGCACTGACAGACGCGGAATGTCAACGCTTGGTCGCGCTTGCCGATCAGAAAGGCGTCGTCCTTACCGTTGGTCTCCTGCGGCGTTACTTTCACGCATACCAGATTGCCAAGAGGCTGATGGAGGCAAACACACTCGGCAAAATCAAGTCATTCGATATCCGCGAGGGTAATGTTTATAACTGGCCTCTCACATCCGACTTCATGTTTCGGGCCGGCCAAGCAGGAGGCGGTGTTCTGGTTGATACAGGAGCGCATACTCTTGACTTTGTACTCTGGTGTCTTGGCGATGTAGCGTCGGTTGAATATTACGACGACAACCTCGGTGGGGTAGAAGCTGAATGCATACTGCATCTACGGATGAAAAATGGTGCCAAGGGCATAGTAGAGTTGAGTCGCCTAAGAAACTTGAGAAACACTGCGATCATCTCAGGCGAAAAAGGAGAAATGGAATTGTATTTGCGTATGGACAAAATACTTTTTCGCCCTGGGTTAGAACAGAGTCATGCGTCCCCCGATGACTTGCCACAGCTCATGCACGCCGGCACCCAAATATGGGCTGATTGCTTTCCGGCGCAGATTGAATCGTGGCTCAATGCGATTTCAGGAAAAACGCCGAATTTCGTAACGGGTGAAGAAGCGCGCAAATCGGTGGCACTAATCGAGACCTGCTACCAGCAGCGACAGCGGATGCATCGAATAGTTGGTATGGACGATCCGGCAGAGCGATTCGCCGCGCCGTCTCCCCTAAAAAACAAAGTTATATTGGTGACAGGCGCAACCGGAAGCATCGGCGGCCGATTGGTCGAGAAACTTGTCATCGAGCATCAAGCACAAGTTCGTGTTCTCGTGCATAATCTCTCAAACCTGTCGCGGGCCAGCCGGCTACCGGTGTCCATATATCAGGGCGATGTGACCGCCTTTGACGCTGTTGACAGGGCTGTCCAGGGATGCGACTTCGTTTTTCACTGTGCATACGCGTTCGGGACCTCTCCTGCGGAACAGGAACGAGTTGCGGTGGATGGAAGCCGAAATATCGCCCAGGCAGTTCTCCGGCATAAAGTCAGAAGCCTGGTGTACGTCAGCACCATATCAGTCTATGAACCGATGGATGACGGCGATTTGAATGAAATGGCACCGAAGGAGTCAAGTGGCTGGACGTATCCCGATACTAAGAAGAAGGCTGAGGAAGTGATGCTCGAATTCCACAAACGGCAGGGACTCCCGGTCGTTGTAGTCCAGCCAACCATTGTTTACGGGCCGTTCGTCAAATCTTGGACACAAGGCCCCCTGAATCAACTCAAGTCCGGAACGGTTATTCTGCCGGATGAAGGATCAGGTCTATGCAATGCGGTATATATAGATGATGTCGTTGACTCGCTCATCCTCGCAGCGTTGAATCCCAAGGCGATTGGCGAAACGTTTCTCATTTCGGCCTCAGAACCTGTTACCTGGCGGGAATTCTACCGCGCCTACGAGGACATGCTTGGTATCACCGCGACTAGCTACATGAGCGTCTTGGAGATTGAAGCACGGCGTAAGCACGACAGGCGCTCGCAGCCACTAACCGCTAGAACATTGAAATGGCTGATAACACGATCGCCATACCCAGTCATCAGTGCAGGGAAGTGGCTGAACGCGCGCTCTCCCTTCGTGACGCGAGTCTTACAACGATATGGAATCACCGGTAGCAGTAACTCTGGCGGACCGCGGGAATTTGTTCCCGATCCACAGCGCCTGGCTCTTTTCCGATCCAAGGCAAGAGTCCGCATCGACAAGGCTCGAGAGATTCTAGGGTATGAGCCGCGATTTGACTTAGAGAACGGAATGGAACGCACCAAGATGTATTGCCAGTGGGCAAACCCAGATGGCTAGTTCAACTGAAGGAAGTAGGGCAGCAAGCGTGAGTGAAGGCGCAGCAGTTCGGATCTCGGCTGTAGTCTGCACGCTTAACCGGGCGGCATATCTAGCCAAAGCAGTGGAAAGCCTTGTCAACCAGACATACTCCAAGGAATATTACGAAATCATAGTGGTCGACAACGGGTCTACGGATAATACCAGAGAAGTTGTGGAGCAGTTCCGCCAGCGCGCTAGAATCAGGTACATATACGAGCCGATCAAGGGCCTGTGCCAGGCTCGAAACACCGGGTGGCAAGCTGCAGATGGAAAATACGTGGCCTACCTCGATGATGATGCAATTGCCTGCCCGCACTGGCTGGAGAAGATGATGGAGGCTTTCGAGACTATCAAGCCAGCGCCAGCCAGCGTCGGTGGCAGGGTGGTCCCTATTTGGGAATCTGAACGCCCGGCATGGCTCGAGGAACAAATGCTGGGAGCCTATGCCATAGCCGATTGGGGTGACCAGGCAAGATTCTTTAAGCCGTCAAGCCCGGAGCACCATGTCGGCTGCAACGTTGCCTACAGTCGAGAGGTGTTACAGGAATGTGGCGGCTTCAACGTTAACCTGGGAAGAAAAGGGAAGAACCTGTTATCAAACGACGAAAATCTTATCAGGCAGTACATAGATTCTCATGGGCTGGGTATATATTACGACCCCGAGATTCTCGTAGATCACTTGGTTCCAAAAGAGCGCTTGACCAGGCGCTTCATGCTTCGTAGACACTTCTGGCAGGGGGTTTCAGATGTAGTTTTGTGGTATGAACAATCGACGTCGAACCCCAGAAGGCTGTGGCTGCTTATGTCAGGTCTTGAGGGACTGGCTTGGGTCGTCCTATACCTCATTGGATTCTTGCTGTGGTCTTTCTTCAAAAGACCAGTGGCCGTAGCACGTGATTTGTCGAAAATCGAAACGGCGCGCAACTATTTCTTTCGGAGTTTCGATCGTTTTTGTTCTTCATTGGGCCAAGCTTACGCGTATCTCGGCATCGGCATGGGGCGCCTTGCCGAAGGTACAAGGAAAAGGGTCGCACTTGAGCAAGGGGCAGGCGATTCTTCACTCCCTCCACCCAAGAACTGGAACCGGATTGCGTGGTGGTCGTATCCTTATGTGATGCTGAAAAAAACATTCTTTGGCATCGGTGGAGTAGCCGTTCTTGTTATCGCAGGACTTTATATTGCCGGGGCATTAGTCGAGCCCTTGCGCTGGTACCTGGTGGGAACCGCTAGCGCTCTACTACTATTGGGCGGCGGAGTGCTGGGGCTATCATATGCCAGGTTCATATTAAACCGCATTATCAGCGACCAAAGACAGCAGACATGGGACATCAAGTCGGATCTCAAGAAGGATGTATCGGATATCAAGAGCGCCCTGCGCAAATCAGAAGCAGAACTGAAGAAAGAAATCAAGACGATTGAAAGAGATCTCTCCGTCACTAAGGACGATGTCTTCATTATCGGTTATGACATTCTCAAGGAACAGAACAAACTCGCTGAAAAAGTCTCAGAACTCGAAAAACAAGCTGACAATGAAAAAAGGGCAGATCAATCATCGAAAGAAAGCATCGAATGATGATGATGGAGCGCCAGCCGTGTACGGTCGACTCGGCAAAGGATTGCAGCATATAGCCGGGGTCTCGCACGTCGCCTACTGCACAGGACCAGCGCAGCTCGCCTATCTCTTGAGCGCTTTCGAGATAACCGGTATATCACCCGAAGACTGCCTAGTTCATATAACTGCTTCATCGAGTGCTGTCGATCTTTTAAAGACTCTTCGTGTGATCTGCGGCCAGGTAGGTATGAAAATTGGTGATGAATCCCTTTTGCCATTGCCCGCCTTGAAGGAAGCGCTTTCCCTCCGCAGAAATGCGGGGCATGCACATCACTCCGCATTCTGGTACTGCTGGGGAGGGCGCGGCAGAGATCCAATAATGCGCCAGTTTCGGAAGATTTTGCCGGATATGGTGTTCGAATACTATGATGGTTTCCGGTCCCCGATCGTGGCGCTGGAACAGGGGAAGAACAGGCTTTCGCTTGCCGACGCCAACTGCATTGACGATCTGCAACAGTTGGCAGTGCAGCGACTGTTGCGCCCTGACGGGTATTTCATGCTGGATGACGGCCTGTTTACAAAGTATGCCCCCACCGAGGTACAGAGAAGGACTGACTACATACCTCTTAGTGTGGCCCAAGACAAGATCAGGCTGGTGGGGCAAATGCTAGATGAAATTGACGGGGGGAAACCTTTGGAAGATGGCCCAGGCGCAGTCCTGCTCTCAGGGATGTTCGCAGAATGGTATGAGTTTGCATCGCTGGTTGATGAGCTGAACATGTACGATGACATACTGGGAGTCGTCCGCTCAATGTCCCGGACAACGCCCATACTGGTCAAGACTCATCCCAGAACGTCCCGGGAGAAAATGCAAGGGTTAGAAGACATGTGTTCGAAGTACAACGCCAGATTGCATACCCGGCAGCAGTTGGTCGAGTACATGCTTGAAAAGTCGGGACGGCGTGACGTGGCAGTCATCGGACCGCCCAGCACAGCATTATTGACCACGATTCAGTTCGGGTACGGCAGGGCTTTCTGTCCAAGCCAGCGCCTGATGGCATCCTACATTGGGCATGAATACGCGGATGACCACTGGATGGGCAGGGACCATGAGCTTATGGAAATCGCCGGGGTGAACATGGTGGACTCTTTGCAGGAATTGAGAGACCTGTTGGGAGAGAAGAAGGCGACATGAATGTTTCAATCATAACAGCGCGGGCCGGCAGCAAATCGATACCGGACAAGAATATCTATGAAGTGGCAGGAGCGCCTCTCGTAAGCTATCCTATTCAGGCTTCGCTGGATGCCCGGTCGGTCAATCGCGTGTACATTTCGACAGACGGGGAAGCGATCGCCGAAGTTGGACGCCGAATGGGCTGCGACATCATCTGGCGGCCGGAGGAACTCCGCGGGGACCATGTGAACCACGGAGATGTTATCAAACATGCGGTTGAGACCGTTGACTCACGAGAACCCGGGCTCGAGAATGTGGTGTTGCTGCTCGGCAATACGGTGATGGTTGACGGGGAACTTATCGACAAGACGCTGGGCATCCTTCAGAGCCGTACAGATATTGACTCGGTAATGACTGTTTGGGAAGCGGCTGACGATCATCCGCTCCGTGCGCTGGAGATTGTAGACGGCCTGGTGCGTCCCTATGGTGGACAGAAGAGGGAAGTGTCGACGGAGCGGCAGTCTTACCCAGCGGCTTACTACTATGATCAGGGTGTCTGGGCGTTCCGCAAAGAATGCGTGCAGCGGCGTGACGGTCCCAATCCCTGGTGGTGGATGGGGAAACGTTGTTTTCCCATCATACGCAACTGGGTAGCTGGGAGAGATATTCATACACTACTGGACGTATCTATTGCAGAATGGTGGGTAGCCAACTATCCGCGGATCAAAGACCTGTGACAGAATATTGTGTAGAAATACCTGGTTCTCAAATCAGAACAAACGAGAAAGTTGAACTTGAGCGTCGCATCAACTATACTGCCAGTGCTGCAGTAAGGCTTCTGCCCAGGCGGCGACAGGACGACCGAGCTTTGGTACTCAGCATGGTCATGACAACACTTGCAGAATAGAAATTCCCATTAATACGCATTTCTAAATTGTCTTATTGCGCTGTAAGGATAAGGCTAATTCACGGCCGAAATAATTTTCTTTTTTCTCATTAATTCTATAATATTTTTTAATGAATGACAGGAAATATCCTTTGTCATCAATCCCGGGATGTCCTGTCCCGTGAGATTCAAAGTCAGTCCCAATGCAAACCATTCCTCCTTCCTTGCAATATTGTGTGATGTTATGTAATATAATACGCCAATCGTAAGAATGGTCCAACACATTCCAGCAAATAATAAAGCCACATTTATTGACTAAGAATTCGATATAATGTTCGGCAGGTAAAGCTAGTAAAGAGTGCGGCTTCTTGTCCTCCCAAAAATTCTTAACCTCGGCAATACTTCTATAGGAATCAAGTAATGGATCGATATAATATTTTTGACATAGGGACTGAGAAAACCAATCAAGAGCAGGGCGAGACCCGCATCCAACATCCAGAATAATCTCATCAGCTGTAAACGACTCCGGTGTTAGTTTCATAAAATTAGAAAAAATATTAGTCCATTGGTTCAAAAATTTATTATTATCCCATCTGTAATTTTCATGTCTGTGAAAGTTTAATTCAAACTTTTGATGTACCTCTTCCCATTGCAATTTCTTAATATTTCCCCCTAACCTAATAAGTCTAAATATCAGATATAGAAAATATCTGCCTTTATTAGTCTTTTTTTAAGGTATACTAAATCTTTTATACAAAAGAAATAGACCCAAAATAATCTCTTGCTTTCTCTATTTTTTCCTAATCCTCTCTTTAATCTTTCTAGCATTCTGCCCCCTTATCTCAAGATGGCTAAAGTCAGTCCGAGTATAAATAACCCATACTAGCCTTCTGTGCCTTCCTTGTAACTTAAAGTTTACCATACAGGTTTCGATTGTCTCATCTATGCTGACTACATACAATATAAGATAGTAAACATAGAATTCGGAGGCGGGTGTACGAGTGAGGGGCTGGAACAGCTACTAGCAAAGCTGCCAGTTGAGTTGAAAATATAGTTACTGACAAACCGAAGGTATAAGCTATGAATTAATGTGCTCGAGTTCGTACCGTATCGTATCTTCATCGACAAGACTTAGTATGATCCCATCAGATAAATATACTGCGTCCATCACCAGGGGAGAATTGATGTCCAATAGCGATTCGACATATTCCCCATACCAATGGTAATCCAGGTACATATCACGCCAATCCTCTCCCATGAAGAAGACGACAAATCTCACGTGCCGTTGCAGGAATATCTCCAGTGCCTCCTCTCGCGTCCATGTGGAGATGCCATAGGCCTGCGTGTAATTTGCGTTCCCTGGGTCTTCGAAGGGAATGGCAATGGTCTTATAGTCGAGGGTCTCAGCTCGCAGCTGCCATCCGTACCTGCTCACGGCAATGGTTGTCCCCGGCGAAATGTTGTGTTCAATGTAACTAATGGTCTCCGGCGACCAATTGCTTTTGGGTAACTGGACACCCGTATATGCACTTCTTGCTCCCATGGCTAGAATAACCACCAGGACCAAAGCTAACAAGCCTGTCAACGTCAACCGTGCTGACTGTTTTGAGGTGAGAAGACGGCAGCGGGATAATTCCGACCATAGGAATGCGAAGGATATGCTAAGGAACGCAAATGTAGGCAAAACGAATCTTGTGCTAATCACGTCTATGCGCGTGTGGGACTCAAGGAATGCGAATAGGAGAAGATATGTCAGCGGGACTACCGAGACTGCCATGGTAGCGATTCTCCTTGCCCCCGCGAGTGTGAGCACTGCAAGTACAATGGAAGTCACCACAAGCAACTTTTCCCAAGACACGTGCTCTAGCAGAACCGATCCGGCCCAATCCGTATGGATGGTTCTAAGCAAGGTGCTTAGCGCTGACGTAAATGTGTATGCAGGAGTTATGCCATACGCGTGCCCCATGAGCGAACCCCCAAAGACGAGGTTCCTGATAGGGATTGGCAACATAAAACAAAGAGTGGAAGCACACAGAAGCAAAGCATCAATGCGCCTTTCTGGATGACGAACCGCAACAACCGCGCCTGCCATGACCCCAACGCCTGGTATGACGATGCCTGTATACTTAACCCAGAAGGGGGCAGCCAGTACTGCGCCAGCAGCGACTGACAGTACCGCGCTCCTGCGGCTCCAACCAGTGCTGCCAGAAGACAACCACAGTTGGAGCATGGCCATGCCACTCAACATCGCGAAAACAAGAAGCATCTCCTGCATGGCCATGTTTGCCCAAACAAGGTTGCGCACTTGAAAGACAAAGACACCCGTAGCAATGAGACCGAAGAACGGATTCGTCAACCTTCTCGTAATGAAGAAGACGAGAGCCGCTGCTCCACCGAATGACACGACAGAGATAACCCACGCAGCTGTCATAGGGGCTAACCCGAACCTGACACCCAATGCGATGAGCATCGAGTAGCCAGGAGGCCACGCGTAGTATCCACCGAGCCCGTTTCCTGCGTTGATAAGGAGGGCTTGCTCAGCATAGCGATACCCGATGACCACGGTACCGCTATCGCACCGGCTCGCGAACAGCGCCATAGCAACCGCCACAACAAAGATTAGCGCACAGACGGGTCCGGTCCTGAGGCTCAGGCGTTTCAGTCTGGTAGCTGTCTTTTGACAGCTACCACTCAGACGTTGCAGGTGCAGCGATCTCCAACAACGTGCTGCAGACCTCTCTGGGTTCATTGGTGACGAACCTCCTGAAATCTGTGTCCATGATGAAGTACAACGAATGACATCCAAGCACACATCGTCTGAAAGTTGCAACAGATGGCTTCAGTTACAATTTGCTGTGTGAAGCAGATGCATTGCCTGCCATGAATCGTTCTTTGATGCTGAAAATGTACCATCGCATGTAATTGGGCAACCACTTCCGCAGCTTGAAGCGTGACTGACCAGCTGTCCTGTTGCGCCAAAGGGTCGGTACCTCGGTAATCCTGTGGCCCTTGAAGAAGGCCTTCACGACGACCTCCATGCCTATCTCAAACCCGCCGGAGCTCTCTATCTCTATGTCGTCCAGGACACTCTTACGGTACATCTTGAAGCTGTTTGTAATATCATGTGTGGATATGCCTGTTATGATGTGCAGTGACCTGCTAGCAATTCTTGAAAGCAGACCCTTAATGATTGGTCCTCCTACCTGTTTCCCGCCTTTCATGTATCGAGAACCGCACACGATGTCATATCCTTGATTTATCTTTTCAAACATGCTATCCACAACCGACAAGTCATCAGAAGAATCCGCCATGACGACTAACACGACGCCTTCTTGTGTAGAATCAAACCCGGTTCTTATAGCATTCAGTACTCCCCTTCCGTATTTGTTCTTGACCAGAAAAATATTTTCCGCCTTTTGTTCCCTTATGAATTCCTTCACCACAGGTATGGTGTCGTCTTCATCGAAATCATAAATGATGAGAATACAATGTGGCACGGTAACCATAGCTTCAATCTGCCCTAAAGTGTGTGCGATGTTATCAGCTTCGTTGTAGACCGGAATAGCGATTTGAAGTGAATCAAAGCTCATATACCACCCATTTCAATTTCTTTTTTTACCCAAGGTATGATTTCGTCCAGCGCGTCCTCTAAGTTCGTGGTTGCCTCAAATCCCAACAGTCTCTTGGCCTTTTCCACACCGGGTATCCTTTTCTTTACATCGTATAAGTAAGGCTTATCACATACATAATGGAAGGGTTCGTCCCCGAGTATTTTTCGCCATACAAGCCGCGCTAATTCTAGGATGGTAATCGGCACAGGTATAGAAATATTGAAGTCTTCATTTATTGCCTTCTCACTTTCCATACAAAGCCTTATTCCCCTTGCTGCATCGCCGGCATAGGTTAGGCAACGGATTTGTGAACCGTCGCCCAGTATATGGAGCGGGTTTTGCCCCTTCAACACCTTTTGCACTAAATCGGGAACGACATGGCTCATGGCAAGCTTTATGTTACCGGACATAACTTCCTTATCCGACAGTGCCCTTTTCTCTCCAATTCCAATGATGTTGAAGGGCCTGATGATGGTATAGGGCAATCGATACTGTTCCCAAGCACCTTTGGCAAAGTACTCGCAGCTGAGTTTCTGAAAACCATAGGTTGATTTTGGAGGAGGGCATCTTAGCTGTTCACCCTCCGGTGTCGGAAAAACCTCAGTGCTCTCAAAAACCATAGAAGAGGAAATGACGATGATTCTCTTAAGTTTCTTGTTCTGGTGTGCCCAGATGGCAGCATCAAAACCAGCGGCAGTAATCCGCTCATTCTCAGCCACTAGGTCATAGGCATATTCGTGAAACAGGGGAATGCCGCCGATAACTGCTGCCAGTGCTACAAAGTGGTCACAGTCCGCAATTAGCTCTTTCAATAGTGCCGCATCTTTGGCATCGGCCTCTACAAAGCGATAACGTGGATGCTTGTCATAGCTCCTGGTGACCCTACCATACTTACGATAATTGTCCAACCCAACAACTTCATATCCATGACTAAGTAGCTCATCAACGAGATATCCACCCAAAAAGCCTGCTGTACCTGTAATTAAGACCTTCATTAAAGAGTCCCTCCTTTACCATAAAAATTCCACACATCGACCAGTATCTTCCCTTCCGGAACATTCAATGTTTTGAAATCGTCGTGAGGAGTTGCTACAATGATGATATCACAGATGCCAACTAATTCTTCAGCACTGATGAAGTAGTCTCTCTTTACATAAGGGTCGGCACAATAGACCTTCTTGGATTCTATTTCCAAAAGCTTCTTCAACTTAAACGACAGAGAATCACGTTCATCGTCGTTGTTTGCCTTAAATGCCATACCAAGTATTCCTACAGTCTTGTTCTGTAAATCGGTTTTTCCTTTTAATTTCTCAACGATATAGTTAGGGAGCCCTTCGTTTATTAGCATTGCAGCATGGCCAAGAAAGAAGGTGTTGGTGCTGAATGCTGCTAGTTGCATAGTATCTTTAAACAGACAAGGGCCAGCAGCAAACCCCACCTTAGGTAAATCTTGAGCCCGCGGATACTTGTGGGTCATGGCTTGGTAGATGCGGTGATAATCCAATCCATATCTATCGGCCAGCATGAAGAACTGGTTGGCGGCGGCGAATAGGATATATCTCCAGGCATTGGTAAATAACTTCGCTAGTTCTGCCTCTATAGGCTCCAGAACTACAATATCCTTCGTTAATACCCTAAATAGATCAGAAACTACCTGAATAGTCTGCTCATCGAATGCACTTACGATCTGGGGTAAACTTTCAAGTTCAGACAAGGCTTTACCTTCGACAATCCTTTCGGGGCAAAAGGCTACATGTACGTTGCTTCCACTGTCTTTCAAAAGCCTATCTATTTTCTCTGCAGTGCCAGGATATACGGTGCTCCTGAGGATTATATACTGTTCCTCAGCAAGGTATGGTAGAAGGCCTTTAAAGAAGTCAACCATAGCGGAATACCAGGGATTCAAGTGTTCTTCAACTGGCGTGCCTACGGTAACTATGATGAACCTCGATTGGGTTATTGAATAGGGACTATCTACCACTTTTAAGTTCTTACCGATCACCCGTTTTAATTTTTCCTCGGAGCCTTCTTCAAGAAAAGGCATAATACCACTTTTGACTTTATCTCTTCTGTCCTTATCCAAATCATATGTGACAACCTTTAGTCCTTTATCAGCAAAGGCAATAGAGAGGGGTAATCCTACTCTTCCACAGCCACCGATAACGCAGACATCAAAACTAAACATTTCGTTATTCCCCCTTTTTAAATATTAAAGTATCGTAAATAACAAAATTAAATACGGCAGCGATTCCTATCCCAATAGCTGCATTAAGAAGATAAAACACGCCAAGCTGCTGTAAAATCGGGAACAAGACGAGCCGGAATAATATCGTAATCCCTATGGTAAGGTGAAACTTGAGTATTTGAATGAAAAGCCTCCTCCCATACTCTTTATGTCTGTCCGCCCAAGTAATTGCTCTACTCATGAAAAAATTATAGACAATGCTCAACTCCATACTCGTTGCATTTGCCACATTCTCACCCAATCGAGTACCGAAACCCAAATATCTCACCATTAAGAACAACAAAAGCAGATTTAGTGCAACAGCGGAGCCGCTGACAATTAGAAACTTACCTATGGTTAATTTTCTGCGGCCAACATAGGAAATAATTCTTCTGAAGTCCATGTTTCTTCACAGTAGTCCCCAAACCCCATTGCTAACGAGTTATCGAATGTGCTTCCCCATTGCGTATCCTGTGTGTGTCTGGTAAGTCAAAGTTTAACATGGTATCACGAGGGCATCAAGGTGTCAGAAATAATATATCAAAGACTGGACTGATAATTGATTTACGAACATACCCTCTTCGTCTCAGGGGTGATAGGGAACGCAACGCTTCTCTAATTTGTATGGGAACCAACTTTACCTTCTTTCCTTGGAACATAGAATTACCTTTCAGGCGTTTGTTCAGCAGTATCCCGCGGCAGGCAACAAGTAGTAAGGAAAACAAACCCAAACGAGAAAGTTGAACGAGAGCCTTGCATCAATTATACTACCAGTGTTGCGGAGAAAGAGTTTGTCAGAGATCATTGACATATCAGTGCCCCTCCTACCTGAAATGCCTGTCTGGCCAGGGGACGGTGGTATTCGCATCGTGCCGTTAAAGCGTATGGCAACAGGTGATAAGAATAATTTGTCCCGGCTGGAGTGCGGTGTCCATACCGGCACTCATGTGGATGCGCCCTGGCACTTCCTGGAGGATGGAAGCACTGTAGAGCAGTTACCTCTGGACGCGATGATAGGCGAAGCTTTTGTAGCTTATCTGCCAGAAGTTGATGTAATTGCGGCTGAGACTCTTGCTCGGTTGACGCTCCCCGGAGGCACAACGCGCCTGTTACTGCGTACCCGTAACTCGGAGCTATGGGAAACAGGAGTCACAGAGTTCAGGAAGGATTTTGTAGCGCTAACAAGTGATGCTGCTCAATGGTTGGTGGACCAGGGCATCCGCCTGATAGGTGTGGACTACCTGTCGGTGCATCGCTACGGCGATAATCCCCTAACGCACCAGATTTTGCTAAAGGCAGGAATCATTATCGTTGAAGGACTGAACCTGGCTGGTGTGACACCCGGGAAATATGAACTTATCTGTTTACCATTGCGTCTGAATGGTGCCGATGGGGCACCCGCCAGAGCTGTGCTACGCACCTTATCTCCAAGTTGAAATAATATGGGGGAATAACTCCCGAGGGGAAAATGAAGCGAGTGCTGAAGAGCATTTATCGGTATTCAAGGAAGCGAATGTTGAGGGAGGGTGTAGTGAACTTCCGTGGGGAGGGAATCGTTAATTTCATAGATGTTGGTTCGGCTGGAGACTTACCCTATCCCTGGAAAGAAAACGCGAATAGGATCAAGCACTTGCTCAAGTTCGAGCCCAGAGACAAACCGAGTATCAGCCCCAATGTTGTAAGGCTGAATGTTGCGCTGTGGGAGACAAACTGTGAGAGGGATTTCTATATTTATAAAGGAAGCGGAGGTTCTGGGTCATCGCTTTTTCATCAAAACTATGAATATGTGACCGAGACCTTTGAAGAACTCCGAAGACGTGGACCAGAGCATCTGGCTAGTACTTGGTTTGAGAGGTCACAACTGAATAGAGTAGAGATGATTACCTGTCGCACGCTGGACAGCATCGTTCAGGAGTTGCACCATCCATTTCTTTATCACTTTCTAAAGATCGATGCGCAGGGTGCTGAATATGAAGTCCTGCGAGGTGCTGATATATTTCTTCGGGAAAGTTGCGTCGGGCTTCATCTTGAACTATTCGTGCTTCCCTTGTATAAGGGAATTAAACTGCTGCCAGAGGTGACGCAGTACTTGGAGAGCCTTGAGTTTGAGTTGATTAAGAAGTTCCCGGCACATGGATCATTCGATTCTCAGCACGATTGCGTGTTCCTGAAAAGGGGGCAGAATAACAAGGTAGCAGACGTGATTCGAGAGATTTATGCTCTGTAACAACTTGACCGTGGGCTTGCCCAAGATTGTTGCGCTGGTCCCCATGCGCCATCATAGCGAGCGCGTGCCGGGCAAGAACTACCGCCCATTTGCCGGGCAGCCTCTATACCGCCACATTATCAGAAGCCTGCAAGCCTGCCCGCTTCTTTCGCAGGTTGTGGTCAATACCGATAGCCCCACCATTATAGAGGACTTAGCGAGATGTTTTCCCAATGTTCGAGTAATTGAAAGACCAGTGCACTTGAGGGCTGACACCATACCTATGAATGATATCCTGCTCCACGATGTTAATAAGGTGAAAGCTGATTTCTATTTGCAGACGCATAGCACGAACCCCCTGCTCCGTGCGGATACAATCTCACGAGCTGTGCAGCTATTTCTCGACAATTATCCAACTCACGATTCACTATTCTCAGTTACAAGAGTACAGAGCCGCCTTTGGGACAGTCGAGCACGCGCCATAAACCATGATCCGGCAATCCTGCTGCGCACCCAGGACCTGCCACCAGTCTACGAGGAGAACTCATGTCTTTACATTTTCACCAAAGAGGTTTTGGAAAAACGGCACAACCGCATTGGCGAGAGGCCATTGATGTTTGAGATTGACCGTATAGAATCCTGGGACATAGACGAGGAGCAGGACTTTCGCATTGCTGAAGTTCTTTATACTGAGCGTGAGAAGTTAGAATGAAGCGACGAATACTCATCTTGTGGAGAAAACTGCTATGATTAGGGTTGGAGATACGGCAAGTTGACACAATCCTGCTTTGTACAATGGCAAAGCGCCCAGCTCTCTGGAGGAAAATGAATAAGACTACCAGTCTAAAATCAAAACTGCGAAATAGACAGCTAACGATAGGGTCGTGGATAACTCTTGGTCATTCTTCTATTGCTGAAATCATGGCAAAGGCTGGGTTTGACTGGTTAACGGTGGACATGGAACACAGCGCCATTACCCTGCACGAGGCACAGCAGTTAATCCAGGTGATTGAACTCAGCGGATGTGTCCCGCTGGTACGGGTGGGGGCTAACGATGCCAATCTGATTAAAAGAGTCATGGATGCCGGTGCCCACGGGGTGATTGTGCCGATGATTAACACCAAAGAGGATGCCGAACAGGCAGTTGGTGCAGCCAAATACCCACCACAGGGATTTCGGGGGGTCGGGTTGGCTCGCGCTCAGTCCTATGGCACCAACTTCGAGGGATACCGAAAATGGAATGAAACCGAGAGCATCGTCATCGTCCAGATAGAACATATTAAGGCGGTGGAGAACATGGAGGCGATTTTAACTGTGGAAGGGGTGGACGCCTTTATCGTTGGACCCTATGATATTTCTACATCCCTTGGCGTACCAGGGCAATTCGACCACCCCGAGATGACATCGGTCTTGAGTAAGGTATTGGACACCGCCAGGCGACTTAAGGCGGTTGCTGGCTACCACGTGGTCCCTCCCGATACAAGGCAGGTTCTGGAAAAAATAAAACAGGGCTACCTCTTTCTGGCATATAGCACTGACTTTCTATTCCTGGGCGACTCATGTCGCGGCGGACTTAAGGCCATTCGCGAAACTCTGGCGGGAGAGTATGAGTAGGATACTAATTACCACGTCCTCCTTTGGGAAAGACGATGACTCACCTCTCAAGTTACTCCAAAAAACAGGGTACGAGACCATAATCAACCCTTATGGGAGAAAGTTAACTGAAGAGGAAGTACTTAATCTTATCTTAGAAGTCAAGCCGGTGGGGATGATTGCTGGAGTTGAGCCCATAACTGCTCGTGTTCTCCAAAAAGCGAAAGGCTTAAAGGTTGTTTCTCGCTGTGGAGTTGGGCTGGAAAGCGTGGACTTAAATGCTGCCGGAAGCCTAGACATTACTGTTACCAATACACCGGATGCCCCCACCGAGGCTGTAGTAGAGTTGACAATTGGGCTAATCTTCAACCTGCTAAGAAAAATTTCCTTTCTTGATAGAGAACTCAGGAAAGGGAATTGGACGAAGGAAAGCGGAAGCTTAGTGCGAGGCAAGAGAGTCGGCATCATCGGCTTAGGTCGCATCGGCAAAAGAGTTGCTGAGACGCTATTGGGGCTGGGGGCGAAGGTAGTTGGGACAGATATACAACCGGATTACGAGTGGCTCCCAAAAAACCAGGTCCCTTTAGTTATTTTAGAAGAGTTACTGAAACAAAGCGAAATTCTATGCCTGCATGTTTCATATACATTAAGTAACGAGTACCTCGTCGGCAGGAAAGAAATGGAAGCTATGCCGAAAGGAGCCTACCTAATAAATACTTCACGGGGTGAGGTTATCGACCACGATGCTCTGTACTCCATGTTGACCAATGGACATTTGTCAGGTGCGGCACTGGATGTCTTCGACCACGAGCCATACACCGGTCCACTGACCCAGCTCGATAATGTTATTCTCACGCCCCATATTGGTTCATATGCCAGAGAGGCACGGGTGGAGATGGAGATTCAGGCAGCAGAGAACCTAATTGAAGAATTAAGGAAGCAGGCATGATCAGGGCAGTTATTTTTGATGTTGACGGCGTTATAATCGAGTCCGCTGAAATCAAGACCAAGGCTTTCGAGGTACTCTTTGCTGATTATCCTGACAAACTGTCCAAAATCATCAGCTACCATCAGAAGAATGGCGGGATTTCTCGTTACGTTAAATTCAGATACTTTTATGAGAAAATACTGGGGCAAGAGCTATCAGCCGAAAAGGAGGCCGAGTTAGGGGAAAGGTTCTCTCAAATCGCCATGAGACAGGTACTTGAAGCTCCATTTGTAGCAGGAGCTATTGAGTTTCTTACCCAATATAAGAATCACTACGACCTTTTTGTCGCTTCCGGCACCCCTGAGGCTGAACTCCAGAATATTCTGAACCATCGCCAATTGAGCCAATTTTTTGTGGAGGTACACGGGGCTCCGAAAGATAAAGCTGACATTATAGAAGATATTCTAAGTAGATATGCATTCCAGAGAAAGGAAACTGTCTTCATCGGTGACGCCGAAAGTGATAGGGATGCTGCTGAAAGAGCGGGGGTATTATTTATTGCCCGTCTTACCGGAGAGAACCACCAATTGAAAGACTGCCGATGGAAAGTTAACGATTTGACCAACCTAGATACCTTTTTACAAAATATGTGTAGTAAGGGGGGCGATAAAAAATGAAAGCTATAGTCTTTGGCGGTTCCGGTTTCATAGGTAGCCACGTGGCTGACCGTTTGACTGAAGCGGGCTATGAAGTGATTATATTTGATCTAAAACCTTCGCCGTATCTTTTACCTGCTCAAAAGATGGTTGTAGGCGACATATTGGACAAGAAGGCTGTCTTTGATACGGTCAAAAGCTGCGACTACATATATAATTTTGCTGCCATGGCTGATTTGGATGCCGCGACTACGGAGCCATTAAAGACAATAGAGCAGAATATAATGGGGACGGCTATCCTTCTCGAAGGCGCACTAAGGAGCAGGGCTAAGCGATTTATTCAAGCCAGTACAATCTATGTCTATAGTGACACGGGCGGTTTCTATCGTTGCAGCAAACAGTCAGCCGAACTCTACATCGAAGAGTACAACCGGAAATTTGGGCTGGAGTATACGATTCTTCGCTATGGTACGGTTTACGGACCTCGTGCTGATAGTAAAAACAGCATCTATCGATATCTAAAGCAGGCTCTTGACGATGGAAGAATTGACTGTGGTGGTACCGGTGATGAGACAAGGGAATATATTCATGTCAGAGACGCAGCCCGCTTGAGTGTAGATATTCTTGCCGACGAATACCGTAACAGGCAAATTACTATTACCGGTCATCACCCCATGCGTTTGAAGGACATGCTGCTTACAATCAGAGAGATTCTAGGTAATCGGATACAGATAAATTTTGAGGCTAGCGAAAAAGATACTCCTCACTACAATATCACTCCATACTCCTTTGTTCCTAAGGTTGGGCACAAGTTAGTGACGCATGAGTACATAGACATGGGGCAGGGGCTACTGGAGTGTATTAGCGAAACTTACGGTGAACACGTGAGTGGTAAAGAGTAAAGCAAAAGGATTCATCCAATGTATCGACTCGAACTCTCCCATAATTTCAGGAAACTCCAAAGATGCCCTCTAAGCAATGAGGCTGATCGAGAGAATATACGCCGAAGGACGATAGTCCATGGCGGGGCCGCAGCGAGGTTAAGCTCAGAATGATTCCTTCATCCATCAAGCGCCTGGCGCGTTTCACCCTGGGGCAGCGGCGATACAACACCCTTGGAAACCTGTATCTGCAGTGGCAAGCAGACAGGGACCCCCGATATCAAGCTAGCATAAAGAGGATACTAGCCTTGAAAGATAAACATAAAGGGCAACGCTGTTTCATCATTGGGAATGGCCCTAGCTTAAAGAATACTGACCTGACCTTGCTAAAAAACGAGATAACCTTCGGGCTGAATCGAATCTACCTGTTGTTCAGCAAAATAGGATTCTGCACCACCTATTTTGTGTCTGTTAACAGGTTGGTCATTGAACAGTGTGCACATGATATCGAAAGCTTGGTATGCCCCAAATTCATCGGCTGGCATTGTCGCGACCTAGTTAACTTCACCCAAGACATGATGTTCTTGCATTCCCAACCTGAGGTAAGCTTTAATACTGACATCACCAAGGGCGTGTGGGAAGGGGCAACAGTTACCTATGTCGCATTGCAGGTAGCCTACTACCTGGGATTCGATAAGGTTATCCTGGTCGGTGTAGACCACTCGTTCACGACCCAGGGCAAGCCGCACGCAACGGTCGTCTCCCAGGGTGACGACCCCAATCACTTTGACCCTCAGTACTTCGGGAAGGGCTTTCGCTGGCAGTTGGCTGACTTGGAAATGTCTGAGCTGGCGTATCGCATTGCCAAATTTCATTTTGAGCGCGCAGGCCGAGAAATCGTTGATGCTACTATAGGTGGGAAATTACAGGTTTTTCCCAAGGTGAACTATCAAAGTCTGTTCTCAGGGACAAGCCAAGGGGTGCGATAGGTTAAATAAGATAGTTTAAATAAGATTCACTAGTCGTCCAAATCATCAAATTGTTGTGAGGAGGTGAAATAACTATGAAAAAGGCACTTATCACTGGCATTACTGGACAGGATGGCTCTTATCTCGCTGAGTTCTTGCTCGCTAAAGGATATGAGGTGCACGGCATTATCAGAAGGTCGAGCACTTTCAGTACCTCCCGCATCGACCATATCTACGTTGACCCCCATGAGCCAGGCGCCAGGCTTTTCCTCCATTACGGCGACCTCTCCGATAGCACGCAGCTCACCAACCTTATCTACAGCATCAGGCCGGACGAGGTATACCACCTCGGCGCCCAGAGCCATGTCCGAGTGAGCTTCGATACCGCTGAATATACAGGCGATGTGGTGGCCCTGGGCACTACGCGCTTGCTTGAAGCTATCAGGCAGAGCGGAATTAAAGCCAGGTTCTACCAGGCTTCGAGCAGCGAGATGTTCGGAGCAGCGCCAGCTCCACAGAGCGAGGAGGCCCCCTTCAAGCCGCGCAGTCCCTACGCCGTGTCCAAGGTCTATGCCTACTGGATGGTAAGGAACTACCGGGAGGGTTACAACATGTTCGCGGCCAACGGCATCCTCTTCAACCACGAATCCCCGCGCCGCGGTGAGACCTTCGTCACACGCAAGATAACCCGCGCCATTGCAGATATCCTGACTGGTAAACAGAAATACCTCTATCTAGGCAACCTTGACTCAAGCAGGGACTGGGGCTATGCGCCAGAGTACGTGGAGGCGATGTGGCTCATGCTGCAGCATGACACGGCCGGCGATTACGTCCTCGGGACGGGTGAGACGCACACGGTGAAGGAATTCTTGCAGGAGGCGTTCACCTATGCGGGCATCGACTGGCACGAGCATGTGCGCACGGACCCGCGCTATTTAAGACCGCTGGAGGTCGACCTGTTGGTGGCGGATGCTTCCAGGGCGAAGCAGGAGCTGGGGTGGGAGCCGAAGGTAAAGTTCAGGGACCTGGTCAAGATCATGGTTGACCTGGATATGGAGGCGATTGGGCTCACTCCACCCGGCGAGGGCAAGAAAGTCCTGGCTACCTGTGCTGCGTGGTGCGCTGACAGAGCGCTGATTGACCCAAGGACGAAGGGGGTCGGGATTTGAGCAATCTAGCTGGCAAGAGAGTGGTGGTGACGGGTGGTATGGGGTTTCTGGGCAAAAATGTTGTCCATAAGCTGAAAGAGCACCGGTGCCATGAGATATTCGTTCCCCGCAGCCAAGACTATGACCTGGTGCGGGGGGAGGCTGTTGAGAGGCTCTACATGGATGCCCGCCCAGATGTCGTGGTGCATCTTGCGGCGAGGGTCGGGGGCATCGGTGCGAACATGCGGAATCCCGGCAGCTTCTTCTACGAAAACCTGCTGATGGGGGTGCAGTTGATAGAGCAGGGGCGGCTTCACGGAATTGAGAAGTTCGTGGCTATAGGGACCATCTGCGCCTACCCGAAGTTCACACCCGTGCCGTTCAAGGAAGACGATATCTGGAACGGCTACCCGGAGGAGACCAACGCCCCTTACGGTCTTGCCAAGAAGATGCTACTTGTGCAGTCGCAGGCATACCGGCAGCAGTACGGCTTCAACGCGATATACCTCCTGCCGGTGAACCTGTATGGTCCCGGCGACAACTTCGACCCCGAGTACTCGCACGTCATCCCCGCGCTGATCAAAAAGGTCTTCGATGCGCAGGAACGCGGCGAGAAAAGTATCGTTGCCTGGGGCACTGGCCAGGCTTCACGGGAGTTCCTCTACGTGGAGGACGCTGCTGAGGGCATAGTGCTTGCGACGGATAAGTATGACAGGCCCGACCCGGTGAACCTGGGCGCCGGTTTCGAGATCACGATAAGAGAGCTTGCCGAGCTTATCTGCGAACTCGCTGGCTTTGATGGTACAATAAAGTGGGATACCTCTAAGCCGGATGGTCAGCCTAGGCGCTGTCTGGACACCAGCCGAGCGAAGAAGGAATTCGGCTTTGTAGCCAGAACCGACCTCCGAGAAGGTTTGAAGAGAACGATTGAGTGGTACAGCAATGAAGGAAGGCAAAAGCCCATCCAAGGATAGCCAGACTCGAATGATCATACGCTGTCCAACATTATCAGAACTTCCGACGCCTCCTAAGGGGAAAAGGGGTTGGCCATGGACGGAGGAAACTCCCCGGCTTCCTGACTCCATGCCCGATGGGACTCCCTGGCCCAGGGTCAGCATAGTTACACCGAGCTACAACCAAGGACGGTTCATCGAGGAGACAATCCGGTCCGTCCTGCTTCAGGGCTACCCCAACCTGGAGTACATAATCATTGACGGCGGCTCCACGGATGGCACAGTAGATATAATCAGAAAGTACGAGAAGTGGCTGTCCTACTGGGTCTCTGCGCCTGACAGGGGACAGAGTGATGCCATAAACAAGGGTTGGAGGCTAGCTAAAGGCGATATTGTGGCCTATCTCAATTCTGATGATAACTATATGTCCGGTGCGGTCCAGACTGCGGCGGCCTTCCTCAGCCAGAATCCGGATACCGGCATGGTCTATGGGGAATGCAGGATCATCGATGAGCACGGTCGTCTGAAGCGGCGTTTCAAAACCGCTGATTTCAGAATAGAGAAAGTTCTCTGTGGGGGGCCGTGCGTTATACCTCAGCCATCCGCTTTTGTTCGAAGGGCGATTATCGACAAGGTTGGTCTCCTGGATGTTGACATGGATATGGCGATGGATCTGGACCTATGGGTCAGGATAGGACTCAAGCACAGTCTTGTCCACATACCAGAGGTGCTCGCCAGTTCTCGGTTGTATCCAGGAACGAAAACCATGTCAGCTGCTAATCCGTTCTTGCGGAACCGTCTGGCTATTCTTGACAAGACTTTTTCCGACGCTGCACTACCGGAACGACTGAAGGCGCTTGAAGCTAAGGCTCGTAGTATCATGGAGGCACAGGCAGCATTTCAATGTGGCAGATTGGCTCTGATCGACGGCGACTGGGAAGAGGCAAAGAAGAGCTTCAAGGTGGCACTTGCTCACGGCCCGTACCATATTAAATTGGGAGCAGTGATTGGTCTGTTGTTCGCTACAGGCAGAATTGACATGGAGTGGCTAGCGTGGCTCTTGAAGAAGCGGCGATTGAAGTAAATATTCTGGTATTCCTGAGGTTACTATGCAAGGTCTTCAGGCAGGCCCAAATTCAGGCTGTTGGACAAGAAGGAGATGGTGGTCTTACGACCGGCAGTGAAGCGTTAATACACAATACGAACTGTTGCTTAGTTTCAGGCGAGATAATATAGTGCGCTCGGTTTATAATTGACATATCCATAGACTTCCTGAAGATGGAGAGAGATAGGATAATAGATGGCAGTGGGAGACAACTGTCCTACCCCCAGCGTAAGACACCACTTCAAACCATGATCAGCATTCTCCTTATTCTCCCAACCTGACGATGTTAGCTTGCTTTAGCCCCCTGGTGGCGCCCCTGGTATCAAATACCAGTTTGGCACGGGAAGCCACTTCACTCATATCATAACAGCTATGGTCAGCGGCTATAACGACACAGTCCATCGAGGCCAGGCATTCCCCGCTGAGTTCCTTCGATTCCATGTCGCCTGCAGGCACATTAATCCTCGGTACGTAGGGATCGTTATAGCTCACCTCAGCCCCTTTCTCACAAAGAAGCTGAATTATTTTCAATGCGGGAGATTCTCTGGTATCTTCAATATCTTTCTTGTAAGCTACGCCGAGGACAAGTACTCTAGCTCCTTTCAGGCTTTTGCCGCTAGCGCTTAAGGCTTCTAGGATGCGGGAAACGACGTGATAAGGCATGTGCTCGTTGATTTCGGCGGCGAGCTCGATGAACCTGGTATGGAAATCAAGCTCCCGGGCTTTATTTGCCAGGTAATAGGGGTCGAGCGGTATGCAGTGTCCGCCGATGCCGGGGCCGGGATAAAATGGCATGTAGCCAAAAGGCTTGGTAGAAGCGGCGTCAATAACTTCCCAGACACTTAAACCCATCCTCTCACAAAGACGGGCAAGCTCATTGACCAGGGCGATGTTCACGCTGCGGAAGACGTTCTCAAAAACCTTGGTCATCTCAGCTACCTCGGGACACGAGACCGGAAGTACCGTGCCTGCAATCTGGGAATAAAGAAGCTGAGCCAGTTGAGTTGACTGAGGGTCTATACCGCCGACGATTTTGGGAGTGTTTCTAACGTTATGGTCTTTGCTGCCCGGGTCGACGCGCTCCGGTGAATAAGCCAGGTAGAAGTCACTGCCGCATCGAAGCCCCGATGCCTCTAAGCTGGGCAGTACCACCTGTTTGGTAGTGCCGGGATAGGTGGTGCTTTCCAAGACTACAAGCTGTCCCGGTCGGAGATGTTCTGCTATCGCCTTGGATTCGTGAATCACGTAAGAAAGGTCAGGGTCCTTGGTCGTAGTCAGTGGAGTGGGAACACAGATACAGATGGCATCTGCCTCACCAAGGCGGCTCTGGTCTGTGGTTGCTTCCAGGAGCTTCTTTGTGACTACCGAGGAGAGGCTGTCACTGGAAACATCGGCTATATAGGACTTGCCCCGGTTAACCGAATCCACATTTTTTTGCCGGATGTCGAATCCCAGCACCTTGAAGCCCGCCATGGTAAAGGCCACAGCCAGCGGAAGCCCCACATAGCCAATTCCAACGATACCTATTATAGCCGACTTGTTCCGTATTTTTTCTTCCAGTCGTAACAAAGTCACCTTTCTTTCATATCCCGCAGCTTCAAGTTTAGCACAATACTATAGTTTGTAATAGCGGAATGCCAAGCTTATAAAATGAGAGCCTACAAATCCCGCCCCCGATAATGATGGCTGTGTTTTTACTCAGGACTCGTCTGAGCCAAGATACTTGAAGATCTTCACGGTGGCTGAGGTCATCGCGGCGTCCGGCTCAGGATATACCCGCTCATAGTCGGCCAATGCCTCCAGGGGCACGGGGCTATTGGAGGCGCTGGTGCCCACTATTCTGTAGTTTCCGGACGTCTGACCGGCGATATAGGCTTGAGCAGCTTCATAAGTGGCGAAAGCTTGTCCGCTGGTGATTGCCTTATACTTCTGCCCGTCACTCATTATCTGCTCTTCGTAAGATATGACTATCGACGAATTCGTGGCGGGAGTCACGGCTTTGCCATCAAAGTTGTAAAGCCTGATTGCCATGGATTGGTAGAAAGCAGGGTAGAACAAAGTCGTCCATTGCCCGTCCTGTTCTGCGGGCAAGTAATAGTATTCGTAGAAGTCACTCACGTTCTTGCCAGCCCACTCGGCCATGGCGTAGAACTTCCCTGTTGCCATGGCAGAGTCAATCATGACGTATTTCGAACCTAACTCGTCGGCCAACACATTGGCGGAAGTCTCGTTCTGAGCGGTGAAGAACTTGCCGGCTTCAGGAGCCCTAGCCTGAGTGGGATTAGCATTGGGCATGCGATGGGCAATCTGCATAATGAAGTAGCCGTAGTCCCACCAGGACATCACACCATAGGCGGATTCAGGGTAGTGGAACGGAGTTTCGTATAGCTCATAATAGAAATCGGGGTCACCAAAAGGTTCGGGGCTGTTATCTTTTAGCCACAGACACGAGCTATACCACTCCTCGTTCATAATATAATTTGGCTGGCTAGCAAGTGCTTCTACTTTGCCGATATTTGGTAAAAAGACCAGGAAAAAGATGACTATTCCGACAACGATGACCCTTACCCAGGCACCTCTGGGCTGCATAAATGTTTTTGGCCTCGCTTTCTCTCTGGTTTTCTTTTGCTTCTTCTTGAATTTTTTGACCACTCCCACTACTTCCTTAGACTTAGCCAGCAATTTGCTTAAGCCAGCAATGTCCAGCATTTTCCAGGAGAAATACCCTGTGAGCAAGGCAGCATTTACAGCATAGTAGTAACCGAAGCGGCGCTGCCCCAGGACTGCTATTAACATTATTATGCTCCATACCAGGAACAAGATCTTATCGGCACTTTTTTCTTTAATGACGAGATAAATAAGCATGGCAAAGGAAATAAATGAGATGAAGAAGGAGGTGGTGAAGTTGCCCCAGGCTATTTGCAGGGTGAATTCACCTGAGGGGAAAAGAAGCGGTTGCACCTCCATGATAGTCAGCCTGGCGCCGGCCGGGGTGAAGATGCTAAATTGGCTGAACATATACTGAAACAGGGAGGGATTGATGGCATGCAAAGCGGCAAGCCCGATTCCAGCCAGTCCCAGCAAGGTCAAAGGGTAGTAAACAGGCTTCAAACTCCTGCCTGCCATGAGCCGTGAGATAATACTTAAGACTATGGGTACCACTATAGCAATTGGCAGAGATACGCGATAAAGAGTATCAAAGCTGCCATTGCCCAATATAGGGAGGAGCATGAGGAAGGCAATAAGGAAAAGCGGAGTGCCGACAATACACAAATAGTCGCTTGATTTATGCCTTAAGTGGTCCACGATGAACTGAATCACCAGGTAAGCAAATATAATGAAGATGAACATCAGCCCACCCTGCCAGGTAAGTAGATATATACCCAGGAAGATGCCAGCGATCAGGGTATAGACGAGAGGCTTGGTGATAGTTGACCAGTCTCTACCTAGAAGGTGGCCGAAGGAAATCTCTCTTTCTCGAGCTCGTTTAATGGCCATTATCAGAAAGAGTATGCACACGGTGCTAAACAAAACCTCAGCTACATGGTGGTCGGTAAAGCCAAGCAGGGAACGATGCAGCAATTCGCCAGGCAAGATGGCAACCAGGGCGGCTGAAATTACGCCCACCCAGCGGTTAAACAGTTCCTTGCCGATAAAGTACACCGGGATGAGCGTCAGAGTGCCCAGAATAGCGGGCATGTAAGCGGCTATTGTTTCCATGGTATGCAGGGTCGGTGTCCCCAAGCTAACAAGCCGGATAATGCCAGCAATAAACCAGGCGAAGAATGGCCGAGCAAGCCCTCCAGCACCACCGGGGAAGATCATGTAGGGGTCAAAGGAATTGAAGTGGGGAAAGTTATTAACCAGATTTTCTATGTTGCGCATGTAATAATAGGCATCAGTCTCTCGGAACCAGACCCAGTCATTGACAAAAATTTGGTCATAAGGCAGGTATATGCGTATGTACAATGAAATGCCACAGAGGGCTGCCAGAATTATGCCCACTATAACTATTGGGGGGAGTTTTCGTTTTTGCTCTGGACTTTGCTCGCTCACTTAAAATTCCCGCAAGGAAAATATCTTGCCAGCCTGAATATCTTCCCCATTATAAACTTACCGCACCGGATATTACAACACATCATGAGCTCCCAGCTCCTTGAGACAACCTGTTGAACCAGAAGCCAGATTTAATCTATAATTGCGCAATGCGAACTTATCGCGCTGTCAATTTAAATGCCCTATGGTTCTTAATAGCTCTAAATGTCGTAATCTTCGTAATCACTCTGGCAAGGCGAGAAACAATCTATTTTCTGGGCTTGACACCCGCGCTGCTCTCACAACAACCCTGGACCATCATAAGCAGCATGTTTGTCCACGGCAGTATCTTCCACATATTATTCAATATGATAGCCTTGTATTTCCTGGGAAGCTTCCTCATCCGGGCAGCGGGGGAGAGAAGCTTCCTGGCAGTATTTTTTCTCGGAGGACTGGCGGGGAATATTCTCTTCGTCCTTCTCGCTAACCCATTTTCAACAGGAGTAGGAGCCTCGGGAGGCATTTTCGCCCTTGCTGGAGCCCTGGCGGTAATGGTCCCCAGGGTGCCAGTCCTTATATTTCCCATCCCTATCCCCATGCCACTTTGGATAGCAGTCATAATCCTCGTCTTCATCTCTTTCCTCCTCTCTGGGATAGCCTGGCAAGCTCACATTGGAGGCTTGTTGCTGGGGCTCGTAGCAGGCCTCATCCTTAGGAGAAGAAGGCGAACCTATTATTTTTGACCCTTAAAAAAATGGAAGTAAAAGAAATTCGCTTGAAAGCCGATGGACTTGAGCTTGCCGGCGAGCTTCATATTCCGCCAGGGGACAATAGTCATCCCGCCTTGTGCATCTGCCATGGCATTCCCGCTGTTCCCCCCGACCCCACCGACAGGGGCTATACACTGCTGGCGCAACGCTTCTGCCATGCTGGCTTCATCACCTTAATCTTTAACTTCCGGGGGACGGGAAGGAGCGAGGGTAATTTAGACATCATGGACTGGAGTCGAGACTTACAAGCCGCTCTTGATTTCCTGTATAACCTAAAGGAGGTAGATAAGACCCGTTTTTGCTTACTCGGATTTAGCGGAGGCGCAGCGGTTTCCGTTTATACCGCAGCCCATGACCCCAGGGTATCTTCAGTGGTAACCTGTGCCTGCCCTGCGAATTTTCGTTCTCTCTCTCAAAGAGAAACGCCCCTGGACACCATCCAACGGTTTCGCCAAATCGGGGCAATCAGGGATAAAGATTTTCCGCCCTCAATAGAAGAATGGGAAAAAGGATTTGAGACCGTCTCTCCCATCAAGTGGATCGATAAAATTTCCCCCCGTCCCCTGCTTTTGGCTCATGGAGATGCCGACGAATTAATACCTCTGGAGCACGCACAGAAGCTCTACCAGAAAGCTAAAGAGCCTAAAGAGTTAAAAATAATACCTGGTGCCAAGCACAAGATGCGCCTGGAAAAGGCAGCAATGGCTTTTGTTCTGGACTGGCTAAAGGCGAGATGCTAAACCAGGAGAGCATTTTCAGTAAACGAAGGAGGCAGCCTTGAAGGACACAAAGGTAGCAAGCAAGAGCCAATCACATTGAGGACGAGAATTTTACACGACGCTACGCGGTTAACTATTTCTTTAAGAAAGTATACGTTCTTTGGCCTTTCCCCGACAGTCTAAACAATCCGCTGTTTGTTACCTCAGCCACTATTTCATTTTCCTTCATATGATGGTCACTGAAGGATAGTATCCCATCTGGTTTCAACACTCTATATAACTCTTTTAGTACCACGTCTGGGTCGCTCAAGTGGTGAAAGGCAGCATACAATAGAACGGCATCTAAGGTATTATCCGGCAACCCGGTTTGGCAATCGGAAAGAATGGTTTCCACGTTCGCCAGTTGCTTTTTTGAAGCGATATCTTGAACCTTCTGGATTGCCAGTGGATGGATATCCAAGGCGTAAATTTTCCCTGATTCGCCTACCAATTCTGCCAGGGGCATTATGTAACTCCCGGGGCCACAGCCATAATCAAGCACATGAAACCCCGGTTTTATCCCCACCTCTTTCAAGATATTCAGGCGGGGCAAGAAGAAATCGCGAAATTTGTAGCCCAAAGACATGAATTGAAAAGGAAAATTGGACATTGGTTTATCCATAGGGGTTTCTTACTTCTCTCTTAAGAGGCAATTTTGTGCAATGGCCGCAGACATACGAAGTTTGAGGCAAGACTGAGCATTTGGACGAAGCGAAGCGTAGCCATATGTTCACTGTTACGCGACTCGAGGGGCAAAATTGCGAAGCAACTGCAGAGTCCCGAACACCACTTATTTTTGAAATCAACATAACCAACTCCTATATTCTGGTGTTGCGTCCTTCATGTCCTCATATAACCACACCATTCGATCCGCAAACCACAACTTGCTGATAAGAATAACAACCCCACCGAGAACTGTTGGCCATATTTCCAATACGAATAATCCCCAGATAAATGGAATGGCACCAATTGCGCTTATCCCCGACAAAATATTAGGCATAAAAAGGTGATGTTTCGGCACCGGAACCTTTTTCCTATTCATCCAGACCCATTCGCCAAGGACTACTTTTGATGCCCAATTATTGGTGCTTTTCGGTTCGGGAAAGATTCGTGGGTTAAACCATACCCACAAAAGCACAATAATAATTGGAGCAAGAGCCCACCATCCAAGCCAGACCCTGCTCCAGAATGCTAAACCGATAAGCGGAACCATAGAAAAGCGAGAGTAACCGCTCCAAGGATTAGCATGACGCCGCCGTGTTTTTTCATCCATTCGAAATAGGTTTGCTATTTTTCTTTCAAGCGTCATGTTTTACCTGCCTATATTTACTATTATGTTAATTTCATAATTTCTGCACTTTTTGGGGTGCGGGATTTCAACCAACGGGCGTGGATATGTAGTGAAAGTCAGCCCTTTGCTTTGCCAGCCTGTTTTATCAGCCAATATTCGATACTATCGGCCAGGGCCAGCCAGCTGGCTTCGATGATGTTAGTGGAGCTGCCTACCGTCCGCCAGTTTTCCTTGCCGTCGCTGAATTCAATGAGCACCCGAACCTGCGATGCAGTGCCGGCGGTTTCTTCGAGGATGCGCACCTTATAGTCAATAAGTTTTACAGCAGTCAAGTCGGGGTAGAACTGAAGTAAAGCTTCGCGCAGAGCCTGGTCGAGGGCATTAACCGGGCCATCGCCTTCGGCAGCCGTATGCACTATCCTGTTATCCACCTTGACCTTGATAGTAGCTTCTGACAACAGCTCTTCCTGGTTTCCTCTGGTGGGCGGGCGGCGCCGTTTCTCCACCACCACCATGAAGTCAACTAGCTCAAAAGGTGGCTTATAGTCAGGTTGAGCCCGGCGGAGCAAAAGGTCAAAGGATGCCTCGGCAACATCATATTGAAAACCCTGCTTCTCTAATAACTTAATTTGCTTCAGGACCTCCTCAATTTCCTTGCCTTTAGGGACAGGTATTCCACGCTCTTTAGCCTTAAAGATAATACTTCCCTTCCCTGCCAGTTCGGAAACAACAACATGCGGGTGGTTGCCCACTAGATTTGGATTTATGTGCTGGTAGCTATCTTCCCATTTTATTAAGCCTGATACGTGAATTCCAGCCTTATGGGTGAAGGAATCATCGCCTACATAGGGAAGCCGGTCATAATGAGGCATGTTAGCCAGTTCTGATATATAGCGAGAGACATCACTGAGCTTGGTTAGCTGCTCGTCAGTAACGCAATCAATGCCCATCTTAAGTTTCAAGCTCGGTATGATGGAACAGAGATTGGCGTTGCCACAGCGCTCACCATAGCCATTAATGGTTCCCTGAACCTGAATAACACCTGCTTCCACGGCAGCCAGGGAGTTAGCCACAGCAAGCTCGGCATCATTATGGGTGTGAATGCCCAAAGGAACAGGGCTTGCCTTTCGAACAGCTTTAATAGCCTCTACTATCTGTTGTGTCAGGGTGCCACCATTGGTATCACAAAGAACCACGCATTCCGCACCGGCTTTAGCCGCAGCCGTCACCACCTGCAAGGCATATTCAAGATTATCCTTATACCCATCGAAAAAATGCTCGGCATCGAAGAAAACCCTGAGCCCTTTTGCTCTGAGGTAACTTATGGAATCTGTAATCATGCTGAGGTTTTCTTCCAGCGTTGTTTCCAGAACCCTGGTTACCTGCTTATCCCAGGCTTTTCCTACGATAGCGACCACCTTGGTTTTGGCTTGAATCAAGGCCTGGAGATTAAGGTCTTCTTTCACCCGAGAATTCATGCGTCTGGTGCTGCCAAAGGCAACTAGAGTAGCATATGTCAAGTTTAAATTCTGTGCCTTAGCAAAGAACTCGGTATCCTTAGGGTTAGAACCGGGCCAGCCACCTTCTATGAAGTCAATGCCCAGTTCATCCAGCTTCTGGCAAATCTTGAGCTTGTCCTCGACAGACAAAGAAATCCCCTCCTGTTGGGCACCATCCCTTAGAGTGGTATCATAAAGCTGCACTGTTATCATGGAAAATTCCCTTAACCTTTCACTTTCTGAGCAATCAAATCTCCCATTTCTTTCGTGCCTACCTTGGTTTTCCCTTCTGACATTATATCGTAAGTTCTATAACCTTGCTCCAAGGTAGCGAGGACAGCATTCTCTACAGTCTGTGATTCAGTTTCCAGCGCAAAGGAATAGCGAAACATCATAGCTACGCTCAAGATAGTGGCAATAGGGTTAGCCAGGTTTTGCCCCGCTCGCCTGGGAGCGCTGCCATGAATTGGCTCATACATGCCGAAGGTTTTTTCCCTGGGAATTCCTGCTAAGCTGGCTGAAGGGAGCATGCCCATAGAGCCAGCCAGCATTGAAGCCTCGTCGGTGAGAATGTCACCAAACATGTTTTCCGTGACCAAGACATCCAGTTCAGCAGGACGCTGAATAAACCTCATAGCACAAGCATCAACCAGCATATGCTGGAGTTCAACATCAGGGTAATCGGCGGAAATTTCTATAGCAATCTGCCGCCATAATCGGGATGACTGGAGAACATTGGCTTTATCTACCGAAGTTAACTTTTTACGGCGGCTGCGAGCCACCTCAAAACCGACCCTTAATATGCGCTCAATTTCCATCTCGGAATAAGCCATGGTATCAACGGCCTGCCTTCCCTCCGGAGTCCGCCACTGTTTCTTGGGCTGACCAAAGTAAAGTCCGCCTGTGAGTTCTCTAACCACCATCAAGTCAACCCCCTTAACCACCTCCGGCTTGAGATTAGTGGAATTCACCAGCATAGGGGAAACTTTCACGGGGCGCAAATTAGCAAACAGCTCTAGCCCTTTGCGCAAAGCCAGAAGCCCGTCTTCAGGGTGGATTTTGGCTTGAGGGTCATCCCACTTAGAACCGCCAACTGCACCGAGCAGCACTGCGCCACATTGTTTACACATCTTCAAGGTCTCATCGTTGAGGGCTGTGCCCAGAGTATCTATGGCAACGCCACCTATGAGGCCATCTTGAAGGCGGAAGCTATGCCCGAATTTTTCACCCACGGTCTGCAAAACCTTTAGCGCCTGGGTTATTACCTCGGGGCCAACACCATCGCCGGGTAAAACCGCTACATCGAATTCCATACTATTTACCTCTCATTCTTTGCTGCCTATCATTGGAAACCATGCTTATTATGATGAGTGCTAAGTTCATCACAAAGAACTTCCTTTTTTACCCAACGGTAACGGAATAATATTATCAGCTACCTTATCATATAAATCGCTCAGCGTGAATATGATGATTTGATAATCCGAGGCCAGCGTTTTGAAAAAGTTTAGCGTGTTAGCCAGACGGACAGAGTCAAAATTAACAAAGGGGTCATCCAATATCAAAGGTGGCTTCTTATCGCCAAATATCAACCCTACCAGGGCGAGCCGAAATGCTAGATAGAATTCGTCAATCACTCCTCCGCTTAAGTCTTCAGGCTTAGCCCAGTCCCCTTTCTCATCCGAATATACCCAGAACTCCAGGGCTTCTTTGTTAACTCTTCTTACCTGCTTATATTTATCACTGGTAAAGACAGCCAAATATCTCTGAATTTCTTTCTCCAAAGCTTCCTCAGTTGACGAAAGGATCTCGGTTCTCGCCCGGGAGACAAATTCCCTCGCTAATGCATAAACTTTCACCTTTCTCTCTTCATTTTTCAAAGCCTCTTGAAGGCTTCCCAGTTCCTCTTCTAGTCCAACTTGCTCCTCAGCATCAACTTTCGCCGTCCTGATGACTGCCACACTATCTCTTTTACGGTCTTCAAACTCATCTTGCTTTGCCTTTAAACTCTGAAACTTCCTTTCTAGTCCGATGTATTCTTCTGGGCTCAGACGTGTTGCTATCAAATCCTCGGTAAGTTTCGCCTGCTTAACCGCTAAATCCATAGTTATTTGTCGCTTTTGCTCTTCTATCTCTTCGACTGTCCTACCTGCCAACATACCCATTAGTTGATTTTGCAAGTTCCTTTGCTCATTGATCCAATAATTAAAATCTCTTTCCTTCTTATCGAACTCGCCAACCATGTTACACTTAGCCTCAGCCAGCAATTCCTTCTCTTCGTTGCCAAGTTTACCGAGAGCTTCCTTCATTTCTTTAATGCGTTCGTCAATAGTTGAAATATTAGTCTTATCTCGAATGAGGGCGATTCTTGCCCACGTAGTTATGGCAAGAAGAACTGTGCCCAGGATTATCAACCCCAGGAGGTAGAAGGGACCAACCAATACTCCAATTATCCCGCCTATCAGTATTGTTAGCGCAGTAGCTATGCCTTTCCCTGAACCAAAAAATCTCACAGACTTCCTTCTGTCCAATTTTTCCTTCGCCTCAGCTAGCTCTCTTTCTCGCTGAGCTAGGTCCTTCTCGATATCCCCACGTCTATTCTGGATTGCATCCAGCCCCTTTCTAAATTCCGAGACGCGTTGTTCGTCTTCTAATCCTACAATAGAACCAAGTGCTCGCGTTGCTTCCTCAGATTTCGCTGACAGCACATTTATTTTGCCAAGCAGCTTGTCTACCTCATTATATTTTTGTTTGAGATTTTCTAGAGATGCCTCGATCTGTTTACACTGTTTATTTTTCTCCAACCAGACCCGGCACTTTTCGTATTCTTCCTTGACCTGAGCCAGTTGCTTGTTCACTTCCACTAGCTCGATTTTTTGCGCCTCAACTCTTGAGACCTCGTTTTCAATGTCAGTATATTCCCGTGAACGATTCTCTAGCTGTCTTTTCAGAGATTTCAAGCTACCGTCGATTTTCGCCGGCCTATCCAATCCCTTCCTCATATCAGAGATTTTGTCATCTAACTTCTGTATCACCTGCGAGGCAAGGGTGCTTTCTTTGCCCCCACTCACAATTTCCTCCAAGCTCTCGCTAATTTCCTTCTTACCTGATGAGATTTCGCTTACCTGGGCTTGACGAATACAAGAAGAACATAAGAAGAGGTTGTCAGAATTGGTGCCCAATAGCTCAGCCATTTTCTTTGAAATTTCTTTGAAAGTATCAAATTCTTCTCGAGTATTACCATCAATAAGCCTGACTGTTCCTTTGTCAAAATCCTTCTCCAGCAAATATCTGTTCCCTTTATCCTCAAACTCAAGGCTAGTTTCACATTGCCTGGTTGAGCCCCAGGAAACATAATCTTTAAGCTCCTTCGCAGTGCTTTTAGGATTATTGAAAAGGGCAACAATGATACCATCAAGTAAAGTGGACTTGCCCATTTCATTTAGCGGCCCTTTGACCACATTTATCCCAGGGCTGAACTGAGCTTGAAAATCAACAAGTCTCTTGAAGTTTTTGAGATCAAGCCTTTTCAACCACATTATAAGACTTCCTTCCCATCCAGAAGAGCTATACCATACTGAAGGGCATTTTCAGCAATGTCCTTCTCTTCCCCCTCCGAGCTCTCGATTTGCCCCTTCATTAGCTTAATAAATCTATTCCTAATCAACCGCTCTTCATCCTCTGTGATCTCTCCTGACTGCGGATGAGATTTATCCATAACACCAAGATGAAAAAATTTCTCCCCCAATTCGGTTTCCAATTCCTCGGGATTTGCTATAAGTTCGGCATCGCGAAGCCCTTTAAGAGTGATTCTTCTTATCAGATTCTGATTTGCCCCATCGGAAATTCTCGCTTTTAGCGTCGCCAGTTCTTGTATTTCACTCATGTCTATCTCTACTTCGTCATAGTCACGAAGTCCAAGCTTTTTGGGTTCAACCTTAACCTCGCCGGAGTCCAAAAGGCTAACTAAAAGCACAGCACCTCTTTCTCTTTGGTCAGGTATCCACTCCGGCGGGCCGGAATACCAGGCTGGAGGTCTTTCTGAGCAGCTATAGACTCGGTGCCAGTGCCCCAGCGCCAGATAGTCCATGCCACTGGCTTTAACTTCCTCAAGCCTGAAGACATGGTCATCCTCCGCTATCTTTTCTGGGATATAGAACGACCCGTGAGCCATAGCGATATGAAACTTACTTGAGGTCGAACGCTTGAGCCCTTTCAGTGGGCTTATGTAGGACCTATTACTTAGATTTGGCTTCCCATATACCGTTAAATCAAGGCCGGGATACTCCTTGGAGGATATATTTTCCTCAGCAAAAATTTTTAGATTAGAGCATTTTCCTTCAAAGTCAACTTTCCTGTAAATTGACGAGGAATCAAGAGAGTCATGAGTGCCGGGGATAAGGCAGATTGGAATATTATTTGACCCAAGCAAATTAAATTGTTCTATTACCAAATCTATATTTTTTTGCGGCTGCTGGTTAGCATTGAATAGGTCCCCGGCAATTAAAATGACATTCACCCTTTCATCTATTGCAGTGGCTATGATGTTCTTGAACGTAGTTCTCAATTGCTCCCGCTGGGAGTCGCTCTTATTTCCCAGACCCGGGAACTTCGCCCCGAGGTGAATGTCGGCGGTGTGCAAAATTTTGAGCATGACAAATACCCCTTCGCCAGGAGCGTCGTTAAAATTACTAAACCAGTGTTCTCATTGAGATTGCTTCGCTCTGCTCGCAATGATTTTCTTAACCACGAATCTTAGGGAGCAGCAAAACACCTATGATAATCGCAGTTACTATAACAGAGACCAAATACATTCCTGCCCCGGCAGCTAGACCTATAGCGGCAGTTATCCAGATGGTGGCTGCGGTGGTTAGTCCTGCTACCTCTTCTTCACGCTGGCCACGGAGAATAACGCCAGCGCCGATAAAACCAATTCCAACTACTACTCCAGCGGCAACTCGAGAGATGTCAACCACTGCACCACTAAACCCGTATATAGATACCAAGGTGAAAAGGGCTGCTCCGGAGCTAACTAATATATGCGTGCGCACTCCCGCTGCTTTGCCTGCCCGCTCCCGCTGATAACCAATGCCTGCCCCCAAGGCAACAGCCAATAAAAACCTCAGTATCATTTCTAGCCAGGGACTCAAATTCATCACCTCCGCGTTCAGAAGATCTCAGAGAGCTTAATTTCTAAATTCAAAAGTTTTGACTTCGATATTACTTACCCCCCTTTTTTGCCGCCAACAGACGATTCAGGGCATTCATGTATGCCTTGGCACTGGCAACAATAACATCAGTGGCAGCACCACGCCCGGTATAGGTTACACCCTTACTCTCTATACGTATCAAAACCTCCCCGATGGCATCAATCCCCTCGGTAACCGATTTAACAGTGAACTCCGTGAGTTTATTAGGTATCCCAACTATGCGGTTGATAGCTTTATATACGGCATCCACAGGACCTGTGCCCAAAGCAGCATCAGCCAAACTCTGCCCGTCTGGACCGATGAGCCTAACTGTTGCCGTAGGGATACTATGGTCACCACAGGAAATTTCAACATGGTCAAGATGGTACACTTCGGTAACAGTGCGCAGTTCCTCGGCTATCAGAGATTCAATATCTCGGTCTGTGATTTCCTTTTTCTTATCCGCTAACTCTTTGAAGCCCTGAAAGGCGCGGTTTAAGTCTTCTTCGCTTAAAGTGTAGCCAAGCTCGGATAGTCTCTCCTTGAAGGCATGCCTACCACTCACCTTACTCAGCACCAGGGTACTCGAGGGTATGCCCACCGATTTAGGGTCCATAATTTCGTAAGTGATAGGCTTTTTGAGCACGCCATCTTGATGGATACCTGACTGATGGCGGAAAGCGTTTGCCCCAATGATAGCTTTGTTAGGCTGGATGGAAAAACCAGTAAGCTCGCTAACTAAACGACTTGCCCGGTAAATTTGAGTCGTATCAATACTGGTGGTGAGACTGAAGAAATCCTGGCGAGTTTTTAAAGCCATGACAATTTCCTCTAGAGAAGCGTTGCCAGCTCGTTCACCGATGCCGTTAACAGTACATTCAACCTGTCGCGCACCTACCCTTATTGCTTCGAGACTATTAGCCACAGCCAACCCCAGGTCATCATGACAATGCACGCTGATCACAGCCTTGTCGATGTTAGGCACGTTGTCCAGTATACCCCGGATTAAACTGCCAAATTCCTGAGGGGTAGCATAGCCCACAGTATCGGGGATGTTAACCGTGGTTGCTCCAGCGTTGATCACTGCTTCCAGAATTTGATAGATGTAAGCAGGATCAGCACGACTGGCATCCATCGGTGAGAACTCAACGTCGTCTAAATAACTCTTAGCTCGAGCCACCGTTTCCTGAGACATGTTTAGAACCTCATCCCGACTCTTCTTAAGCTGGTGAGCTAGGTGAATGTCTGAAGCTGAAAGAAAAACGTGAATCCGGGGATGCTCGGCTTCCTTAACCGCCTCCCAGGCCCTGTCTACGGCTTCAATATTGGCAAGGGTCAGAGCGCAAATTGTGGGACGCTTAAGCTCCTGGGCAATAAGGCGGACAGCCTCAAACTCTCCAACTGAGCTGGCAGGAAAACCAGGTTCAATAACATCAACGCCAAGTCTATCCAGTTGCCTGGCTATCCCCAGTTTCTCCTGGAGGTTCAAGCTCGCTCCCGCGGCTTGCTCACCATCTCGTAAAGTAGTGTCGAAAATGATGACCTTTTCCATGACTTTCTCCTTCAACAGAATGGGCAATCCCTGTTGCTTCTCCGGCAGATTTTATCCTTATTTCTGATTCTGCTTCTCCTTTCTTAAATCCAGATAACACATAAAGAATCACATAGTCTTTGAAGCCCTAGCCAAGATGTCCCTTTTCAGCTATGATACAGTAAATGACATCTGCACCAAAAAGGCCTGTGCCCACACGGCAGACTAGTGCTTGTAAGGAGACAACGATGAATAGGATAAACGCCAAAGACAAATTTGTCAATGACGGTCAGGTGGAGACATAATTTAGTGCTAAGAAATTCACCGCAATGGGAGGAGCAAGATATTCTATCATTGCAACAAGCTTAAAAATGGTACTGATAATAGATAACTATGATTCCTTTGTTTACAACCTGGCCCAATACCTGGGGGAACTGGGCTGGCAACCAGTGGTCTATCGTAATGACCAGATAACTTTAGCTCAAATCGAAGAGCTAGCCCCCAGCCATATTATTATCTCCCCGGGGCCCTGTACACCTTTAGAAGCAGGCATGTCTAACGAGACAGTGAGACATTTCGGTGGGAAAATCCCCATACTAGGGGTATGTTTGGGGCATCAATGCATTGGCTACGTCTATGGGGGCAAAATTGATCAGACCTTGCCAGTCCACGGTAAGACCTCCATTATCCACCACGATGGCAAAACTATCTATCAAGGCTTACCCAATCCTTTCCCAGCAACACGCTACCATTCCTTAATTATCGAAACAGAGGGGCTTCCATCCTGCCTCGAAGTCACTGCCAAAACTCCTGAAGGTACAATAATGGGGGTGAGACACCGAGATTATGTAGTGGAGGGAGTTCAGTTTCACCCCGAATCCATTCTTACTGAAGTAGGACACGATATTTTGACCAACTTTCTTCGTTTTACCCAGCCAGTCTGGAGTAAAAGTCAAATACCAAATCCAAAATGCTAAATCCTAAACAAATACAAAGCACGAATGATGGAAACTCAAAACTGTTTAGACCCCTTGGATTTTGGTCATTGGATATTGTTTAGATTTTAGAGCTTAGAATTTTGAGTTTTTTCTAGCATGGCAGAAATTATTTATCTTAACGGCCAACTTATCCCCCGCTTCGAGGCTAAGCTATCCCCCTTCGACCATGGCTTCCTTTACGGATACGGCTTATTCGAGACCATGCGGGCTTACAACGGCCATATCTTTCGCCTCGACTCTCATCTCACCCGCCTTCGCTGCTCTGCCCAGAGCATCGGCCTGACACATAGCATCCTGACCACAGAGGAGGGAAAGCAATCTTTGAAAGCCGCCTGCATGGCAACTCTGGAAGTTAATAAGCTCAAGGACGCCCGCCTGAGACTCACCGTTTCGGCTGGAGAAGGCGACATGACGCCTGACCCCGGCACATGCTCCAGCCCTACCGTCTTAATCACTGCCCGAAACCTTGTTCCCTTACCACCAGAAAAATATGAATCAGGTTTTAAAGCAGCCCTATCCTCCGTGCACCGCAATAGCCAGTCGCCTTTATCCCGGCTAAAGTCTACCTGCTATATAGAGAATATCCTCGCCCGGATGGCAGCCAGGGCTGCTGGATGCGACGAAGCCATCTTGCTCAATGAACGGAGCTACCTGGCCGAAGGCAGCACAACTAACATCTTCCTGGCGAGTAATGGAGAGCTCATCACGCCTTCCTTGGAAAGTGGCGTACTGCCCGGAATCACCAGAGAAGCGGTCTTGGAAATAGCTCGGGCTGCAAATATCAAAACCATGGAAAGACAGTTGGAGTTAAAAGAGCTAATTGAGGCTGAAGAAGCCTTTGTTACCAATTCCATACTGGAGCTTATGCCCTTGACCTGGTTTGAGGATAAACCTATCGGCACAGGCAAGCCTGGTCAGCTAACCAAAGAATTGCTGGCTGCCTATAGAAAACTCGTAGACCAAGCATTACAATAGACAAGGGAAGCTATGCATCAAAACGAAACAGGCGAGCTCCTTTTCGGAACAGGCGGTGTTCCTGTCAGTGCTAAACTCCGTTCCACAGAGGCTGGCATTGAACGTATTGCTGAGCTCGGCCTCGGCTGCATGGAGGTGGAATTTGTCCAGGGGGTAAGGATGAGCCCCAAAGTTGCTGTGTCGGTGGGAGAATTAGCAGCAAGAAAGAAGGTAGTGCTCACTGCTCACGGACCTTACTTTATAAACCTAAATGCCGTTGAGCCGGAAAAAGTACATATGAGCAAAGAAAGGATACTGCAAACTGCTCGCATTGCCGCTCTTTTCAGCGCCAGAAGTATCACCTTCCATGCCGCTTTTTATCTCAAAAGTACCCCCGCAGAGACCTACACCGTGGTCAAAAGGCATCTGGAGGAGATAGTGAACATCCTGAGGAACGAAGACAATAAGGTAACGATTTCCCCTGAAGTTACCGGAAAACCCTCTCAATTTGGCACCCTGGAGGAAATACTTCAGCTTAGTAGCGAGATAGAAGGAGTTGCCCCCTGCCTTGATTTTTCTCATTGGCATGCCCGGACAGGAAAGGCTAACTCCTACCAAGAATTTCTCGGTATGCTAGACCAGGTTGAAAAGAAACTGGGCAGGCGGGGCTTAGATAACATGCACATCCATGTCTCCGGGATTGCCTACGGCAAGAAGGGCGAAATCAAGCATTTGATGCTCCCTGAATCAGACCTTCAGTATGCCCACCTACTCAAAGCCCTGAAGGAACGGAAGGCAAAGGGGGTGGTCATTTGCGAGAGTGTCCCTTATCTGGAGCAGGATGCCCTGCTCCTCCAGCAGACCTACCGCGAACTCCCCTAGAACGCCAGCTCTTGTCTTGACATCAGCCGCGGTTATTGCTAGTATGTCCGTGCGTATGGATGGAAGTATGTACAATTGGCAGGAGTATGTGACATGAAAAGAAAGGTAACCTTAGTATTTCACGATGAAGACCTTTACACGCAGCTCAAAATAGAGGCGGTCAGAAGGCGTACAACCGCAAGTGCCATCGTAGCAGATGCCGTGCGGGAATGGTTGGAGAGCCGCGAAGATGCCGAATTGTTGCCCGTAATTGATTCAGCCCGTACCGAATGGAAAGAGAAGGGCGGGCGCCCGTGGTCCGAAGCAGAGCATGAGTTAGAAGAATCAATTAGTCCTCGAAAAGGGCCCGCCGGGACAAAGCGTGTATAGAGTTGAGATTTCACCGGCTGCCGACCGGGACCTGGAAAAGCTCAAGAGCCGGATTCGGATGCAGGACTTTGAGCGATTGCGGAATGCCGTCAGGAGCTTAGCCGAGGAACCTCGCCCCCGAGGAGTCAGGAAGATAAGAGGCACAGAGAACGCTTATCGCATCAGGGTAAGCAATTACCGGGTGGTTTACGATGTTTACGACAGCGACAACCTGGTATTGATTTTGCAGGTTGCGCGCAGGAGTGAGACAACCTATCGCCAGTAGCGCCGGTAATGAGTGACGGGCTGAAGTCCATCCGGAACTGCGGATATCCCCAAGACATGATGCCTGATTTGTAGCAGGCTTGGTCTTTCACCTCGTGGAGGATGGTGTTACTGGGATTGTGAGACTTCACGCGGTTGGGGCTTTTCTCAACATGGCAAAGGTGGTCACTTCCGTTCCCGGCATCCTGTCCTCTGAAACAACCTCGAATCCGAACCGCCGGTAGATAGCCACATTCTTCCCGGCGTTCGTCTCCAGGTAGCATGGCATCCGCTCCCGGTCGATACGTTCCAGTACCGGCCTCAGCAACCGGCTGGAGAATCCCTGTCCCTGGTATGCAGGGTCTACTCCGATAATCTGCAGATACCAGTGAGGGTATGGGACCAGCTTGCGGTGCAGGTTATCTACGAATCTACCGTAAGCCCGCATTCGGCTTGCCCCCTGGCGGCCAAACCTGACAAGAGTTGAGAGCGGGACCGAGCGTATAATTTGCCAGCCTCCAAAAGGCGCCTTCCCCGGTGGCAGCCAGGCTGCCACGCCCTCCAGCTTCTCTGAAGTCGCATATACCTCGCCGTATTTCAGACAGACGGAAAGTGCGATGAAAGCGAACGTGTCGGCTGCTGCACGCCGCTCCGTTTCGTCGGGGAAATAGTACTGAAGCAATTCGTATTCCGTGAAGGCTCGCCCCAGCACCGCAGCCCCGGCATCCCGTTCCTTCAGAGTTAACCTTAATAGCTCGCCGTTTTGATCATCCATCTTTACTTCATAGCTGCGCCGGGCGCCAGTGTTACTAATTATAGCAAAGGATGTCCCTGAGACATGATCGGCCGGCAAAGCGCTTCCAATTTCACCGGGGTGCTAATCATAGAGGGGGAGAGCATGAGGAAAGCCGGGATGATTCGTTCTGCAAAAATGGCTGTTTTTTTCGGGAGTTCAACAGCTCTTTTTCATACGTAGGGCGATTACCTCCGGAAGATTCAGTTGTTAAAGTACGTACGATTCGTTTCGTCGGTCTGCCCTTTATATTTGCAAGCCGTGGAGGCTGGCGGAGTGACGCATGGAGGCAATTTCCAAAAGGTTCTCGACAACGGTTTTCAGGTAGTTGCGGTCGGTTGGGTCCAACCGGTAATTTGCAGAATACCATTTTACGAGTAATCTGGAGGCTTCTCTGATTACGCGCAAGTTACCTGGGTCGTGCTGAAGAGAAGACTGTAACTTGACGCGAATGAACGCTATTTCAGGGTCAACGCCTTCCAGATTCGTAATGTTCCACAGTTGGGATGTTTCGGCGGGGCTAAGGGTACCGGAATAGAAGCCATGTTTGCGGGCATTCCGGTTGCCTTTCTGGCCACCGCGCTTCCTTTTAATCTGTGTTTGGTTTGCAGTCACGTTTTGAGAAACCTCACCCACGGGACTTAATTCGTCAGGGTAGCACACGAGTTCCAAGCAGAAATTAGCATGAATTCTTTATTTGAACAAGGGGAAAATGTCACTTCTTCCCCGAATGGTTGACCGGGGCTGTGGACCCCATTCGTTCACATAATCGCAAACTTGAGGAGCCACCCCAAAACGAGCGGGTGAATGGAGCACTACTTCGGGTACAATACTATGCGACCTAATACCTGATTTCCAGTAGGCCTAATTGATATGGTGCCCCTGGAATTCGTCGGGAAAGGCGGCTTCCGTCACTGCTCTACCCAATAATCCGCCAATACTTCAGCCTGTTTAAGCACTGTGTCAACGGCTTTCTGCTGCTTGTCCGGCGGGTAACCGTACTTATTCAAAGTACGCCTCACGAGAACCATGAGTTTTGCTCTGGCACTTTCTTTCATGACCCAATCTATCGTTGCGTTTTTACGAACTTTGTCAGCAATTTCGCGTGCTATGTTTTTCAGCGTTTCATCGCCTAATACTTTTACCGCGCTATCGTTGATTTCCAATGCAGTGTAGAAGGCAAATTCGTCTTTCTTTAATTTTAGCTTCTCCGCCAAACCGTCTACGGTTCGGATTTGCCTGGCGATTGCCACTAATTCTTCGATAATTTCAGCGGTTGTCAAAAGGTTATTCTGGTACTTCTTGATAGATGCCTCAAGCATCTCCAGAAGATTCTTCCCTTCGGTAATGTTGAATTTTAACCTTATCTTAATTTCATCATTGAGAATCTTCTTCAAGAGTTCGAACCCCAGGTTCTTATGTTTCATCTCCTTTACATCTTGAAGGAATTCTTCAGATAGTAATGAAATGTCCGGCTTTTTAATTCCTGCCGCATCGAAAATATCCACAACTTGGGTTGATTCAACCGCCTGATTCACAATCTGCCGGATAGCAGTTTCATAATTCTTTTTATCACCGCTATCACCTTCGCCTTCAAACTTGAGCAAGCGTGCCCGAACGGACTGGAAGAAGGCGATTTGATCAGTCAAAGCAAGTGCATCTTCATGGGGGACGGCCAGAGCAAAAAGCTTTGAAAGCGCGGTTGACTCACTAATGAAGCGCTCCCTGCCTTGTTCTCTTGAAAGTATGAATTCCTCGGCCTGAAGGATGATAGAAAGACGCTCAGAAGTGCCTACACTGAAAAAACGCATATAATCGAATCCATGAAACATCTGGCGCACGACTTCGATCTTTTCAAGAAGCATTTGTAATGCTTTTTCCTGTGTCTCCACCGCATTTCCTTTTCCCCCGGAGCTCGCATAAAAAGCCATCGCTTCTTTTAAAGCGTTTCCTATGCCTATGTAATCAACAATGAGTCCGCCCTTTTTATCATCGCCAAAGACGCGATTTACCCGTGCAATTGCCTGCATGAGGGTGTGTCCTTTCATTAGCTTGTCAATGTAGAGCGTATGGAGACAGGGAACATCAAAGCCGGTCAACCACATATCCCGTACAATAACCAGCTTCAAAGAGTCCTGCGGGTCTTTCATGCGGTCGGAAAGCAAGCGGCGGTCTTCCTTATTCGTCCTGTGATAAGCAGGAATCACCAAGCTCTCAGGGTCTTCCGGGTCAAACTCCATTTTATCGGATGAGGAAGAAGTCATGACGACTTTTAAAGCCCCTTTCTTCAGGTCTGCATCCTGCCAGTGAGGTCTTAGAGCAACAATTTCATCATAAAGGGCGACTGCTATGCGACGGCTCATGGTGACTATCATCGCCTTGCCAGCAAAAACTTCCGTGCGCTTTTCAAAATGCAAAATGATATCCCGTGCCAGATTCTTCAACCGCTCGGGATTTCCGACAATAGCTTCAAGTCTAGTCCATTTGATTTTAGCCTTCTGGGTTTCGGGAACTCCGTCATCAGCCATTTCCCTGTCATATTCTTCTATAAGTTTACGGCCATCTTCCGTCAGGTTAACTTTAGCCAGGCGGCTTTCGTAGTATATCTTTACCGTTGCGCCGTCTTCCACAGCCTGGGCGATATCGTATATGTCAACATAATTGCCGAACACCGCCGGTGTGTTAATGTCGGTGCTTTCTACCGGTGTGCCGGTAAAACCGATAAAGGTCGCGTTCGGGATGGCGTCCCGCAGATACTTGGCAAAACCATAGGCAATGCGCTTTCCGTTAAGTTCGCCGGTATCATCCTTTGTGTCAACCAGCTTTGCCTTAAACCCGTATTGCGTGCGGTGCGCTTCGTCCGCGATAACGATAATATTACGGCGTTCGGACAAGCGGTCGTATGCGGCGTGGTCATTCTCAGGGAAAAACTTCTGAATGGTCGTAAACACAATCCCGCCGGAAGCTACTTTGAGCAGGGACTGCAAATGCTCGCGTGATTCCGCCTGTACCGGAGGCTGGCCTAGTAAACTTACCGATGCGGCAAAGGTATCAAAAAGTTGCTGGTCAAGGTCGTTGCGGTCAGTAATGACAACAATGGTCGGGTTATCCAGATTATGTATCAGTTTTCCCGCGTAAAAAACCATAGAAAGACTTTTTCCTGAACCTTGCGTGTGCCAGACAACTCCAGCTTTGCGGTTTCCTTTTTCGGTTGTGGCAAGACGAGTACTTTCTACAGCTTTGTTCACCGCGTGGTACTGGTGATATGCTGCCAGTTTTTTCACCGTCTCAATCTGCGTAAGCCCCGTTTTAATATCAGTCTTTTTCTCTTTCTCGAAAACGATAAAGTTCCGTATCAAATCAAGCAGCGTTGCCTTGTTCAGCATGCCCTTGATGAGCACTTCGAGCTGGCTTACATGGGCGGAAGATACCTTTTTGCCGTCAATGGTTTTCCATGCCTGGAATCTGCTGAAGGCAGATGAGATCGTCCCCGCCTTTGCTTCCAGCCCGTCGGAGATGACGCAAAAAGCGTTGTAGAAAAAGAGGGAAGGAATGACAATCTTGTAGGTCTGTATCTGGTCAAAGGCTTTGCGGATGGAGGCGTGTTCATCGGCCGGATTCTTAAGCTCTATCACCACCAGCGGCAGGCCGTTTACAAAGAGGATTACATCGGGCCGTTTGTTCTGGTTGCGTTCGCTGACGGTAAACTGATTTATGGCAAAGAAAACATTGTTCTCTGGGTTCTGAAAGTCAACCAGCCAGACCCGCTCGCCGCGTTCTTGTCCTTCCTTCCGCACTGAGACTGGAACGCCTTCGGCAAGCATTTTGTGAAAGGCTTCGTTTGCGTCAATAAGCTGGGGAGAAAACACGGACAGAGCCGCTTTAAGGGCCTCCTGCCGCGCCGTTTCCGGCAGCGCAGGATTCAGGTGGTTTATGGCTTGTTCCAGAGTATGCCTTAATACGACGTCGCCATAGCTTGCGCGCTTTTCCGGTTCGCCGTAGGGTACCCGAGTTTCAGCCACCAGGAAACCCTGAGTGGCTTCAACATCGGGTGCAATGGACGGCCCAGGGATGTAAGAAAAACCGAGCTGCTTGAGTTCATCAAGAGAGAAGACTTCTATTTCGGATTCAGTGAAGGCGGTCATATTTCTCTAATAGTCATGGGTGTTTATTTCTCACTCAAATCTGCAATGGCAGCTTTTAATACTTGCATGCATATTTCAGCCGTATGTCTATCAGGATTGAAGTTCGAAACTAATTGTTGGTACGGATGTATGTAATTACGAAAATCTCGGAGTACATGACAAAATTTTTTTACATCCAATCCTAAATATTCTATTTCGCAAGCAACATCGATAAAATTAGCTAGGGTCCAGGCATGAAAAGCCTTTACCTTACCTTGCTCATCTTTGGGGCTTTTTACACATTGATTAAAATCTTTGGGATTCTGGATAGCAACGGCTAAGAGAATGCCTTCGAGAACACTTCCGCATAAGAATATTACTGATAGTGAGAGATTGTATTTCAAACACTCATTGGCTTCTCTTATTCTATAATCAATGACCGGAATAATCGAAGAGTCGATTTTGAGATTTGAAATTTTGATGTCACCGAAATCATATGCTAGGAAACCTTTCTCGATATCTAAATCATTTTGAGGTTTACCGATTAACCTGCTGATGATTTTCCTGCACTCAAAGTACCCGACATTTGTTGAGATATTCTCTTTGTTCTCATTCTCAAGCTTCCAAAAATCTAGTAACGTTGATAGAACTTTACCTACAACAATGTCAGTCTCTAGTTCCCAAAATGTCCTCAGTCTTTTTGCTTTTGAGTCTCCGTTAATGGAATATTTAGTATGATAAATGTCAATCTCAACAGTGTCGCGGAAAAGCTGAGCAAAAGAACTATTTGTGAAATCCAAGACATAACCACTGCCCATGCCAAATAAGTCTTCAAAATATCTTTTTTCGATGGGGATTAAACTGCTCATATTCTAACCCTCACTTCGCCGGACATCAGCTTGGGGAGGAGCGTGTCGCGGAGACGCGCAAGTTTGCGAATAGCTTTCAAATTATGTGCCATTTTCTCAAAAAGTGGGGCAATCTGTTTATTCAAATACTCAAACGACTTTCCATCAGGAATAAGCACCTTTGCAGCAGACAGATGATGACGCTGAATGTGCCCCATTGTGGTTGCTTTGTCCTGAGCAATATCCCTAAACTCGGCTAAATGATGCTTAATCCAGTAATAACAAAACCATTTTGGATAATCAACAGAAGTGACTTTGAACAAATGCTGATTAAGAACACCTTTACCAAATGACCAAATCACGACTTCAATGCTTCCTGACCAAGAAAAAAGGATATCACCATCATCAATAATATAGTCAGGAGGTGCTTTAGAGGTCGCCAAATCTGAATCATCTGTAATACCTGTTCGGAGTTCTTTTATTTTAATGACGGGTAATGGTCCAGCGGAAGTATCGGGAGGGTATTTTTGACATGGCAGACCGTTCAAAAATGTTGCTATTTCATCAAGTCCTTTTTCATCCCACCCCGGGTCTGCCTCCTCCACAAACATCTTCCGCCAGAGGGCCTCGGCTATGCCTTCCAGCGTTTTGTTCTGCCGGTGCAGAAGGTCAATCTTGTCGTCAAGGCTGGAAAGCACACCGGCAATGGCGCGCTGTTCGGGGATAGGGGGGAGAGAAAAAGAGATTTCCTTTAAATCTCTAATCGGTAATTGTGGTTGTGCACTTCCAGTAGCAAATACATCAAAATCACCTTTAAGGTATTTGAATAACTGATGGGTATATTCTGACAAAATACCCTCGGGATCAGGCCTTATAATAACCATTCCAGAGTTAATTCTAATATGTTCATAGGGGATCCTTTCATTGAAAAAACCAATATTGCCCACCGTTCCTCGCGTTGTTAAAACAATGTCATTCCTTCGAAGCTTACCTTTTCGTAGTATTTCATCCTTTTCTTTTGAGATGAAATAGCATTCATCGAAAGCAAAGCCATCTATTGTTACATTCTTTGCATTTAGAAAAAGACAATATCCATTTTGATTGAATTCGTCCTGTTTAGGGTAATTGGTTCCTCTATCCCCATCAATAATTTCAAAAGGAGCATCAGCTATCTTGCATTCCTTCCACTCACTCATTATTTGGTCTCCCAGCACAGCCCTATTGTTCGCCCATCCGGAACGCCCATCATTCTCGTAAAGCGTGTATCCATAGCTGAAATTTTCCGCATAATTTCATAAACCTGTTCTATATTACAGATAGGTAATTGGGCCTTATAGCAAATCCATTCCGCTACAGCCACGCTCGCGAACAAATGCTTATTATCAAGCCCAATGGTTGTCCACTGTTTGTCTTTGTGAGGTATTAGGGGTCTGATTGTGAATTCACGGTTCCAGAGTCGACCGTGGTGGGCACAGGTATTGCGCAAATAGGTAATATGGTGCAGCCAGCTTGCAAGAACAAATTGACGGATTTCGAGTACAGAGCAGATACGGCGTTGTGGGTCAGGCAGTAAACCGTGATATAAAAGAGAGAGGCTACCCAAACTCATAATCTCGCACGCTATCCAGAGAGGCAGGCGCGGGAAACCGGTATATTTTATTTTGTAATGCTCCAGGAAGGTTTCTTTGCCGCGTGTGACTTCTTCATCCAGTGAAGAAAGCCAATCACTGTGTTTAACATCATTACGAAAATTGGCGGGGTCGTAATGCGCAAAAGCCCCCCAGCCATGGCTAAACTCATATACAATCCGAGTCCGGAGGAAAATCTCTACGGGGGATAACATTGCCAAGAAATTACTGCGAAGCTCCTCGTCCAAACGATAAAGTTCGACTATTTTTTCAAATGTTATTCCCGGGGAAAAGGCATCCCGCGGATTTTGGAACGGGATGCAATAGGCGCTAAACCGGTAATAATTTATCTGTTGGAGAAATTTGATAGCGTCGTTGGCGTTATTTATCAACAAGCCGCGTGATTGCAAGAGAGCTACTTGTTGTGCATAGGTGAGCGGGGGCTTGGTATAATCTACGGTCATTCGACCCCCAAAATAAAAGACCCACCATAGTTGAGCATGCCTTGCGGCAGAGGCCTGGTGGGTATGTTAGTTTCACTATAACAGTGTTTTTGAAAAATGTCAATAGCCATCAGGTTCAGAGATGTACTTACTAGCTCTTTTTTTGTAATATTAAGCTTTGCCATATTGTACTTTAAACCTTGAAAGTAAAACATAAATTCCTTTGTTTTACTTTGTAAGCCCTTCTCATGATTGCTTCATATCCAATCGGGACAGATTCTCCCGAATGAGCTCATTCAGCCGCGCTTCCTCCTTCATCTGCTCGTTGAGTTCCGCCGTGAGCTTGCCAAACCGTTCCGCAAAGTCAAAATCATCCTCATCTTCCGGCAGGCCGATGTAACGGCCCGGCGTGAGCACATAATCTTTATCTCTGATTTCATCCAGCGTCACCGATTTACAAAAGCCCTGGACATTCTCGTAATTGCCTGTCTTGTTGTGCCAGTGGTGGTACGTCTCGGTTATTTTAGCAATGTCTTCAGCGGTAAAATCTTTTGTCCGGCGGTTAATGAGATAACCGAGATTGCGTGCGTCGATAAACAAAACTTTGTCCAGACGGCCTTCTTTCCTGCGCGACAGGAACCAGAGACAGGCGGGTATCTGCGTATTCAAAAAGAGTTTTGCCGGAAGGTTGACGATACAGTCAAGAAGTCCGGCTTCGATAATGGCTTTGCGTATTTCGCCCTCACCGCTGGTTTTGGAAGTAAGAGAACCCTTGGCGAGCACAAAGCCTGCCATGCCTTTAGGCGACATGTGGTAGATGAAGTGCTGAATCCAGGCGTAATTGGCATTGCTTGCCGGAGGAACACCGTACTTCCAGCGGGCATCATCTTTCAAAAGATCCCCCGACCAATCGGAGTCGTTGAACGGCGGATTGGCCAAGATAAAGTCGGCCTTCAAGTCTTTATGCGCGTCATTGAGAAACGAGCCTTCATTGTTCCACTTGATATTTGTGCTATCAATTCCCCGAATAGCCAGATTCATTTTACACAAACGCCAAGTCGTTTGGTTTGATTCCTGCCCGTAAATGGAAATCAGGTCGGCAGGATTAAGGCTGATGCCATTACCTCTCTTTTTATAGTGGTCCCGGTGAGCAGCAATGAACTTCTCGCTTTGAACAAACATACCGCCCGACCCGCAGCAAGGGTCGAATACCCGTCCTTCGTATGGTTCAAGCATTTCAACCAGCAGCTTGACCACGCTTCTGGGCGTGTAGAACTGGCCGCCCTTTTTCCCTTCAGCAAGAGCGAATTGACCGAGGAAATATTCGTACACCTGGCCGAGCACATCCTTGCTTTGTGCTTGCTCGGTCCCGAGCGTAACCGTGCCGACAAGATCGATGAGACCGCCTAAGCTCGCCCGGTCTAGGTTCTGTCGAGCGTAAACCTTGGGAAGGACGCCCTTAAGGGAAAGATTCTGGCGTTCAATGGCTTCCATGGCCTCGTCCACATAACCGCCAATATCTACTTTTTTCCCCTTATCGAGAAGGATTTCGGTCTTCTTAGCGTTATTGGAAATGGGTTTCCAGCGTGCGACAGGCGGGACAAAGAAGACCTTTGCAGCGGTGTATTCATTGGGGTCTTCTGGGTCAGCCCCTTCATATTCGCCTCTGCCGTTTACGAGTTTGGAATGCAGAACTTCGAAGGCATCGGATATGTATTTCAAAAAAATCAAACCAAGGACAACATGCTTATATTCCGCGGCATCCATGTTTTTACGCAGTTTATCCGCGGATTGCCATAGAGTCGCTTCGATGGACTCGTGTTTGTTACTCTTCCTATCTGCTCGATTGACCTTAGGCATTATGTCTCCATTCTATTTTTGCCCTTTTGACATTCTATATTAACCTTGTTGCTTTATTTTTGTTTTCGTCAAATTCCCATATTTCTGTATTCTTGGGTATCAAATGCGGATATGTGCGAATATAATATTGCGCCAGAGTCTCTTTTCTCTTCTGGCTATAATCTTTTAACACAAATAATATCTTGCGAAATTCACCAGGCGCTGCATGGAAATAATACATTGCCTCATTCCATTCCGTCATCCTTGCACTTGGGACATTTCTCCCTTCAGTCCATTTATGAGATTTGCATTCAACTAAAACCTTCACTGTCGAATCACCCAGATCAAAACTATGTAGCTTTGTGCCATTGATTCCAATTGGAATAGAGAGACCAGAATGCAAGTTCAAGTTAATGGATGCAAAAAATAATTGTGCCTTTAATTCGAAGGCCTTCCCAACACTGGAATTACTAGCCACCCCTTTACGCTGAAATGGTTTATCCATCCTTGCCTTCCTCATACTGCCAACAACTACCTACTATTATACTCCCAGTAATCTGGTTATATCACTGGCACAGTTTGCGATGTCAAACCCCCTCTATTGGCGGGGAGAAAATCCCTAGCGATAGCTGGTGTTTAAGAAAATCGCAGAATTGAACGAAACGTCAGAAAGTTTAGACAGGCGCGATGTCCTCGGGCTTCAAGCAGATGCTAACGGGCGACAACGTGGCAACGCGTGCAGCCTCACCGGCGTTGCAGGGTTTGTGCGTGGCTCAGGATGCCTTGACCTGGTATCTGGCCTTGCCTTCTTCGTAGAGGTCGCCGCCATGGATGTCGTTTACTACCGTGACGTCAAATTGGGGCAATCTGAAACGTAGTATAATACCTGACATGGATTGGCACGTTGTCTTTTATATGGATAACAAAGGTAACGAGCCCGTCAAAGACTTCATTTTGGGACAATCTAATGGTGCAATAGCGGAAACTATACATGTACTTAAACTATTAAGAGAATTTAGTATTACGCTCGGTATGCCATATGTTGACAAGATAGGACCATCTGGCATTAGAGAGCTTAGAATTAAACATAGTTCGGATATATATCGTATATATTTCTTTGCGCATACTGGAAGAAAGTTTGTCCTACTGCATGCCATTAAGAAAAAGAGGAATAAGATATCGCAAAATGATATATGTCTGGCAATTGATAGAATGAATGATTACAAAGCGAGGTCTTGACAATATAACATATATGTTATATACTTACTATGCTGTGCTATACATCGGAAATATATGTAGGGAGTACTTAAGTGATAAATAAAAAGGCTACGAATTACGAAGAATTTGAGGCAGAATTACTTAAAAGGCCTGGCATTCGCAAGGAATATGATGCCCTAAGGCCCAAGTATAACATTATACGCAGTATAATAGAGCGTAGAAACCAATTACAGATTAGCCAGGCACAACTCGCCGAGATTATTGGAACAAAGCAACCCGCCATATCTAGATTGGAGAATGGTGCTTATAACACTACACTTAGCACATTTTTCAAGGTTGCCGATGCTCTCGACCTGGATATTTCTTTGGAAGTGCGGCACGCAAGTTCCAGGACTTAGAACAAGGTTCTGCCTTTGCTTCTGGTCTGTGAGTTTTGCTATCTCTCCAATAGTCCAAATGTGGTCAGTTAATCCTAGTGCCATTGCCTGCCTTTTGACGTAGCACCAGGAAAAAGGAGCTTTGTGTCTAACTCAGGAAGCTCTGACCTGGTATTTGGCTTTGCCTTCTTCGTAGAGGTCGCCGCCGTAGACGTCGTTTACTACCGTAACAGGGAATTCTTCTACTTCCAGGCGGCGGAGGGCTTCAGCACCAAGCTCTTCGTAGGCTACCACCTCTGCTTTCTTGACGCTCCTGGATATTATGGCGCCGGCACCCCCTATTGCCCCCAGGTAAACCGCCTTGTGCTTCACCATGGCATCTTTCACTGCTTTGGACCGCAACCCCTTGCCAATCATGCCCTTCAGTCCCTCGGCCATTAAGCGGGGGGCATAAGCATCCATCCTGCCACTGGTGGTGGGACCAGCCGAGCCGATTACCCTCCCCGGCCGGGCCGGGCTAGGCCCCATGTAGTATATGGTTGCCCCCTTGATATCGAAAGGCAGGGGCTTCCCTTGGTCTAAAGCCTCGACCATCCTTTTATGAGCGGCATCGCGGCCAACGTAGATGACCCCGGTGAGCAGGAGATTGTCCCCGGCTTTGAGGTCTTTCAGGATTTCGTCGTTTAACGGAAGCGTGATTTTCTTAGACATAGCTCTCACCTCTCTTGCTAGTCGTTCATAACTCCCCTGACCCCTCTTACCTTAAGAGGGGGATTGTTGCCACACAGCAGCACTCCAAATTTCGTAGTGCGACCCTTTAGGGTCGTACAGCACGAGGCTAAAGCCTCGCACTACATTCATAACTCCCCTGGCCCCTCTTACCTTAAGAGGGGAATTATTCGTACGCTTTAAAGTCCCTCTTTACCTGAGCGTGCCCAGGTAGCTCACGGTAAGCTGCTTTTCCTTTACCTCAGGCGTAGTGTAATCGGGAAGGAGCATCGGGGCTACTCTATCAGTTATAATCCCGGCCTTTTCAAGTTCTTTATGATATCTCTTCACGTGCTTCAATGTTAGCTTTCCCTCTTTGGCCTTCTCCTTGGCGAATATAGCAGCATTTCTACCGGCAATCCTGCCAAATACTACAATATCCATAAGCGAATTGCCCATCAGCCGGTTTTCTCCGTGCAGTCCCCCGGTCACTTCTCCGGCAACATAAAGCCCGGGCACAGCGGTTTCGCATTCGGCATTATCCTTAAGCCCCCCATTTTGATAATGTAGCGTGGGATAGACCAGCATGGGTGCTTTAGATATATCAATTCCTAAGCGGTCGTATACCTTCCATTTCCCCACAAAAGCAGTCCGCACCCTTCCCTCGCCGTGGAGGATATCGAGCATGGGGGAATCGAGCCAGATGCCTACCTTACCGGTGGGAGTGGGGACACCGTTACCGTCCAGGCATTCCTTGATAAACCGGGCTGCTTCCACATCCCGGGGCTCGCGCTCATTGACAAATTTCTCCCCGTGGACATTCAAAATGTCCGACCCCTCCGACCGGAACCTCTCGGTGATGAGCCATCCCTCTACTTGCTCCGGGAACACAACGCCTGTGGGGTGATATTGAACGGTATGCAGGAAAGACAGAGGCACACCTGCCCTATAGCCTAAAACAATACCGTCGGCGGTGGCACCGTAATGATTGGTGGTCATGAAACCCTGGACATGGAGCCTACCGGCACCACCTGTAGCTAAAATTACCACCTTAGCTCTGGCAACAAGATACTCCTCGGTCTCCATGTTATAGAGCACTGCTCCGGCGCACTGGCCATGCTCATTGAGGATAAGCTCCACCGCCGGGGAAAATTCCAGGACCTTGATGTTAGGCCGGTTACGGGCTTCATCACGCACAGTGCGCATGATTTCCAGTCCGCTGAGGTCGGCACAGTAGTGCATCCTTTTCCGGCAAGTTCCCCCACCATGCATAGCATCCAGCCTGCCATCAGGAAACTTGGAGAACATAACTCCCAGGCTTTCCAACCACCGAAGGGCATCAGGAGCTTGCTTCACAAAAGCAGCCACAATGTCAGGGTCATTTTTGAAATGTCCTCCTCCCATCACATCCAAGTAGTGATAGTAAGGAGAATCCTTCTCCCCTTTTGAGGCAGCCTGAATCCCACCTTCAGCCATCATAGTATTAGCATCGCCATGCCGAAGCTTTGTAGCCACGAGAACTTGAGCACCATTCTCCTCAGCGATAAGGGCAGCGATAGTGGCAGCTCCCCCACCACCAATAACCAGGACGTCGGTCTCGTAATCAACCCTCGATAGATCTACTTTGTCAGGGTCAACCCTGCTTTTGGCTTCCAACAGGTCCACAAACTCGTGAGCTATCCTATAATCCTTATTTGGGCCAATTTTTATCTCTCTCCTCCCTTCTTCCTTGTAATCGGGGTGATACTTCAACATCTCCTGTCTTTCCTGCAAAGACATGAAGGGAAATTCTTCGCCCTTTTTCCTTTTCTCTATACGGGCAGGCCTGGTCCCTTCTACCTTCTTGATATAGGACTCGAAGAAATCGGGATATCCTAAATAACTCATCTTGCCTCCTACAGGTATCTTGTATCCTTCGGTTTCCAATCCTCCCCGGCCGTCATCGGCTCCGCCTCCCGCTCCTGATACAGCTTCTTCAGCTCGTCCTCCTTCACCTGCCTCAACTCATCCAGAAACCGGTCATACCTTCCTTCGTTAACTGCTTTTACCATCTCGGCCAAGTGCTCCGCCCGGGGGACGATTCTGGCTCCATAAATTCTGCGCGCGAGCTGGAACATATGATACTGGGCTAACTCTCCGAAGCAGCGACTGGTGCACAAGCCGCATTGAATACAATCGAAGCTCAGCCGGGCAGCCTCGGCGATATTTCCCTGCTTCAAAGCCGAGATAGCGTCCATCACCTCTATTCCCTGGGGGCAGGCCTTGGTGCAGGAGTTGCAGGCCACGCAGCGAAACATCTCGGGATAGAGTTTAAAGACCTCTTCAGGGGCAGCAGTCAGTCCGGCAAAGTCATAGCGGGCCCGATTGGCAGGGAAAAAGGGAATCTGGGCTATGTACATGTCCGGCTCGACCGTCTTCTGGCAAGCAAGTGCTACCTGTAATTTATAATCGCCAGGCTTACGATAAACCGTGCCGCAGGCACCGCAGGTCCCCCCGCGGCAACCACAACCCCGAATGAGTACGTAGCCGGCATACTCCATGGCTTTCATAATGGTAAGGCCTTCGGGGACTTCATAGCGTTTGCCCATGATATATATGGGAATCAGCTTGGCCGCTATCTTTTTCCCTTCCTTGACCGCTGTTTCTGCTGATTTCTTCTTTGTCTGTTTGGCACTCATTGTTAACCCCCAATCGGTTGAACGCTTTTACCTTGAGGAAGCAGGTTCTTCTCCCTGAGAAGTGACTCCGGGCTGCCATAATTTAGCTCAAAATGACATACCTGGGGACCGAGTCCCAGGGCAAGAGCCAGGAGCTGCGTGAAATAGAATAGCGGCATTTCCTTGAATCCGCTCTGTTTCTCATTCAATTCCTTCTGCGCCCGGCCCAGATTATAATCACATAATGGGCAGGTAAGGACCAGGGCTTCCGCCCCATGACTCAATGCCGAGTTTAAGATAGGCCGCGCATATCCAGCAATATCATCTGGACTGCTTATTACTTGATAAGACCCACAGCATCTCGTGGATTCAGGGAAATCAACGGGACTGGCCCCGAGAGCCTCAAGAAAGTCCCTCAAGATAATGGGGTCTTCTACATTATCTATGGCTACCTCCCGGGGGCGGAGCAGAGTGCACCCGTAATACGGGGCTGCTTTCAATTCCCGAAGAGGGAGTTTTACCTTCTGAGCAAGAGCTTCCCATCCTATTTCATCTCTCAATACCTCTAAAAGATGAACTACTTTTACCTCCCCACTATAATCTATCTCCTCATCCATAAAGCTATTAAGGGTATCCCTTTTTTCCGCATTATCCTTCATTAAGAGATTTGCCCTCTTTAGAGTGTTAAAGCAGAAAGCGCATAAAGTAACCAGCTCATTCTTCCCCTGTTCCTTCGCCCGGATGAGGTTGCGGACAGGCGCTACCTGATGGATTAAATCATCGTCAGCCAGAGAATAAACTGCGCCACAGCAGTTCCACCTGGGAATCTCCTCCAACTTAACTCCCAAAACTTCCATGGAAGCGATAGCAGGCTCCTCCAGATTCTTCGCTTTGGTTTTCAGGGTACATCCGGGATAATAAGCTAAGCTCATTTTTTATTTCTTTAGCCGGTAAACTTCCTCAAGCCACTGACCATGGCTATTTGAGGAAGTTCGCAGCGCTCCTGGGGTGAAATACCCTCGGGGCGTACGTGGTCAATATTTTTCCTCAGGGTGAGAAGCCTTATGGCCTCCATCACCTTGGAGAGGTCGAATCCCCTGGGGCAATTGACAGTGCAGGCAAGACAGGAGGCACAGGTCCAGACAGTCTTGGAATCGGCAATTTCCTCTTCCAGCCCTAATCGCGCCAGCTCAATAATCCGGCGAGGGGAAATGTCCATATTGGCAGCAGCGGGGCAAACTCCGGAACACATACCGCACTGGTAACATAACTGAAGGTTCTGTCCACTGAGCTCCTTGACCTTCTTTACAAACTCGCGGCGTAGCCTTTTGGGCGAAATGGTTACAGACATTCTCTTATCAATCTTTCAATTGCCTTACAGAATTGCCTCTTCATGGCGGGCACACCAGCACTGCATGTTGACTGCTACAGGCATGCTGGCAATATGGCAAGGGAAGGTTTCCACATGAACTGCCAAAGCAGTAACTGTGCCACCATAGCCCATAGCACCGATACCCAGATTATTGACTCTTTCCAGAATTTCCTTCTCTAAATTGGCAACCTCGGGGTCAGGACTGGGCTCGCCGACTTTGCGCAACAGCGCCTTCTTGGCTATAAACATGGTCTTGTCCGTCGTCCCACCAATGCCGACGCCGATGATGACCGGCGGACAGGGATTGCTGCCGACCTGGCTAACCAGGTTGACGACAAAATCTATCACCCCCTGACGTCCCTGAGACGGAGATAGAGCAGTCAGACGGGAACAATTTTCTGAGCCACCTCCCTTGGGCAAGACACTGATTTTCAGCCTGTCTCCAGGGACTATATCGGTATGAATCATAGCCGGTGTGTTATCTTTGGTGTTTACCCTGGCAAAACAGGGGCCGTTTACTATGGATTTACGCAAATAACCCTTATCGTACCCCTGGCGCACTCCGACATTGATTGCGGGGTAAAGGTCACCTCCGGTTATGTGTACTTCCTGGCCCAGCTCCAGCATGACCACGGCGGCGCCGGTGTCCTGACAGAGAGGAATTTGTTCCCTGCCGGCAATGTCTGCATTCTCCAGGATTCTATCCAGCACATCACGGCAAACAGGAGATTTCTCTTTTTCTTTTGCTTGCCTCAATGCAATTACTACATCCGGGGGCAAATAATGACAGGAATGCTCAAATAAACGGCCTACGGTGTTCGTTACGTCACCAGCTTTGATTTCCTTCATTTTTCTTTGTTGGCTTATCCTGGCTTCCTGATGCTGGCTGCGTTGGATGCTAACGTTTTTACCCCATTATATTTGGCACAGTAAGGCTAGCATCCATCAAGAACAGGATTTTTGCCTTTTCTCCCTTCTTTTCAATTGCTCTATCTAGCGCCTCCTGAACTTCGTGACAAGGTTTGATAAATGCTTGTTCCATATCTTGCTCCGCAAGCCCGGTTACTCCCCAGATTTCTGCCCAGGTGGCAATCTCAGCCATTTTAGCAGCTTTATGATAACCCAGTTTATAGCCTTGCTCAATTCTTTGCAGAGCTTCCTGGGGAGTTTTACTGCTGGCTAGGAGATTAAAGTATGCCTCTTCTCCTATGCCAGACCTGCACTCAGAAACAAGTATAAGAATCCCTCCCTTCTTTAGAGCCAGCTTCCCATTATCAAGCGCCTTTTGCGATTGATATAAATCCACGTCTGAGGGATAACCGGCGACAGCAACGACGATGTCCGTTTTTTCCTTGATATCTACACAGTAAACTTCGTGAGCTTTCTCTATAGCCATCAGGAATGAATCATGAATATGCCCTGAGGTACAATGGTAAATCCTTTTTTCGCCATCGAGAACAGTCTGGATGGAAAATATTTCCTTTCCTTCTATCGTCTTGAGGGCATCAACCATATCTTCATGAACCGGATTGCCCTCCAAAACCAGCGTCTGTGCACGGGGACTAAGGGCATGCTTATGATTTTGCTCTATTGTCTTATAAGATGCAATGCCGGGGAGAAATGATTTCCTGCCTCCTGTATAGCCAGCGAAATAATGAGGTTCTACTGAACCAATAGTTACCAGCTTATGTGCCTCTACACCTATTTTGTTTACATACATTTCGGTACCAGTGGAGGAAATTCCCAGATATATCATGTCTTCATCTTTGCGCGCATCGTGGACATAGATTCTGTCCTTTAGCAAGTTGTGGTAATTTCCGAAGATAAACTTGAATTCCTCTTCAGTTGGTGCACGGTGAATTCCGGTGGCAATGATAAACCTTGTATTTTTATCCTTGGTTCTAGGGTAAATTACTTCTAGTATTTTTGCCGTAGGAGTGGGTCTGGTGTAATCATTAACAATGAAAAGCAAATCTCTAGCATCGGCGATAAAGTCATCAAAACTCCTGGAGTTAATGGGTTGTTCAATTCCCTTGCGGATGGTCTTTGTTTCATCGCCAACAGAAACAACATTTGGTTCAACTATTCCGGCAATCCTGTTTTCCTCAACTTCAACTTCAACCTCTACCTTTTCCTTTCCGTAAGGGATTCTTATTTTCATAGCTATTTTGTTTTCCTTTTTTTAGCCTATATCAGCGGAGATAGCTCAACACTGAGGACTTCCGTTTGTTTCGCTGTCTTATAGCCCCATAATCTGCTCCCTATGACATTCAGCCGCCCAATTTTCATATTGGCCCCAAGGATGCTATTTCACTCACAAAACTATCCACCGCATTCTTAAGTTTTTGAGCCTCACCGGTGGCAAAATGTTCTAACTTAAGCCTTTGTGGTTCAACACCAAGCACACCAAGCAGTCTCTCAACCAATGCACATTTCTCTTGAGCCCTATAGTTTCCATCGTGTTCACATTCATCAAGCGGGCAACAGGCAATCATCACCCCCCATGCGCCCTGGTAAAATGTGTCCAATATCAATCCTGGGTCAATACGGCCGGCACACACAGTCACGATAATCCCCGATGTATTCTCTGCCCCCGTCAGCTCCATCCGAGACAGTCGGAGTCCAGGATATATTGACCAATCACAACAGAATATAATTACTTTGGGGATTCCATTCATGCTTCTGAGGGAGCTTTCAATTTTTGCAGAGAGTTCTTTTCTTGATATTCCAAATCCCTCCCTTTGCGACATTGCTCCAACAGGACACTCCGCTACACACACACCGCAACCCTTACACTTAACCTTATCGACCAGGATTCTCATATGCTCCCTATCCATAGAAAGTGCTTCAGATTTACATACCGAGACACATCTTTCACAGGCGATACATAGTTTTTCGTCGTTCCTGACTGTGGTGCCCTCCACCTCGAAGCCAGCTTCCATAAGGTCAGCTCTGATATCGGTAAAGATGTCAGTAGGCGAAACTTTTGCTGAACAGCTTTTGCTACAATTCTTGCAGTAAAAGCATTGAAAGAGCTTTTCTGCAACATACGAAGAGGGTTCAACCTCGCCTGTAAGGAGTCCATAAGCAAGCAACAGCCTTCCCCTGGGCGTATCAATTTCCCAATTGGACACCTTATATAGAGGGCAATGCTCACAACAATAGCCACACCTTATACATATATTGAGTTCGCTTCCCCATTTCTTGAGTCTGTTAAATTCCATTTTCCCCTAGCTAATCCCAAGGTCTCTAAGCAAGAAGAGACACCGGCTCTTCGGGGATTCGATTTCCGTTTTTCTTTATAGCTCCACCGGGTATCTGAGTTTAGTTGCCGTAACCCAGTCATCCGGTGCATCCATCAATTTATGAGGATTTAAGATATTGTTGGGGTCAAGAGCCACTTTTATCGCTTTCATCATTTGAAGTGAATCTGCCTTTTCTTTTTTCCAAGAGGGCGCCTTGGAAATGGCAATGCCGTGCTCACCTGAGGTTGTCCCCCCCACACTTCGGACATAACCATATACATCATCAACTGCCTGCCTGGCATTTTCCCACTGCTCCTTCCTGGTAACTTCCATCAATATCTTTGTATGTAGCAAGCCTATACCACAATGACCATAAGCATTCATCACTACGTGATTGCGTTCTCCGATCTCGTGAATCTTGCGGGCGCATTCCGCTATCTTTGAGCTAGGGACAGCCATGTCATCAGCTAACGATGTGCAGACAAATCCATCCCTATATCTTGAGAGTGCAGCAAAAAGTTTTTTCCTTCCGCTATAGATTCGTTCCATCTCCTTAGCGTCACTGCCCATTTCAATTCCAAAGGCATTATGTTTCTCACATATCTCTTTGATGGTTTCCATATCGTAATCCACAGCTTCTTTTAATCGTCCATCACACTCATATATCACAATCGCTTCTACCTGGGGAAGATTCATGTTAAGGGTCTTGTTAAGAGCGGTGATGGCTATATCGTCTACAAGCTCAAGCAACGAGGGCGTTACTTCAGATTCCACTATGTCTGATATTGTCTCACCCGCATCTTCTAGTTTATTGAACTTCGCCATTCCCATTGCTCTAAATTTAGGCAGGTGTCTGAGCAAAAGTGTCGCTTCTACAATTATGCCCAGAGTACCTTCAGAGCCAACCATAAGCCTATCAAGCTGATAACCCGATGCCTGAGCGCGGGTATCAGCACCAAGAGTAACTAAATCTCCATTTGCCAGAACAACCTTCATCCCTAAGACATAGTCCCGCATTGTTCCGTACTTTATCGCCCTTACCCCGGAGCCATTGTTGGCAATAGCTCCGCCAATGGTGGCAATTCTACCCGACTCTGGAGCCGAAGGAAACCAAAGACCATAGGGCTGAAGCGCCCTGTTTAAATCATCCCAGACTACTCCCGGCTCAACTTTGCACAGTATATCTCGTGGTCTTATCGCCAGGATTCGGTTCATTCGCTTCAAATCCATGACAATGCCACCATCTATGGGAACAGTGTGTCCCGAAGCGCCGGAACCGGCACCTCGGGCGATAACAGGTATTAACCCGGCATTGGCATAGCGCACGACCTCCCGCACTTCCTCTACTGTTTCAGGTCTGACAATAACCGAGGGAGTAGCTTCATGAACCGAGGAGTCAGAGCCATAGACGTAAAGATCGGCAATGTTATCTCTGACATTTTTCTCTCCTACTAGCTCCCTCAATATTTCAACGTCTATCTCCATCTCTACCTCCTCCTATATCGTTATTTTTCTTCCCTTTGCGCTAAATATATGTGTGCCTATTTATCATCTCCGATGAAAACATTGAAATTTCTCACGCCTACTCTTTTCCGGAGATTGCTTTTTCTCTAACTTCCCTTCAGCTTGCCAGCTTTAACTTGAGCAATAAGTTCATCCTCCCTGCTCACCTCCTCAAGAGTCCTGGGGGCATGGGGTGGCTTCCAATCGTCTGGGATGGTCTTGTCTATACCATATTTATAATTCAAGAAGCGTGCACCAGTGGTAGGGTAAAGAGCATAAATAAGAACATCTTGAATATTCTTAGTAAATTCTTTTGATTCTTCCTTAGCTTTTTCCAGTTCCGGCTCGAGCAAGTCTGCCGGCCGACAGGTGATAGGCACCTTATCTTTAAGAATAGTCTTTTGGACGGCTGGGACAATTTGAGCTGGTGGCTTGCCATAACCTCCATATACATATTCCCTTGCCTCCTTGGAGACAAGCTTGTAGCGCCCTAGCAGGACATTCTGTACTGCCTGGACACCAACAATCTGGCTCGTAGGTGTAACTAAAGGTGGATAACCAAATTCTGCCCTGACCCTAGCAGTTTCCTGTCGCACCTCAGCCAGCTTGTCCAGAGCATTCATTTGTTTGAGCTGCGCCACCAGGTTCGTGGTCATGCCACCAGGAATTTGATGCGCCAGAGCTCCGGTATCGATGACCGACATTGCCGATGTGTCCAGAAAGTCTCTATATTTAGGGGCGATCTGCTCCAACATTTGAGCACACTGGAATAGTTGTTCAATGTCAAGCCCTGTATCCCTGTCTGTGCCATATAGAGCAACTACCAGAGGCTCAATAGCTGGCTGTGAGGAGCGTAAAGCAAAGGGAGACAAAGCAGTATCTATGATGTCGACCCCGGCCTCAATGGCCTTCAGCACCGACATAGAAGCCTGTCCACTGGTGTAGTGAGTATGCAACTCAACAGGTACTTTCAAGTTTTCCTTAAGAGCCTTGATTAGCTCATAGGAATCATAAGGGGAGATAAGCCCAGCTTGATCCTTAATACATATGGAATCAGCACCCATATCTTGAAGGGCGAGAGCCTTCTTGACATAGTATTCCAGATTGTAGACTGGTCCACCCATTCTTGGCTGGGTGAGCGAGTAACATATGGCTCCTTGATAATGTTTGCCACATTTTTTAATTGCCATAGCAGCACGTTCGTGATTACGCTCATCATTCACAGCGTCGAAAACACGGAAAATATCAATGCCCACTTCAGCAGCCTGTTCCACAAAGGCATCAACCAAATCATCAGGATGGTTTCGATAAGCGACTAAATTCTGTCCCCGTAAAAGCATCTGTAGTGGAGTATCAGGCATGAGTTTCTTTAATTTGCGAGGCCTATCCCAGGGGTCTTCACCCAAAAAGCGGTGGGCTACGTCAAATGTTGCCCCACCCCAGACCTCCATAGAATAGAAGCCACATTTATTCATTTCAGGGGCCATCCACTCTACATCCTCAGTTCGCATCCTCGTAGCCAATGTGCATTGATGGGCATCACGAAATGTAGTGTCACAAATTCTGACCGGGTTTTTGGCTTTCGCCTTCGCCCTCACCTTATCAGTGGTTAAATCTCTGGCCAAGATGGGACCTTTTCCTAGTTCATCCACGCATTATCTCCTTTCCGTCATTACGAGCCTTTTACTGCTGAACATTCTGAGCGCAGCCAGAAATTCAGACCCTTCGCCAAACTCTTCGTCTCGCTTAGAGCTTCAGTTCGGGATATCAGCCAGATGTTATCATATAGGAACAATTCTTCGCTGCCCGAGCATTTGCATTATCTATTCACGCCCAGAATACTCCACAAGGTAGACACCGCTACCGGCCTTCGCTGGAGTACTGCCGGCCTCAGAGCCTTTCCTTCCTCTTCCACATAAGCAGCTACAGCAGTAATAATGGCAGCTATTGTTCCTTTTCTATTTTCCGATTGCTCCTCTGTTAAACCTGTTTACACAGGAATATTTCCATGCTTCTTTGGAGGTCTCGTCTCTCGTTTAGTAGAGAGAAGTTCCAAGGCCTTGATTATCTTGGGGCGACTCTCACGGGGTAGGATAACTTCATCCACATATCCCCGCGAGGCGGCAATGTAAGGATTATATAGTAAGTCACGATATTCCCGAATCTTTTCCTGCTCCTTTGCTTCAGAATCCGGCGCAGCCTCTATTTCCTTGCGAAAGATAATCGGGGTAGCTCCTTCAGCGCCCATCACTGCAATCTCCGCTGTGGGCCAGGCGAAAACAAAATCAGCGCCTAGGTCCTTACTACACATGGCAAGATATGAACCCCCGTAGTCCTTGCGAGTGACCAGAGTAATTTTAGGAACCGTGGCTTCGGAGTAAGCCCACAAAAGCTTAGCTCCGTGTCTTATTATCCCCAGCCATTCCTGGTCTTTCCCTGGCAAGTAACCAGGGACATCGGCAATGGTAAGCATTGGGATATTGAAGGCATCACAGAACCTGATAAACCGGGTGATTTTATCCGAGGCATTGACATCAAGACACCCAGCAAGATGCATCGATTGATTAGCGATAACACCAATTGTTCTACCATTAAGCCTGGCAAAGCAAATAATGGCATTCTGGGCATAATGATAATGAGGTTCAAGTATTTCACCGTTATCCACAATGGATTTGATAACACCCCTCATATTATAAACCTTATTGGGCTCTTCTGGTATTATGGTGTCAAGAGTAGGGTCAACACGGTTTGGGTTATCAGTAGGCTCAATTAAAGGGGGGGCTTCCATATTATTTGAAGGAAGGTAACTCAGAAGTTTTTTTATGAGCTCAATAGCCTGGGCATCGCTATCGCCGGTAAAATGGCATACACCACTTTTAGTGGCATGAGTCATGGCACCGCCCAGCTCTTCGGAAGTGATTTCTTCCCCAGTAACCTGTTTGATAACCGCCGGGCCAGTAATGTGCATGTAGCTTATCCCCTTTGTCATGAATACCCAATCTGTCATGGCAGGTGAATAGACTGCTCCCCCAGCAGTAGGCCCCATGATTGCCGAGAGTTGGGGAATAACCCCTGAGGCTGCAGAATTCCGGAAAAATATCTGCCCATAGCCTGAAAGGGCATCAACGCCCTCCTGAATCCGAGCCCCTCCAGAGTCATTAAAGCCTACTATGGGAACACCACACTTCATAGCTAAATCCATCACCTTGCATATCTTTTTAGCATGCATCTCGCCCAGTGTCCCTCCCATGGAAGTAAAGTCCTGGGAAAAAGCACATACATGGCGACCATTTACTGTCCCATATCCAGTAACGACTCCTTCTGCGGGTACGACAACCTTATCCATGCCAAAAAGTGTAGCCCGATGCTGAACAAACAAATCAATCTCGTGAAAGCTGCCAGAGTCAAAAAGCAGGTCGAGTCTTTCACGAGCAGTTAATTTCCCCGATTTGTGCTGCTTTTCTATCCGCTCCGGACCTCCTAAGGCTTTTATCTTTCTTTCTCTGTCCCTCAGTTCCTTCAATCGGTCGGCACCCGTGCCCATATGAATTCCTCCTCACGAATCAATTTCCCTATAAAGAAAATAAAGAAAGTTATTTTAACCTGAATTCGCAACTAAGGCAAATCCTTGAGCTCACGGAATTACCGCTAAGATTTGCCGGTCTATGGTACCTCCATTTAAGGAATTTCTAGTATAATCTCATCAAACATGTTTGAGGCACTACTGGCTCTTTCCAAGTTTTCTGGGGGTAAAGTGTAGGTAATCGTCGAGCCCTAATTACCCTTAACTTGACTGGGAAGCGACGCTAAGTTCAGACTTAAAAACTTGACAGCCTAGCTTAGAATGATATTATGGAGGGAAATTTGAAACCACAGCTAATCGCTATAGATGGTCCTGTGGCAGTCGGCAAGAGTAGTGTCGGCTCACTGTTAGCAAAAAGATTAGGCTATGTTTTCTTCGATACAGGGATGATGTATCGAGCGTTTACCTGGAAGGTTATCAAATCAGGCATTTCCATAGAGGACGAACAAAAGCTTTGTCAGTTGGCCAATACCACTAAATTTGATTTTGTTCCCTTACAAGAATGGCATCTCTCACCCATCATTGATGATGAAGATGTCTCTTCCAAGCTGCTTTGCTCCGAGGTAGAGGCACATGTTTCCCTGGCATCGAAGATAGCCGGGGTACGTCAAACACTGATACTGGAACAGCGTAAGTTAGCCCAGCGGGGAAAAGTAGTGATGGCAGGCAGAGATATTGGCACGGTAGTCTTACCTTGGGCGGAATTAAAGATTTTTCTCACCGCCTCCACCGAAGAGAGAGCCAGGCGTCGCCACAAAGAACTATTAAAACGAGGAGAGAATTCGAGCCTGGAAATCGTCCTCGCCGATTTAAAGAAGCGAGATGAGATGGATATCCATAGGACCATCTCGCCGCTTAAACCGGCTGAGGATGCCATAATCATCGATACAGAAAACCTTAGCCTGGAGCAAGTTGTAGACAAAATATATACTCTGGCGGTAAATCTATGACCCCCTCTCAAAAGATTGTTTTAGCCATATTAAGACCTTTGCTCAATATTCTTTTCTCCTGGAAAGTCGAAGGAAGAGAAAACATACCCTTAACTGGTCCACTGATTTTGGTAGCCAATCATGTTCATCTCCTCGATCCATTTTTTCTCCTGTTTAGGTTTCCACGATGGATTAATTTCATGGCAAAAGAGGAACTCTTTCGCTCCCCCTTTCTGAGATTCTGGCTTCGCTGGGCTGGATCCGTTTCCATACGCCGTGAAGGTAGGGTTAGAGAGAAACAAAAGATACTTAAGAGTGCCAGAGATGCATTGGAAAGGGGACTAATCCTGGGAATGTTCCCGGAGGGCGGCAGAAGTCACGACGGCAAACTCAGAAAAGGCAAACCAGGCTCCGCAGTTATAGCCTCAAAGGCAAATGTTCCCCTTCTTCCTGTCGGCATCGTCGGCACAGACAAGATTAGGGGCATAAGCTGGCTATGGAAACGCCCTGGCATAATTGTCAACATTGGCAAGCCATTTAAGCTACCTCCAACCTCCAGCAGGATGAGTAAGTCACAAATGCAATTATTGACCACACAACTGATGAGGGAAATCGCTGCTCTTTTGCCACCCGAATATCAAGGCGCCTATGAAAAACATAAAGATTGAGAAAGCAGAGAAGCTGGGCCTATGCTTTGGCGTCAGACGGGCCATCAAGTTGTTGAAGGAGGCAGCTAACAAATATGGAGAAATAGAAACACTGGGACCTCTAGCACACAATCGCCTGCTAGTGGAAGCACTGGCCAATCTAGGAGTAAAGCCCATAAATCATCCCGACCAAGTCCAAGGCAGAATCCTGGCTATCACCACTCATGGTGTAAGCCCAGCGGTATTATCCGAGATCAGAGCCCATCACATTCATATCATTGACACTACCTGTCCCATAGTCCGCAAAGCCCAAAACGCAGCCAAGGAATTAGCCGAGGCTGGTTTTGACGTCTTCATATTTGGAGACGCAAAGCATTCTGAGGTCAAGGGACTATTAGGCTGGACAGGAGACAAAGGCATAGCTGCCCTCAACGTGAAGCAAATAGATAAGGCAGGAAAATCACCATCACGCCTGGGCATTATCTCCCAGACGACCCAAACCCGATCTGCCTTTATCGAATTTGTCAGACAGCTTATAGGGATGGTGGGGCCTAAGATTGAGGAAATGCGCCTCGTTAATACTTTATGTAAAGTAACACAGGGTCAACAAGAAGCTGCCATAAAATTAGCTCGCAAGAGTCAACTCCTGATAGTGATAGGCGGAGGTAATAGTGCCAATGCCAGACACCTTGTTGAAATATGCGCTCCTTTGGTGGAAACTCATTTGGTAGAAACAGCAAACGAAGTCGATACTTCCTGGCTCGTGGGTAAGCACCATATTGGTATTACCGCCGGAGCATCCACCCCAGATGAAGCTGTAGAAGAATTAATAGACAAGCTAAGGTCTTTATAATCCTCAGCCAAGCCTGGCGTCCAGCTTCCTGCCACCAATAAGGTGAAGGTGAAGGTGAGGCACCACTTGCCCTCCTTCAGGGCCACAATTTATAACCAAGCGATAACCCTTCTTGGCTATCCCTTCTTTCTCAGCCAGATTCTTAGCTATGATTATAAGGCGCCCGGCAAGCTTTTGTTGTCCCTCAGTAAGTTCAGCCGCAGATGTAATATGGGTTTTAGGTATAATGAGCACGTGTGTAGGTGCTTTAGGCAAGATATCCCTGAATGCTAGAAAATCTTCATCTTGATAGACTATGTCGCCAGGCACCTCACCAGCAACAATTCGACAAAAAATACATTCTTCGGCCATAATCTAACTCCTTTAACATACTACACCTTCCTGTCGTAAATTCCCAATCTCCTCCCGCTTATAGCCTAGCTCTTGTAATATTTCATCAGTATGTTCCCCGGGAAGGGGAGATAAACTTCTCACCTTGCCTGGTGTGTTTGAGAGCTTAGGAGCTATGCCAACTTGTTTTATCTTGCCCAACGTAGGGTGTTCCACCTCTATTACCATTTGGCGATGAAGCACCTGTGGGTCACGAAAAACCTCATCCGGTGTATAAACTTTGCCGGCAGGGACATCATTATGAATCAACAATTCAAACCATTCATCTCTTGTCTTAGTTAGGAAAATTTGCTTCAAAGAAGAGCGAATCTCATCCCATTTCCCATCTTCTGGCTTATGAAAGGTGTGTTCCAGCGCGAAGTGATAGGGGATATATTCTTCCTTTCCTAGAAATCGGCATAGGTTCTCCCAGAAATGTGGCTCGAGGCAACCAATGGTAATATGTTTACCATCCTTGGTTTCGTACACTCCGTAATAGGGATAGGCACCATGAAGCCACGATTCACCCCTCTTCAACATTGACCCGTCAAAAAAGTAACCACAAGTGAACCAGGTCATGAGTGATACTGCTCCATCCATGTAAGCCATGTCCACATATTGACCTTTGCCCGTCTTGTTTCTAGCCACCAAAGCTACTGAAATACCCAAAGCTCCATATAACGCTGCCCCCGCAAAGTCAGCAACCAGATTTAAGGGGATAACTGGAGGTCCTTCGCTGGACCCAATTAAGCCCAGGATACCAGCCATAGCTATATAGTTGATATCATGCCCGGGAAAAGCATGATAAGGCCCATCTTGACCATAGCCACTAAGCGAGCAGTAAATGATCTTAGGATTCAGCTTACTTATGGTTTCGTAATCTATCCTCAAGCGCTTGGCTACTCCGGGTCTAAAACCTTCGACAATAACGTCTGCGTGCCGGGAAAGGCGGTAAAATATCTCTCGTCCTGCTTCCGACTTCAGGTTAACCACGATGCTTTTCTTATTGCGGTCAGGGGCATAATAAGCTGCTGCCTTGCGGTTTTCTTCCTCTGGAAGCGCTCTCGATGAACTCCTAAATTCATTTACTCCTGGCGCCTCAATTTTAAGCACCTCAGCTCCCAAATCTCCCAGGAGCATGGTGCAAAATGTACCTGGAATCAACCTCGACAAATCCAAAATTTTCACGCCTTCCAAAGCTAACATATTTCCTCCCAAATTGATTAATTGCCCATTATAAGCTATTTAGGCAATCTTTTGCATTTTTAACCTAAATATGCTAAATTAAAATAAAAGGTTTAAACTAAAGGTGGGGTGTACCCACCTTTTTATTAAATATAAGAAATTAAATAGGAATGGGAAGATGAAAACAGAGCTTAGGACTGCGATTACTCAGCTTTCGGCTGAGAGAAACTTGCCTAAAGAAGTAGTCTTGGCTGCCTTGGAATCAGCGCTGGCCTCAGCATATAAAAAAAACATATCCACTCTGGAACAAGATGTTCTAGTAAAAGTTGACCCTGACATCGGCGAAATCAATTTCTATATTCAGAAAGTTGTAGTTGAGTCAGTTGCCAATCCAAACCATGAAATCTCCCTCAAAGAAGCTCGAAAACTGCGAGCTACAGCACAACTTGGTGATGTAATAAACATAGAATGCACACCCAAGAATATTGGCCGTATCGCTGTTCAAGCAGCAAAACAAGTCGTTCTACAGCGATTGCGGGAGGCAGAGCACCGCATTGTTTATGAAGAGTTCACCGATAGGGAAGGGAAGGTTGTTACTGGAGCAATTCAATTCCTCGAACCTAAACGAATTTATGTCAGACTGAATAGAATAGAGGCGATACTTCCTTTGAGTGAACAGGTTCATAATGAACATTATTACAGAGGGCAGCGACTTAAATTTTATATTCTTGAGATGTTCCAGAGGGACAAAGAGCCTCAAATAATAGTTTCTCGCTCTCATCCCAACCTGATACGTAGCCTCTTTGAGCTAGAAATCCCTGAAGTTCACAACGGGATTGTGGAGTTAAAAGCCATAGCTCGCGAGGCTGGACATCGAGCTAAAGTGGCAGTGGCAACTACTCAAGAAAACGTTGACCCTGTAGGTTGCTGTCTGGGCCCTCGGGGCATAAGGCTCCAAAGCATCATTAATGAACTCAAGGGCGAAAAAATAGATGTAATCCAGTGGCATGCCGACCCTGGGGTGTTTATCTCTAACGCCCTCAGCCCAGCTCAAGTAGCAAGCATTAAAATCGATGCGGAAAGAAACACATCTACTGTGGTTGTCCCTGATAAGCAACTCTCTCTAGCTATAGGCAAAGAAGGACAGAATGCCAGGCTAGCAGCGAAACTCACAGGCTGGCGGATCGATATCAAGAGCGTCTCTGCTATTGAGTCGGAAAGGGTTGTTATACAAGAGCCAGAAACAGCAGCAGAAGTCATTCCCCCTGAAGTTACGGAAAGGGAGACACCTGAAACAGAGCCAGCTGAGGAGATTGGAATGGAAGAGTCGGTTGAATTTCCAAGCATTCCAGAAGCTCCGCCTGAGAAGACTGAAGAAAAACAGATTCGCTTTGCTGAAGATATTTTAATGGGGGTATTAAAAGCGAAAATACCAGACAAGACACAAAGCGGAACTAAAGGTAAAAGAAAAGGAAAGGTGATAAAGTATAAAAAGCAGGATGAGCATTTTATAGATGATGAGATCGAAGAGTAAGTATCCACCTCAGCGTACTTGCATAGCTTGTCGACAGATTAAGGAAAAGAAGGCCTTGATTCGCCTAGTGCGTACTGAGAACGGCATTGTTGAGATAGATATATTTGGGAAGAAGCCAGGCAGAGGTACTTACTTATGCCCCAAAAAAACCTGTTGGGAGTTAGCTCTGAGGAAAAATCGACTGGATTATGCTCTACGAACAAAACTTCATGATGACAATCGACAAGCCTTACTTAAGTACAGTCATAACTCGTTGGAGGAAAGCTAAATTTGGATGATAGCAAACCGAGAGTGAAGAAAGACCTGCCACAAGTTGAGCTTCCACCTTCTATAACTGTGCGGCAGCTGGCCGACGTATTAAAAGTAGAGCCTACAAAAATAATTAAACAACTCATACGCAACGGCATCATGGTTAATATTAATCAGAGCATCGACTTTAATACTGCAAGCATAACAGCTGCAGAGTTTGGCTATGTTGCTAAGACAGCAAAAGAGCATAGAGCTCTGCCTTCCCGAAAGGGAAGAGGAAAAGGGAAACTATCAGTTCGCCCTCCAGTGGTTACTGTCATGGGGCATGTTGACCACGGAAAAACCACCCTTCTTGATGTCATCAGAAAGACTAATGTAACTGCTCACGAGGTAGGAGCAATTACCCAACATATCGGTGCCTACCAGGCTTTAGTGGATGGACGCAAAATCACCTTTTTGGATACACCGGGACATGAGGCCTTCACCGTCATGAGAGCCCGAGGGGCACAAGCAACTGATATTGTAATTCTGGTGGTTGCCGTTGATGACGGTGTTATGCCTCAGACTGTGGAAGCTATAGACCACGCCAGAGCTGCCAAGGTGCCCATAGTAGTTGCCATCAATAAGATTGATAAATCTGATGCTAATCCCGAACGTGTAAAACAACAGCTTGCCGATTTAGGTCTGGTTGTTGAGGAGTGGGGTGGCGATACTGTTTGTGTACCCATATCAGCCAAGCAAGGCCAAGGAGTATCGGATTTATTGGAAAACATATTCTTAGTTGCTGACATATTAGAACTAAAAGCTGATCCCGATAGCGCAGCAGAAGGAGTAATCATTGAAGCTAAGTTGGACAAAACTAAAGGTCCTTTAGCTACCCTTCTCGTCCAGAAGGGCACCCTTAGCCTAGGCAATGTTGTAGTAGCTGGCGGTGCTTGGGGGAAAATAAAAGCCATGTTTGATGATAAAGGAAAGCAAGTTCACAAAGCTGAACCATCCATTCCAGTGGAGATCCTCGGCTTAAATGAGGTGGCGAAATCAGGAGACCTCTTTATTGTGCTTCCCGATGAGCATGAAGCACGAAGCATTGTAGAAAAACAAAAATATCCTAGGCCACGTCCCACTTTAAGTTTAAGTGCTCTTTCCAGCCAAATAAGTGACGGGCAAATAAAAGAACTCAACATAGTTTTGAAGACAGATGTCGGGGGCAGCATTGAACCCATAAAAACTTCCGTAGAAAGGCTAAGCACAGAGAAGGCGAAAGCTAGAGTAATCCATGCTGCTAGCGGGAGCATCACCGAAAGTGATGTGCTTTTAGCCTCAGCCTCAAAAGGCATTATCATCGGTTTTAACACTCCTAGTTCACCTGGAGCAACACAGCTAGCTAACATAGAAGGGGTGAGCATCCAACAATATGATGTAATCTATAAGTTAATAGAAGATATGGACAGGACATTAAAGGGGATGCTTGAACCAACTTATACTGAAGTGCTCAGCGGGCGCGCTGAAGTAAGGGCTGTCTTCCCCAGCAGCAAGTCGAGGAAAATAGCTGGAGCTTATGTTATGGAAGGGAAGGTACGGAGAGATGCCCAAGTTAAAATATTGCGCCAAAATAAAGTTATTTGTGACTCTCGGATCTCCAGTCTAAAGCGTTTTAAAGATGATGTCGCCGAAGTCTCCGCTGGCCTCGAATGTGGCTTGGATATAGAAGGGATTGTCGATTTTCAGATTGGCGATATCATTGAATCTTACCGACAGGAAAGAATAGGCTAATTATACTCCAAGATAGGAGACTCAAATGAGCAGGCGAAGTGAACGAACAAGTAAACTTATTCAGCGAGAAATCAGTGAACTGCTTGAGCGTCAGGTCAATGACCCCAGACTGAGCAGGCTTATCTCAGTAACAGAAGTCACCCTTTCACCTGATCTTAAGCATGCCAAGATATTTGTTAGCACCTTGGGCAGCAAAATAGACAAGGAGGATATGCTGGCGAGTTTTAACAACGCTTCAGGATTCTTGCGCAAGGAACTTGCATTACACTTAAAATTGAAATATACACCGCAACTCAGCTTTCATTATGATGATTCCATTGAGCGAGGAGCAAGGTTACTCAAATTGATCGGGGAACTAACCACCACTGAATAGCGCTATCCGGTTTTCGCTTAGATCGCTTTGAAGGTATTGACATTAGTATCTATAAATATGTATAAATTGGTATATAAGGGGGATCTGCCCTGTGCGCGGAACCAATGTATTTAGAATGAGTAAGGCCTAATCCCCAATTTATGAAATGGAGGCGAGAATGGGAACAATAAATGTAGCTATCATAGGTGTTGGTAATTGTGCCTCTTCCTTAGTACAAGGAGTTCACTACTACAAAAATGCTAAGGAAGATGAATTTGTCCCCGGTTTAATGCATGTCAACCTGGGAGGCTATCATATATCTGATATCAACTTCGTGGCTGCATTTGATATTGATAAAAACAAAGTAGGCAAGGATTTAGCTCAGGCTATTTTCACCAAACCAAACAACACAATTAAATTTTGTGATGTGCCTAAGACAGGCATCCGAGTTGAGCGGGGTATGACTCACGATGGACTGGGCAAGTATCTGTCTCAAATTATCACTAAGGCGCCAGGTCCGACCGCCAATATTGTAGATATGCTCAAGAAGACCGAAACTGACGTGGTGATTAATTATCTGCCTGTAGGAAGCGAGGAGGCAACTAAGTGGTATGTAGAACAAGTGCTAACTGCCGGCTGCGGCTTCATCAATTGTATACCTGTCTTTACTGCACGTGAGCCTTATTGGCAAAATCGATTTGCCGAGCACAGACTACCCGTTATAGGCGATGATATTAAGTCCCAGGTTGGCGCCACCATCACCCATCGACTGTTAACCAAGCTTTTCCGCGACCGCGGCGTCAAGTTAGAGCGAACTTACCAACTGAACTTTGGTGGCAATACTGATTTCTATAATATGCTAGAACGAGAGCGTTTGGAATCTAAGAAGATTTCCAAGACCAATGCCGTTACTTCACAGTTAGACTATGTTCTCGATCCTAATAACATCTACGTCGGCCCCAGTGACTATGTGCCCTGGCTAGACGACCGCAAATTTTGCTACATAAAGATGGAAGGTCGCACCTTCGGCGATGTCCCTCTAAATCTAGAACTGAAGATGGAGGTATGGGATAGTCCTAATTCAGCCGGGGTAGTTATTGATGCCATAAGATGCTGTAAACTAGCCCTGGACCGTGGCTTAAGCGGAACTATAGTGGGGCCTTCAGCTTATTTTATGAAATCTCCACCTATTCAATATTCTGATGAGGAAGCTCGTGTAAAAACCGAGGCGTTTATCGCAGGACAAGGACAAGAATGTCCTATCTCGCTGCCTGAGCTAGAGTCAGCTGAAATTGAGGGGTAAACTGCCTTTGTGCCAAAAGTGCTAACTTCAAACAACGCAGCTTAAAAATAAATCTATACGCGACCTTAGTTACTGGAGTTTATTACGTTTGAGAAGGGTAGCAAGTTGCTCGAAGTTTCCCTCTCCACCATGTGGGTTAAAGGTAGATTTAGCCACATGGCGGGATTTGCCGCCAAAGCTAAAGAATTAGGCTTTACACACATAGAAGCAAATGCCTCGATTTCTCTACAAATGCTTAGCGAACTTATCGAGGCCGCAGTTCCTATTTCAAGTATTCATTCTCCCTGCCCGGCGGTATTGTCATCCAGAGGAATCCCCATAAGTAGTCTTTCCTTAAGTTCTCTGGATGAGAGTGAGCGAATGGAGGCTGTTAGCTTTACCAAGAAAACGATAAGCCTTGCGGCAAGCGTGAAGGCCAGGGCTGTTGTCCTTCATATGGGTGAAGTGCCAATTGACCTGAATTTGCAAGATAGGCTGTACCAACTTTGCGATGAGAGCCACACTCAAACTAAAGAATATAGCCAGGCTAAAGAAGAGCTAGTTTACCAACGCATTTCCCAAGCTCCTCCTTATCTTGATGCAGCAAGAATAAGTCTTCAAGAGCTTAGTGAATATAGCCGGCAAAAGGGTATAATGTTGGGACTTGAGACCAGATTCCATCCTCACGAGATACCAAATATGGAAGAAATGGCAGAGCTACTTAACGAAATAGCAGAAAGCCTGGTGGGTTACTGGCATGACGTAGGGCATGCTGAAGTGCAACAGCAGCTTGGATTTAGCTTGCATGAAGAATGGCTTTCACGGTTCAGAGACAGGATGGTCGGCATTCACTTGCACGACGTTCTTGGCATTTCCGATCACCATGCTCCAGGAAAGGGAGACATGAATTGGGAAATGGTGGCCAAATATTTACCTCCAGGAATAGTAAAAGTTTGCGAAATCGGCGAATGGAATGACGAGGAGCAAATGCAAGGAGTAGTCAAATTTCTTCAAAAGAATGGGATAGTAGGCTAGCTGGAAGATCTGAATGAATTTAATAGACATTAGACGTAATTTAGCCTATCGTATTACCGCTCCTGTAGTCAGGATTTTGAGTAAAAGTGGGATAACGCCCAATGCTCTTACTTTTATCAACTTGGCTCTGAATGTAGTCGCGGCCTACGTTATCGCTACGGGGCACTTTCTTCTTGGTGGGGTTTTAGTCCTAGTTGCAGGCTTATTTGACCTCCTTGACGGAGCCTTAGCTCGCTTCACCAAGCAAACTACAAGGTTTGGCGCTATTCTGGATTCAGTAGCTGACCGCATTTCTGAGGCAGCAATACTTTGTGGTCTCTTGATTTGGTATATACCACAAGAGGAAGCCAGCCTGGAAATCGTGCTTATTTTTGTTGTTTTAATTGGTTCCTTCCTGGTTAGCTATATAAGAGCTAGGGCAGAAGGACTCGGCTGGCAATGTCAGGTTGGCTTGTTTACTAGAGCAGAACGGGTTATAGTATTAGCAATAGGTCTGCTGATAAATCAGATTTTTATCGCTTTATGTGTTTTGGTGATCTTTGTCTTTATCACTGTAGTTCAAAGGTTAGTTTACCTATGGAAGCAAGGAAAATTTGAAGGTGATTAAGTGGCTGTTATAGCTATTGTGGGGGGGCAGTGGGGTGACGAAGGTAAAGGAAAGGTAATTGACCTCTTAGCTGAGAAAGCGAGGGTAGTAGCTCGTTTCTCCGGGGGGGATAATGCTGGCCATACTGTGATCAACCCTTATGGCGAGTTCCGGCTGCACCTTGTCCCTTCGGGCATCTTTTACCCCCAGGTAACTTGCATTATCAGCAATGGCGTAGTTATTAACCCAGCAGTGCTTCTTGAAGAAATAGACGACCTGCACAATCATGGTGTCGATACAAGTCGTCTTTTTATTAGTGCCCGTGCTCACCTGATCATGCCCTATCATACTATTCTCGACGGACTGGAAGAGGAAAGGCGTAATAAAGGAGCGCTGGGTACTACACGCAGAGGAATTGGTCCTGCTTTTGCCGACAAAGTAGCCCGTCTGGGAATTCGTGCTGGGGATTTATTAGATAGGGATATATTTTGGGGCCGCTTGAGCGCAGCTCTCGAGTTTAAGAATATTATCTTGACAAAAGTATACCAGGTCTCACCCCTATCGGCGGAAGAAATTTATGGCCAGTACTGTCATTATGGGGAGCAGCTAGCTCCTTTTATCCGGGAAACTAGCTCCATAATCCGCGAAGCGGCGACAAAAGGAGAGCTGGTTTTATTAGAAGGTGCCCAGGGAGCTTTACTTGACCCTGACTTTGGCACCTATCCCTATGTGACCTCTTCTTCACCGTTGGCCGGGGCAAGCTGTATTGGAACAGGCTTGGGCCCAAGGGAAATCGATCGTGTGGTGGGCATATTTAAAGCATATAACACTAGAGTCGGTGCCGGACCCATGCCTACAGAGCTCAAAGACGAAATTGGTGACTTAATACGAGAGAAAGCTCGTGAGTATGGCGCTACCACAGGAAGGCCACGAAGATGCGGCTGGTTTGATGCTGTGGCAGGTCGCTTCAGCGTTCAAATAAATGGCCTTAGTGATATAGCTCTAACTCACCTCGATATCTACGATGGTTTCTCCTCGATTAAAATATGCACCGCTTACAAATTTAATGATGAGGTCCTGACTTCTTTCCCTAGCGACATAGCCATATTGGAAAAATGCCAACCTGTCTACGAAGAATTGGACGGCTGGCAAGAATCAATAAGTGGAATTCGAAATTTTGAAAAGCTACCGACGGGAGCTCGCAATTATATGTCTCGCCTTGAAGACCTCCTTTCCTGCCCCATCAGTCTCGTTTCCTTAGGACCAAATAGGAGGCAAATAATATTGATTAAAGACTTCTTCAGTTGATAACCGTCAGCCATCAGCCCTTGGGGATAGACAAATCTATCTTATAGTTCTTTAGCGTCGCCTGGATGAGATCGGCTGACTTTTCATCAGGCTCAATTAGAGGCAAGCGAGGTTTACCAACTGGAAACCCTACATAATTCAGAGCCCACTTGACAGGCATAGGATTAGGAACGATGAACAGGGCATCTATCAGAGGTAATAAGTATCGGTGAATCTCGGCTGCTTCCTGAGGTTTACCGTTAAGAAACTTTTCCATCATGTCCTTTATCTGGATTCCTACCAGATGAGAGGCGACGCTAATCACGCCGTAACCACCCAAAGCGAGTATGGGAAAGGTATCACTATCATTGCCGCTGTAAACTAAGAAATTTTCCCTGGTTCCCTGAATAATCTCGGCTATCTGCCCGAGATTGCCACTGGCTTCCTTCACGCCCACAATATTATCAATTTTGCTCAGCCTGATTATAGTATCGGCGGCGAGGTTGGTAACCGTACGCGATGGCACATTATAGATGATGCAAGGCAATGTAGTACTCTGGACAATGGCTTTAAAATGCTCCCACAAGCCTTGCTGGGTTGGCCGATTATAATAGGGAACTACCAAGATACAAGCATCGACACCAGTTTTCTCCGCCTCCTTGGTCAATTCTTGACTTTCTCTTGTATTATAGTTGCCCGTGCCAGCTACTACTGTTCCCCGGTTACCCAACGCCGATTTCGTTTCAGCGAAAAGCCGTAGTTTCTCTTCCTTGCTCAGCGCAGGAGACTCGCCAGTGGTGCCCGAGACCACTACTCCATTACTACCCGAATCCAGTAAAGATAATGCCAATCTCTTAGCTTGTTTATAGTCAACCTCGCCCTGAGCATCAAAAGGCGTAACCATCGCTGTTAATAAGCGACCCAGCCTATTCTTACCCAAAGAATTCAAAGAGCCTCTGGAAACCCCTGGCTTATTCATTTAAATTCGCTAAACTCTCCTTAAGGCTTATCCAACCTCTCTCTATCCCTTCCTCAGCAATTTGTACAGCATTTAGTGCTGCCCCTTTACGCAGATTATCAGCCACTACCCACATAACAAGTCCATTGAGATGCGAAATATCTTTCCTGATCCGACCCACAAATACATGATCCGACCCACTAGCAGCCCAGGGTTGAGGATAAAAACTGACGGTGGGATCATCAAGTACCCTGACCCCAGGAGCTTGAGCCAAAATCTTCCTTGCTTCTTCAGAGGCGATGGGCGAACTAAATTCTACGTTAACTGATTCACTATTCCCAAAGTAAACAGGAACTCGGACGCAAGTAGCCGAAATAGCTATGTCCTCAGTATGCAGTATCTTCCGTGTTTCTTCCACCATTTTCTGTTCTTCTCTAGTATATCCATTATCCAAGAAGACACCGATTTCCGGCAGTACATTAAAGGCTATTTGATGAGAATAGACGTGCGGACAAATACGGCGCCCTTCCAAAACTAACCGTGCTTGATTTGTCACTTCTCTCAGAGCAGCACCACCGCTACTCGATACTGACTCATAAGTGCTCACTACAATTCGCTTTATGGGATTGATCCTATGCAAGGGGTGAAGCGCTACCACCATTTGGATTGTGGAGCAATTCGGACTGGCGATTATCCCCTTATGCCATTCTATATCCTCAGGATTGACCTCTGGGACTACCAGAGGCACTGTAGGATTCATCCTGAAAGCAGTACTATTATCGATGACCACTGCTCCAGCTTCTGCAGCCAAAGGCGATAATCTCCGACTAATATCAGCACCAGCAGAGAAAAAGGCAATATCAACATCGCGAAACGCCTCTGGCTGAGCTTCTTTAACTTCAATCCTTCGATGATTAAAGAGGACTTTCACCTCAGAAGAATACTCCGGGGCTAGTAAGCGGATGGACGCTACGGGGAATTTACGCTGCTCAAGTACCTTAATAATTTCTTGCCCGACAATCTCGGTAGCGCCAACAATAGCTACATTGAATCCTTCCATGGCTTTTCCTACAGCTTTAGCAAGGCATCCAACCCGTAAGTCAGCCCCTTGCGTTTTGTCACTTCCTTAATTGCTAGGATAACGCCGGGCAGGAAACATTCCCTATTTATAGTATTGTGACGTAAGCTTAGAGTTTCACCTGCTCCGCTAAATATAACTTCTTGCCCAGCCATAAATCCCGGCAACCTCAAGCTATGGATAGCTATGCCATCCATCTGTCCTCCTCTGGTATTGCTGAGTACTTCACGTGTAACTTCAGGACAAATGAACGGTTTACCATGCGTTTGCAACATCTCTTTGGCTGTAGCTATAGCAGTCCCTGAAGGAGCATCAGCCTTCTTATCATGATGCATTTCGATAATTTCGGCGTGGTTGAAAAACTTAGCAGCAAATTTTGATAGATGTATCAAAAGTGCCGCCCCCAGAGAAAAATTGGGTGCCACTACCGCTCCTACCTTATTGGCCCGGCATAATTTTTCAATTTCTGCTAAATTCTCCTCAGAAAGGCCTGTGGTGCCTATAACCATGTTAACTTTTTGTTTAATAGCAATGCGAGCGGCTGCTATAGAAACCTCGGCATTAGTGAAATCTACCACCACATCAGCATCGCAGATCCTTAAACACGAGCCTAAATCGGAAGAAAGGAGTATCAGTTCAGGAGCCTCAGCTAAGGGAAGATATTGCTGAGTTACTTCCTTGTCCACAGCACCTACTGCCCTTAATCCGGGCTCGCAAACCACAGCTTTAGCTACCTCTTGCCCCATCCTGCCTAAAGCGCCATTAATAACTACTCTTATGGGTTCTAAAGAAGAAGTCATGTTCCTTTCTCGCCCCTCACCAGTAAAGCAATTTATTTACTACGGTTGCCATGTTGTTCACCCCTATCACGTGGGTGAACAAATTTCCTCTGACGGTCTTTGGGAGCCGAGGAATTCCTAACTTCAGCACCAGGGAGATTGGAAAGCCCTTCCAATATTGCTTTGCGCGATAAATTTATCCTGCCAGAATTGTCAATCCCAATGACTTTCACCATTACCTCATCACCCACTTTAACCACATCTTCGACTTGAGGTACATGGTAGTTAGCAAGCTCGCTGATATGGACGAGGCCTTCCTTCCCCGGCAGGATTTCTACCATGGCACCAAAATTGAACAGCCTGGTTACTTTCCCAGTGTAAACCTGTCCTTGCTCCACTTCCCGAGTTAAGTCCTGAATTATTTTGATTGCCTTCTGGGCTGCCTCTTCGTTTGAAGAGCCAACGATAACCTTACCATCGTTCTTTATATCTATAGTTGTTTTGGTTTCCTCTATAATAGACCTTATAACCCTACCCCCAGGACCAATGACGCTCCCAATCTTACTCGTATCAATCGTCATTTCATACATCCTGGGAGCATAGGGACTAAGTTCAGAGCGAGTAGCACTGATAGCTAAACTCATTTTCCCCAGTATTTCCAACCTTGCCTCACGAGCCTGGCTTAAGGCTTCAGCCAGGATGCCATAATTTATCCCCTGCAGCTTGATATCAAGCTGCAAAGCCGTGAGCCCACGAGCTGTGCCAGCAACTTTGAAATCCATGTCACCATAGGCATCTTCCATACCCACAATGTCAGTTAGAACAACATAGCCCTCATCCTTTCCGGCAAGTAAACCCATGGCTATCCCAGCAACAGGCGCCTTGATAGGTACACCGGCATCCATCAAGGAGAGGGTCGCAGCACAAGCACTAGCCATAGATGTGCTTCCTTGAGAACTAACTACCTCGGAAACCAGGCGTAAAGTGTAAGGAAAATCATCCTCCGACGGCAGTACTGGCGCAATAGCTCGTTCCACTAAAGCGCCATGCCCAATTTCTCGCCTCCCTGTTGTTCCTATTCGTTTCACTTCCCCAGTAGAAAAGGGCGGAAAATTATAGTGATGCATAAAGCGTTTAGTTTCATCCAGACCTAAGCCATCCAATAACTGCTCCCTGTTTGTAGACCCCAAAGTGGTAATAGTCAAAACCTGTGTTTCCCCACGGGCAAATAATCCTGAGCCATGTGTGCGAGGAAGGATACCAACTTCACAGCTAATAGGACGAATTTCTTTAGCTTGGCGGCCGTCCAAATGTCGCCTCGTCTGCAATATTTTTTCCCTCACCGCAGCTCTAAGCTGGGTTTCAAAAGCAAAATTGATTTCATCTTCAGAAAAAGAATCAAGCAACTTGTTCCTTGTTTCTTCCTTGATAGACGTTAAAGCCTTATCTCTTTGCAGTTTCCCTGGTTCCTCTAAAACCTGGCTTAATTTCTCACCAAGTATGGGAGCGATTTGAGATGAAAGCTCAGGAGCAAGTTCCTTATGCTCAACTTCTACCTTGGCTTTGCTATAGGTTCGCTGTAGCTCTTCTTGAAGCTTAATGAGTTCCTGATTTGCCTCGTGTCCCAACTTAATTGCCTCTAGCAATATTTCTTCGGAAACTTCCTTGGCACCTGCTTCCACCATTACAATGTTTTCTTTACTGCTAGCAACAATCAGGTCAAGCAAGCTATCGTCCATTTGGGGCAAGGTGGGATTCACCACTAAAGCATCATCTATATAGCCAATATGTATTGCTGATATAGGACCAAAGAACGGGATATCCGATAATGTCAAGGCTGCTGAAGCGCCAATAAGGGCGCAAATATCTGGGTCATTTTCTTGGTCAACAGATAGCACTGTCGCCACAACTTGAACATCATTATGAAATTCCTTGGAAAGAAGAGGGCGCAGGGAGCGATCGATGAGCCGATCAGTTATAACTGCTTCCTCCGTAGGACGTCCTTCTCGCCTGATGAAGCTGCCCGGTATTTTACCCGCGGCATAGAGCCTTTCTTCATAATCCACTGTTAGAGGCACAAAATCAATTCCTTCTCGGGGCTCAGAGCTTGTACAGGCAGTAACCAGGACAACTGTGTTGCCATATTGAACAACAACAGCACCATTGGCTTGCTGAGCGAATTTCCCTACTTGAATGCTAAGCGTCCTACCCGCTACTGAACGCTCAAAAACATCAGACATATTATTCCTTCAAACCCAATCTGGCAATAAGAGAATGATACCGCTCGGGCGCCGTCCTGTTCAAGTAGCCCAAAAAACGCCTCCGCTTCCCTATCACCCCGTGGAGCGCATGTCGGGAGTGCCGATCCTGGTGATACAACTTAAGATGCTCCGTTAACCGATTTATCCTCTCGGTAAGCAAAGCCACCTGGACCTCGACAGACCCACTATCATTTTCCTTAAGTCTAAATTGGGTGATGATTTCCCCTTTTTTTTCCTTGTCCACTGTTATAAACTCCCTAATTTAGTAATGTCGTATATCATATCACGATAAAAAAATCTTGTATAGGAATTGACCAGAAGAGCTGGATGCTTTATAATGGGCTAGTAAAGGCAACTTTACACGCCCGAAAAATCTAGAGGACGGGGGCGCAGGCCCTCCCCCCGCCGCCAACCTCACCCCGGAACTTCAAAATTATCTTCAAACCCTCGCCCAACAAATGCTGGCAAACTTTCTCCAAGGCAACGCCCCGCAAACAGCCGCCCTGCAAAACCTTGAAGAGGGCATACCGCTGTGGTTAACCAACCTTAAAACCAGGCGCCTATCGCCGGGGACAATTAAAGGCTACGAGGCCGATACCAGGCGTTACTTGGCGCATGACCCCAAGCCCACTTGCCTGTGCATACAAGCTTACATAGCCAAAAGGCTTGATGAGGTAAGCCCCGCCAGGGTGGCCAGCGAACGTTATGCCCTAGGCAGCTTTTTCAAGTTCCTCCATAAAGCGGGGTTGGTGGCCGAGAACCCGACGGCCAACTTAGACCCGTTCACGGTTCCATACGACGAGCGGGAGATACCCAGCGAGGAAGATGTAACCAAGCTGCTGCAAAGCGAGTGTTACCGCCGCGGGGATACGCCCCGGTTCAGAACAATGGTTGCCTTATTGGCAAACACGGGGTTAAGGCTTGGCGAGGCCCGCGCAATCAAGGGGGAGGATATTAACTTTGAAAAGCGGGAAATCAAGGTTATGGGCAAGGGTAGGAAACGAAGGACGGTGCCCGTATCGGAGTACGTGGCAAGCGTGCTAAAGGCTTGGCTTGAACGGAACGGGCACTCCCCCTGGCTGTTCCCCGCCGCCAACCCGAAAGGTTACCTGGGCGAATGCAATTTTGAAAAAACCTTTAAGCGGCAATGCGCAAGGTGCCGGGTCAAGCCTTTCACACCCCACGCTTTGAGGCACTATTTTGCCACCCACAGCTTGAGGAACGGGATGCGGGTTGAGGTGTTAAGCAAAATACTTGGGCATTCCAGCGTGGCGATAACCATTGACCTCTATGTTCATATTAGCAGCGAGGAGATGCAAGATGCCCACCAAAAATATGCCCCGTTTGCCGATGCAACGGCTTAACCCCATGCGCGGCAAAGCCCCTTGCGGTTAAACGGGGCTTTGCCGCATAAATATCGCCTGACTCAAGAGTGTTACCTCTTCTTTACCCAAAACTCACGAAAGTAATAGGCAACTACAGATACACCGCCAATGCTAAGAAATATGATTTTGAAGGCGTTGCCCGTGCCAATGAAAGAATCAATTAGCATACCGACAATTGCCATGCCAAAGAGGACTAATATGGGGGCTATTACATATTTATTTATTACGTTATTTAACCATTCATCGGAGCCTTGTTTTGGCATATCTACCTCAAATCATTTGACCAATCGTTTCATCAAACCTTAATTATAACACAAATAATGTTTCCTTAATGATATCTATTGTCTTCTATTTGAGGCTGGTTGGAGGTATAATTTAAGAGGGGATGGAAGTGAAGAAGCCATTCTTACTGGCTACCCTTGCAATCATACTGACAGGGCTAGTCTTGTTCGGGCTAAGTGATACCAGCATTTCTATTGCTGATACCGGCGTTCCCAATAGTGAGGCAACTAGCAGTGTAAGCAAGGCAAGCAATTCTTCGGCAAGTGCTACAATTACAATTACGATGTATACTATGCCTAATGAGTAGCCAACGGACTTGGAGGGTTAAAATAAGGAGGAATAGCAAATGGATTGGGCTATTATATATCAGATAACTGCCCTTCTGGCACTCGCATTGCTGGCTATAGTAATAACTATATTTGTCTTAGCCTCCTCGCTTTTGGGCTTAGCCGTAGAGAGTGCTGCTAAAGAGGATAAAGATAGACGAGCTGCACAGGATAGCGAGATTGAAAAACAGGTTGAGCAAGCTAAAATGGATTTGAATAATGCAGCAGAGGGGACAGGAGAATTTGAACAGGCTGCAAAAACACTTAGAAATCTAATAAACAAGAAAAAGAAGTTTGAAAAGGAAACGAAGCGCATACGCCGAGGCTATGAAGTTTTCACACCAAAGGGGGGTGTTCTTTACCCAGGTATCCCCCTTCTTGCATCATTGGTTCTTAGTACCCTTGCTTGGGGGTTTAGCATGGGTACATATCAATCGGTTAGCCCTTACTTGTGGGGTTTCGGCGTGGCTGCGCTAGTCTTTAGCCTTTATAGAATCTACTTTGGTCTTAAGAAAATCGAAAAGGTCGCTGTGACTTCAGAGCAAGCAGCATTAACAAGAATGACGAGAGCACTTGGAACAGCTTTAAAAACACACGACGAGGCGATGAAACCGAGACTGGAATTTAAGTTTTTGGATAAAGAACCACCGTTTCATACTAGCAAAGAGTCAACCTCAGAGACTAGATATAAGATAGAACTTGGGCACGGAGACAGTCTCCGAGGGGCTGAGATTTGGTTTATTGCCCCTCCGGATTTTTCATTTCCAGACAAGAAAGCAGGGCTGCTAGGAGCAGACTTAATAGAAAAGGGGTTTAGTCTCGCCTGTTGCGACGAATTTGAAGACATAATACCACAAAAGGAGTATTATGGGACACTTAAATTGAGAACTCCAGCTCGAACAGGTACTTTCAGACTTGGTTACGGCATGCGTTATGAAGGGTGCTGGAGCGAGTTTCAATATTTTGAGGTAGTGGTCGAATAAGGCCACTCTTAATAATGTTCCCCGCAATTATCGCTCATTTACCCCGATTTATCCGATTTATTAGCCTCAATTTATTTTTAACGCAGCTACAAAATACCCTCCGCCGTCGCACACCCGGTACTCGCCTCACAATTCTGGCGCCGGGGTTTATCGTGATTTATCACGTGTGGGCATAGCTAATTTTCAGGCAAATAAAGTGTAGTTTGCTGGCCCTATCTTGGGTGGCGGTTTAATTATTAGCACTTTACACGGAAGCGTGTAGAGAGGGGCGGAGTACCTCTATCACGTTTGTAATTGAACTTGTCCCCGCCCCACTACCCCGCCGCCCCGCGGCCGCTGTGTGTGCGGCGCTGTGGCTGTTGCGTTGAACGGGCAATTCGGCGCCCCCTCTATCTCTCTAATATTAACTGTGGTGGGTTTTACTATTATCTATTAACGTCAAACTATTAACGTTATTATTGAACGTTAAACGATTATCTTTATCTCTCTAAGGGGGAACCGTCCGTTTTAAATTCTTAGCTTTGTTAACCCCGCAACTCATGCAATCCGTTGCCCGAGGTTGTTCGATTTTTCACCCCTTATCCTCCATCGTTAAATTTTAGCTTCGTTAGGCGCGCAACCGTCTCAATCGCCCCATTTTTCGATACTATTAACAAGTTTGCCTGTGGTTTCCAAATTCTGTTTTAAAACCAAAAGCTTGAACCAATTGCGGCCACAGGGTTCCGTTTCGCCATTATACCAACGGCTCACAGTTCCATTGTCAATCCCAAGGGCATCGGCCACTTGATAAAGTTTGTAGCCCAGGCCAATGGCCAAAATAAGTATTTGCCGGGCCGCCTGCGCCTTGGATTTAACACGAACGGCCTTCATCGCTTCTAATATCGAACACAGTTTTAATAGCTTGTGATAGTTTTTCATGCTGGGTATGGCATTGCCATGCTGCCAATAATAAAGGGTGGAGCGTCTGACACTCAATTTACCGGCCAACATTGACGTGCCTAACCCCAGTTTGTCGGCCGCCTCCAGCATTCGGGCCATTAGGGCCTTTGCCCATTCCCGCCTTTCATCTTTTGATACCGGAGCCTTGGGCGGTTTGCCGCCCTTAGCCGCAAGGCCGCCATTGGCAAGCTGGCCCGTAGTTTCCAACCGTTCTTTCAATTCCAACAGTTTGGCCCAATTATCTTCGTTTGGTTCCTGTTCGCCGCTGTGCCAATAACTGACAGCGCCTTTACTGATGCCCAGCGCATCCGCCACCTGGTATTGCTTATAGCCTAAAGCTGCGGCCAGAATAAGAACTTGCTGGGCTACCCGCGCCCAGGGCTTGACATGGGTTTGGTTAACATGTTCGCCACCATTAATAAGCTTGCCCGTGGCCTTCAACCGTTTCCTCAGTTCCAACAGTTTGGGCCAATTGTCATCGTCCGGCACCGTTTCACCACTATACCAACGGCTGATTGTGCTTTTTTTCAGGCCCAAAGCGTCCGCCACTTGATAATACTTGTAGCCAAGGGCTTTCGCCAGCATAAGTATTTGCTGCGCCGCCTGGCGCTTGCCGTCCTTTGCTAGTCTATCCATCTTTATCCCCCGTGCATTATTGCCTGTTTGAAGGCTCAAAATCGCTGAAAATCGAGGGTAAGTCCAGGCCCACAGATAAAAACCATTGCCCGGCAATTTCATGCCCTTTTTGAGCCTTAAAGTGGGGGCGGCCGTTTTAAGTAGGGTGAACTGAACCCCCCGCAGGCCGGCCACCCCCTTTGTGGGTCCCGCGGCTTGCATTTTCCGCCCTCCGCTAGCCCAATTCTGCCCTTGGCTGCTCATGGGAGGGGAACCGCACGTCCTATTGTGTGCCTGCCAACCGACCATCTTCGACACTCGGCCAAGGTCTCCCCCATTGGGCGGGTTCTAACATCATGTATCGCTGTTGTCCGCGGCGCTCAAAACGCCCTGTTGCACGCCAGGCTCGATGTCAACCCACACAACCGTGGCGCTTTCGGCTTCAGCCACAATGCCCGCCACGATGCCCTGAGTTGATGCGCCGGCGTCGTTCACAGTTTGGTCATCTTCAACGTAGCACTTGATACCGACATCGGCTTGCACCAAATCGGCTGTGGCAAACTTGAAAATGCCTCTTCGATAAATACGGCACGATTTGCCGCCCTGGCTGTGGCCTTCCAAGGTGTTATCGCATTCCTCGTATGCCACCCCGGCAAGCACCTTATCCGCGGCGTTGGTGGCCGGTTCCAGATAACCCGCGTTGTTTAGCACCACAAGCGCCCCCTTGTAGATATGCACATTATCTTCCACAAGGAAGGACTCAAGTTCGCCCGCTTTGCGGGGTACGTCCTTGTTTTTGTCTAATGCAGTCATTTAACCTGCGCCTCCTTTTTAGTTTGTATCAATTGTTCATTGCTCACGCCCAGCTTTGCCGATATGAGCACCTCCTCAACGGTCAAGCCGCAGTTTCGGCCAACCAAATCGGCAACCTGCAAATCAAGCGGGGTGAATTGTTCCCGTATGTCCTTATCGCCCATGCCCAACCTTCACTTTGACGGATACCTCAACCTTTTCGCCTTTGCCAAGGGCGCCTTCAATAACGGCTAGCACGGGTTGCAGGCTTTCGGCATTGGTTACCTCAAATGTCGTTTGTTTAGCTTTCACCATTTTGCCCTCCGCAGAGGGGGCACGGCTTTTGCACCGCGCCCCCATTTGCCTTAGTCGCTGCAATCAACCATAACAGCGCACCTTGGCTCAAGCAAAGCCACAGCGCAACGGCCGTCAACGCCGTAGTGAATCAACCGCTTCATAAAAACATCTTTGCTGGTCGGTTGGTCAAGCGCCACGAATTCGGGCTTTTTGCGAAGCTGGAATAGCATGGGCTTTAACTCGTTTTTGGTGCAAGCCAGGTAATAGTCATGCCCAGGCGTTGCCCCGCTGGTCAGGCGCGGGTTGACGATGATGCGCTCAATTAGCTGCGCTTCGGGCCTGGTCGTGCCCGCCACCGCCGGAATTAAAGCGGCGCGCATGGCTATCTCCATGGCGGGCGAACAAACGATGGTATCGGGCACAAGGTCAAGGTATTCGCCCCTGTTGTCCTTGAACCCCCGCATTGCCACAACCGCGGCGGCAATGCCTGCGCGTATCTTCTCGGCATCGGCGGCATAGGCCCCCGCGGCAATGTTGTTGATGTTCCCGCTATCCCCGAACGAACGGGTGGCGCTGAAGAACGCAACGCCATCGTAAGTCTTGGCGCTGGCCCCCGCGTTAAGAAGCTCAAAAACCAGCTTTGCGGGGTGGTTTGCGCACCTTGCCGCCAACTGCCGAACACGGGGCGCAATCAGACCGTACTTGTCGTCCTCAATGGTGTTGCGGTCAATTGAGATGGTGCCTTCGTAGTTCTTGTTCTGAATTTCGTAGCCCTTGGCCGATAAGCCGTAGACCTTTCTTTCATCGGCCCATTCGCTCATGCCGGGCACGGCTTCGAGCCAGTTGTAGCTTTCCTTGTCGGCATCGCTTTCAACCTGCAAGCACAGCGCCCGCCATAGCGCCTCTTTATCGGCCTGCGTGAAAGCGTTGAGAAAAATTGCCTGGTAATTGGTCAGCAAGCCGGCCAAAAAATCTGATGTTACAAGTGTCAAGTTAGTCTCCTTTCTTAGTTATTTATTAATCGGAGACCACTTCGCAACGAGGTGGGCTGTTGCCCTGCTGTGTGGATACAACGGCCTTGGCCTTGCCCGCATCCCCTTCGGGGATAACTAGCAATGCCGTAAATTGGCATTCTTGTAAGGTGGCCAAGTATTCCAAAAAAGCAAGGTTGTTAAACAGGTTTAGTTTCCCTGCTCTGTTACCCTCAATCTCATTGTTCAAAGCGGTTACTCCATGCACCACTCGCACCACTGTTTTGCACCACGCACCACTAATCAGCGAGGGGCTTGGTGTGGTGCTTACCAAGCCCCAGGCCAATAGCACTTTTTCATAAGCTGGCTTACTCCTCGCCCACTAGGGGCAGGTGCCAGCCCATCTTGATGCCCCCCAACAAAACCCACTAGGGGCCGGGGGAGCATAAGTTTCATTTTTAAAGTACCATTTAAATAATAACATGCGACTGTAGAAAATGCAAGCCCCCCACCTATCATGCGAATTTTGCCACGCGTGGCCCTGGCACGTTAACTCCTCTGAGTTTCTCTCAATGGCCGAGATTGCCTCTACGGACTAGAAAAGAAAAGTTTGTTAGTCCGTTCATCAAGTACAAAAATCCCCGTTTGGGGCGCAAAACGACAAGCCCATGCAAGTTTGCTACAATACCAATGACGTGCTTAGAAAACAAGCTAAATGCTGCAATTGTGGATTTTTGGCTTTGTATATGAGCCCAGCTTTTATGCCAGGAATAACATATGACCTTAAGGAAGGGAAAGAGCTTGGATTTTATGGTATCCAAGAATGCACACAACGGGGGCGGGAGCAAATAGCCGAGAGCAAGCATCAAGAGCCCAGCATATTGATTTGCGCAAGGCACGTGTGGAGCAGGTCAGATTTCAGGGACAAGCCAGAGGACGCTTTGTTTCAATTCTTAAACTCAAACCGCACGTGCCCTTACTTCTTCCCTTACAATCCCGGTTACTCACCCACTGAGCACAGGGAACTTCAACGAGAGGCCAAAAACCAAAGGCTGCTTATAATAGGTATGCTTTTGGCAGCTCTAATTGGTGCGGCCGCGGCAATAGTTGCCCAGGTTCTTGCACGCTGAGGTGTGTGCCGCTAAACCCGGCCAAACGGCTCTTTTAGGGGAGGCGAAAAAGCTCCATAGAATAAAATTTTCTATGCGCTAAATTCGCTCAATCAAGCCCTGTAAGGCTGCCCAGGGGCCTTGTTTTACCCGCCCCCGTGTATTTGCCTTTTGGGAGTTGTGCTTTAAAGCGGCTTGCTTTAGAAGCATATCAAGTTAAAGCTAAAGGAGGCGTAAAGAAAATGAAAAGCTTGGAAATGGAATTTAACGGCGGGAGGCCAGGCCCAGGTTGGCCGGCAACCCCGCGCCGCTAAGCTAATCACATCAGCAAATTAAAGGAGGTGTACAAATGAAAACAGGTATTGACCAAAAGAACAAGATGCCTTATAATGAACCCGCAAGTAAAGGCAACTTTTTATGCACGAAAGTTGCGGTGTTTTTGGAGTTTACGCCCCGGGCATAAATGTAGCTCAGGCGACTTTTTTTGCCCTCTTTGCTTTACAACATCGTGGTCAAGAAAGTGCCGGCATCGCTGTCACTGATGGCAACGGAATAAAAATACATACCTGTATGGGATTGGTTTCCCAGGCATTCACGGAAACTGACCTCGCTTTGCTAAAAGGATATATCAGCATCGGGCATAACCGCTACTCCACTACAGGCTCAAGCAGACCCGCGAATGCCCAGCCCATTATAGCGAAATCAGAGGGGTTGACCATTGCTCTAGCACATAACGGTAATATCATCAACTCCAAACTGCTCAGCGATGAACTCCAGGAGCGCGGCTATCATTTTCACACTAGCATTGATTCCGAAGTCATTGCCAACCTGATTTTGGCCTCCCCCGGCCAGAACTGGCAGCAAAAAATAGGACATGCCATGCACCGCCTCCAAGGAGCTTATTCCTTGGTGATCTTAACTGAAAATGAACTGATCGGGGTCCGTGACCCCTTCGGCGTTCGTCCTCTTTGTCTCGGAGCTATTGACGGCGGATGGAGCATCGCCTCGGAAAGTTGCGCCTTAGACCATATAGGTGCCCAATTCGTAAGGGAAATCGAACCCGGGGAAATTGTAGTCATTGATAGCCAGGGAGTGAAAGGTTTTAAGAAGGAGAATGGTAAAAAGGCATTATGCATCTTTGAATACATTTACTTCGCCCGTCCTGACAGCATCATCCAAGGCAAATTACTCTACCAGACAAGAGAAGCTATGGGCAGAATACTGGCTGAAGAATATCCTGTTGATGCTGATTTCGTCATGGGTGTTCCTGATTCCGCCACTGCCGCCGGCATTGGCTATTCTAATGCCTCCGGTATCCCATATTGCGAAGGCCTGTTAAAAAACCGCTATGTAGGCCGTACTTTTATTGAGCCTGACCAAAGGATACGGGAGCTTGGCGTCCAATTAAAATTCAACCCCCTTTCCCGCATAATTGCGGGGAAAAAGTTAGTAGTCGTCGATGACAGTATTGTTCGTGGCACCACTACTCCTCATGTGGTTAATTTGCTCAAAAAAGCAGGTGCTGCCGAGGTTCATCTCCGCATCTGCGCCCCTCCTATCCGTTACCCCTGCTTCTTCGGGGTAGATATGGCGACCAGATGGGAACTCATCGCCGCGAGGAAAACTGTCCCGGAAATCAAGGAATACCTCGATGCTGATTCACTGGGGTACCTCAGCCTTGACGGCTTAATTCGGGCTGTGGACCTGCCCAGAGATATTTTCTGCCTTGCTTGTTTTACTGGAGTATATCCCATTCCAGTTCAAATAGAGATGGACAAACTAGCTTTGGAAGTACTCCCCCAGGAGGAACTCAGTGAAATCCACCTCTAAGGAAGCTTATGCTCTTGCCGGTGTAGACATTCATCTTGCTGACAAAGTAAAGGGAACCGTTGCCCGGCAAGCTCAATCTACCTTTCGATCCGAAGTCATCGGCTCAGGATTTTTCGGCAGCATGTTCCAGCTTAAAGGATATGACGAGCCGGTTTTGGTCTCCAGCACTGATGGCGTAGGCACCAAGCTCAAAATAGCCTCGCTTTCGGGCAAAAACGACACCGTGGGCATTGACATAGTCAACCATTGCGTGAACGATATCCTTTGTTGTGGCGCCGAGCCCCTTTTCTTCCTCGACTATATTGCCATGGCCAAACTTAGGCCTGAGCAAATAGAAGCCATCATTTCGGGTATAGTCCAGGCCTGCCGAGAAGTTGGCTGTTCGTTAATTGGCGGTGAAACCGCCGAGATGCCCGGCATATACTCCCAGGAGAGCTATGACCTGGTAGGTTTCATTGTCGGAGTGGTGGAAAAAAAGAATATCATCGGCGGCACTTCCATTGTTCCAGATGACGTAATCCTTGGCCTGTCTTCGTCTGGTTTACATACCAATGGTTATTCACTGGTACGAAAAGTCTTTGGTATAGATGCCAATCCGTCATGCTTAAACAAATTTTATTCTGAACTAGGAAAGAGCCTCGGTGAAGAATTGCTCCAGGTCCACCGTTGCTACTATCCACAACTTAAGCCAGCTTTGCCATTGATTAAAGGTATAGCTCATATTACCGGTGGCGGCTTTGCAGGTAATATATCCCGCATCCTACCTCAAGGCCTAGGCGCTCATCTTCGTAAGGATTCCTGGGATATACCGCCAATTTTCAAGCTCATTCAAAAAGAAGGCGATATAGATGAGATGGAGATGTACCAGGTGTTCAACATGGGGATAGGCATGACCATTGTTTGTTCCCCCCAGCAGGTAGCCAAGATTGTCAGTATCTTGCCCCAGGCTAAAGCCATCGGCGAGATAATCAAGAGAGAAGACGAGGAAAGAGTAATAATAAATTAAAGGAGGCTCTGTGCGCGCAATAGTTAGTGTTTCGGATAAATCAGGCGTAGCTGACTTTGCCCGAGGTCTAAAAGAGCTGGGCATTGAGATATTCAGCACCGGTGGGACCAAGAAGTCTTTAGAGGCTGCTGGAGTAAAAATACACAGCATCTCGGAGCTTACTGGTTTTCCAGAGATCCTCGATGGTCGGGTAAAGACTTTGCATCCCGCAGTGCATGGAGGCATCTTGGCCCGACGTGACCTTCCCCAACACCTATCCGAGCTAACCCAGAACCGCATTGAGCCCATTGACATGGTGGTGGTCAACCTCTATCCCTTTGTGGAAACAGTGACCAAGGCTGAAGTTTCCCTAGACGAGGCACTGGAGAACATCGATATTGGCGGCCCGAGCATGATTCGCTCCGCAGCCAAAAATTTCCCCTCCGTCCTGGTAGTAGTCGATCCCGGGGATTACAATACAATCTTGCAAAAGCTGCGCCAGGGCAACATAGATTCAGAATATAGGAAGCAGTTAGCCCAGAAAGCTTTCCAGCATGTTGCCCTTTATGATACAGCCATCGCTCAATACCTTAACGAAGAAGCTTTCCCCGAAGAGATGACAATAGCCTTAAAAAAGGGCCGTAGCTTTCGCTATGGCGAGAATCCTCATCAGCAAGCTGCCTTTTACATTGAACAAAATGTAAGAGAAAGGCAAGACGGCCTGGCATCCCTGGAACAGCTTGGCGGACCCGAAACTTCCTTCAACAACCTTCTCGACTTAGATGCTGCTTTAAACGTGTTGCGCGATTTTACTGCTCCCACCATTGCCATAATGAAGCACACTAATTCCTGCGGACTTGCCTCCCATAATGATTTAGCCGAGGCTTATCGACGAGCTTTAGCTGGCGACCCTGTAGCTGCCTTTGGCGGCATAGTTGCCAGCAACCGAATTATTGATTTAGCTACTGCCAGAGAAATCGATAAGCATCATTACGATGCCATTGTTGCTCCAGGATATCAGAAAGAGGCTCTGGAATTACTAAGACGCAAAGAAAGCCTGCGCCTTGCTAAAGTTGCCCCTTATCGTCCTTCGTCCTCCGAACTACATCTCGATTTTCGCCATGTCAGAGGCAGCTTTTTGGCCCAAGTGTCGGACACTTTAACCGAATCCGAACTTAAGCCTCGCGTGGTAACCAAGCGCCAGCCTTCAGATGCAGAGTTATCAGACCTGCTCTTTGCCTGGAAGGTAGTTAAAGGCATAAAATCTAACGCCATAGTTATCGCCAAGGACAAAACATTGTTAGGCATGGGAGCCGGACAGCCAAGCCGGGTAGTAAGCGTTGAGTTAGCTTTGAAAAGAGCTGGTGCCCAGGCTAAAGACAGCGTCCTTGCCTCAGATGCCTTCTTCCCCTTTACCGATGGCCCGGAATTGGCAATCAAGCATGGGGTTACCGCCATTATCCAGCCCGGTGGCTCGGTAAGAGATAAAGAGGTAATTGAACTGGCAGACAAGTATAATGTTGCCATGGTATTTACTGGTGTTCGCCATTTCAGACACTGACTTCGACTAGTCATTGCGAGGCATCCTGAGCCGAAGCAATCCTCAAAGGGAGTGAGATTGCTTAGCTCGTAGCTAACAAGGCGGTGAGAAATGTTCATGATTAGTAAAGAAACTATGGACAGCGTTATGTCACTTAGAGAAAAGATAGCTGACTCGGGAAAAAGGGCAGAGTGTATTGCCGATGTGGAAAATATGATAAAAATGAAGGAAGCCCATCTGGCAAGGGCAGAGTGGGGTTCTTGTTGTGGCAACATCTGCAATCTGGCACCCCAGATAGACACCGAACTACAAATGCTCCAGAACACTTTAGAGGTTTTAAGGAAGGGAGACAGCACGAAGGCAGGTTCTTTGCTAGAAGATTACATTGCCTTCCTGCAGAAAAACTATAGCCCAGAGCCCGATCATTGGTGATGCCATGGCTAGAGTAGTAATTGTATCGGATATGCTACGTGGCTTTCTCGAGGAAGGTTATCCACTTTATTGCGGCATCAAGGCCCGTCGTATCATACCCAATATCCAGAAATTACTGGAACGAGAGTTAGAACAGGGCTCGAAAATCTTCTACCTATGTGACCACCATACACCCGACGACCCGGAATTCAAAATGTTTCCACCCCATTGCATTGAAGGTACTGAGGAAGCTGAACTCATACCCGAGCTTTTGCAATATCCCGGTGAAATAATATCCAAAAGAACTTTTAGTAGTTTCTACAACACTCCTTTAGACAAGAAACTGGAGGCAATCAAGCCCGAAACCATAGTCGTCTGCGGCGTAACCACCCATATTTGTGTTCTGAACGCAGTAATTGATGCCAGAAACAGAGGCTATGAAGTTGAAGTCCCTGTTGATTGTGTTGCTTCCTTCGATAAAAAAGCTCACTTCTTCGCCCTGGACTATATGGAGAAGGTGCTTGGAGCCAAGCTTGTTAAACCTTTAGTTAAGGTTTCTTCGCCCCGTTTCGAAATTCCTGATTCATGGTTGAGTGGGGAAACTGCCGACATCTATTTTCCCCGCACCGTGGAAATACTTAAGAAAGAGGGGATTAATCCCGTAGCAACTATGGAGGTATTTCCTCGCCGAGCTGGTATCTTGTGCGGCATAGAGGAAGTTAAATCTTTGCTCGCCAAAGTTCTTCCTAAGAATAATTGTGAAGTATGGTCGCTATCTCAAGGCGAACCTTTCGACAGAAAAGAAGTGGTCTTGCGCATAAAAGCCCCTTATCAAAGCTATGGAACTTATGAAACAGCTTATCTGGGCATACTCTCCCACTGCAGCGGCTGGGCCACCGCTGCCCGAGAATGCGTTGATGCTGCCCGAGGCATTCCCGTCATCAGCTTCGGGGCCCGCCACGTCCACCCCTCAGTAGTCGGCATTATGGAATACTCCGCTATAGTCGGAGGCTGCACTGGCTGCGCCAGTACCGCTGGAGCAAAACTTGCCGACATCCAACCCACAGGGACTATTCCCCACGCCCTCATCATTATTATGGACAGCACTGCTAAGGCCACTCTTGCTTTCGACAAGCATATGCCTTCCGAAGTGCCACGCATTGCTCTGGTTGATACTTTTGAGGATGAGGTTAGAGAAAGTGTAACTGTGGCCAAAGCGATGCAAGGAAAGTTACAAGGCGTAAGATTAGATACACCTTCAGAAAGAGGTCGAGTTACTGCTGGCTTGGTCAAAGAAGTTAGAGCCTGGCTGGACCTCGAGGGATTTAAGGACGTGAAAATAGTCGCCAGCGGTGGACTTGACCCGGAACGAATCAGATATTTTATCGAAGAAGGGGCACCAGTGGATATTTTCGCTGTTGGCAGCTATATCAGCGATGCCAAGCCCATTGATTTCACCGCTGACCTTCACGAAATAGAAGGCAAGTCCATCGCCAAAAGAGGCAGAATGCCCGGCATCACCCCGAACCCCAGGCTAAAGATAGTGATGTAAAATTCCCAGAAGAACTTTAGTCAGTATTACACCTGTTAATGTAATTAGCGATACACATATTAGTTTTGATGCTTTTATGTTTTTATGCTTTTCTTAACCTCTTCCACTATCGTGGGTAATATCTCACCTGTCTTCCCCTGGATTAAATAGTCTGATATGCCTTCGTGGGTGAGCGGCGTAGGGTCCGCATTCACCTCTATTATCTTCACATTAGCTTTATGCCCCATTACATCCAGGCCCGGGACTAATCTACCCGAATGAAATCTTGCCATCCTGGGCAGATTGGCAAAAGGATAAACCACCGCTGATGTTCCGCAGATAAGCATCAAGTCACATCCCAAAGCTTCTTTTTCCGATTCCGTCATGACATCTGAAGGTATCGGTTCCTTGAAGTGAACCACATCATCCTTCAGGACAGCACCACATTTGCAGCGAGGCGGAAGCTCATCCAGGGAGACTTCTTCCCAGGCAAACCTTGAGCCGCAAGAAATACACCTCAGCGCATTGACACTGCCGTGATATTCTAAAACCCTCTTACTCCCCGCCTTTTTATGTAAACCATCAATGTTTTGTGTGATTACGCACCTTAGTATCCCCAGAGCTTCGAGCTCAGCCAGAGCATAGTGACCGAGATTTGGCTTAGCCTGCCTGATTTGTTCATGAAACGTCCCGTATGTCCCCCGCAACCCCAGTATTTCCTCCCAGTATGCCCTGGGGTTGTTCAGGAAAAGCTCGTATCTTTGATAAGCCTTAGCCTCTGCTTCTTTATTCGTGGTCCAGATGCCCTTTGGTCCCCTGAAATCAGGTATTTCTGATTCGGTTGACATTCCCGCTCCGGTTAATGCAATGGCATATTTACTCTCCGCCAAATCCTTTGCTGCCCGCTTAATTAAACTCTCCATATTCACCTCCAAAACACTACCATTGTGGCAAAATCCAGCTTGTCTGCCAGACTCATCCTAAACATCCTTCAGGCGAAGCCAATCCCCTCTATCTCCAGGAGATTTCCACTAACCTTTGTTCTGGCACCAAGAAATTCCTCGACCAACCACAGGTTTGTCTCCACATGTTCAGCAATGCGGGGGACCGAATACCTTGTAAACCCCTCGGCTAAGCCAGCATAGATTATGAGTTGGTCTGCGATATATCTATCAACTGCGGCGCCAGTTTTAACATCTTCTATAAACCTTTCAGCCACATATCTTCCTATGGATTCCGAGCTCCTGCCTGGCCTCCCTGCCCTGTCGAAACCCATCCGGTTACCCGAGCTCGTCTCGGCATATATCGCCAGGGCTGCTCCTTCTTGAAAAGAGCTTTCGTCCTCAATTATCTCAATCTCTGCTTTATACCCATAAAATTTTAATACCCTCTGACATTCCGCTGCCATCCTCTGGCTTACCCTCTTTTCTTTCAAATGCGAGGAAAGCGCTATGCCTTTGATACTGAAAATCTCCCCCTGCTCGGTAAGATTCAACGGCTTCAATTTCCCCAGCGGCTCAACTCTAACTTCTATAATCCCACCGCCTCTTGGCACATAGCCAGGATGGATTATGTCAAGTTCAGCCCGGACACCCATTCGCTTTAGAAGCGGAAGCAAGACAAACTTCATATGATAAGCCGAAGGGGCAAAATCCTGAAACAGCCCGCCTTCCAGCCTGAATTTGGAGGGCTTTCGGGCAAAGCAAGCTAAAGGCAAAAGCGTCTGGGCTATCATGGTGGTTGAGCCCGCCGTCCCTATATCCCAGCTATACTCCCCTCCCTTGAACCTTTCTCCGGGTGTGTAGGTAATCTCCTTAGAGCCCACCGCAGCATTTTCCACCATGCCATGGCACATCTCCTGGCAAGCCTGCACCACTTTAAGATGCTGCGCCCTTAAGCCTGGCTTATCCCTCCCGGCCCTGATATTTTCTATCCTTATTCCCTCGCCCAGCAGGCTAGCCAGCGCCACAGAATAGCGGACTATCGTCCCGCTCCCCGACTTCGCTCCACCGTCTATATTTATCATGTGAACCCACTTTTATCTTATTATCAGGAATTTATCCAAAACACCCTCAGACTGCAACGCAACTTAGTGCACGGGAAAGTTGTTTTTGTGCTGGCTAATTTATTACCGCCGCAATCCCCACACCAGTTTCCCCAGACCTGCCCTCTTTTGAACGCTTCCGGTCAGCAATCTGTCCGAATTGAAAATGCGAACCGCTACCGCTATCATTATTGCCGTGAAAACTGCTGTATAAGCAATACCGCCGATTACCAGCGAATAATTATCCAGCATAAGAGCCCTCATAGCCATCATAGGATGGGAAAAGGGTATGGCAAACACTAAAACTTTTAAGACGGCAGGAATGGTATCGAAATCTTTAAACATGGTTATGAACACAGAGATCAGAGCCAGGGCGGTTATCGGGAAGACTAGTGCCTGGGCACTTCTATAATTCTTCGCAAACGTTCCCAGGACTATACATAGTGAAAGCCCGGCTAAAAGAGCTGTGAATAACGAAATCCCTATCAATAAATAATCTGGCATGCCCAGGGCCAACCCAAAATCAGCCAGATTTATATCTGAAAACTGGAACGAGGTCATGTAGCGTGAAAATCCAATCATGTAGATAGCTGCCATTATCACCCCGACCAAGGCACTACCCACCATTTTGCCGATTACTACATGACTTCTTCTCACGGGCAGGGTCAGCAATGTCTCCAGGGTCTTGTTTTCTTTCTCCATGCCCATCGAAGATATTACAGAACTCCCGGCCATGATTATCAGCATCATTACTACGATTGGAATAACTATCGATTGCGACATAAGCATATTGCCCAGCGCACTTGGTGATAGCCCCTCAATCTCTTTTTCCTTAAAGAATGTAGTGTCAATTCTTGTCGTAGGGGCCAAGACGAGAGCTGGATCAAAGGAGCTATCTTCCTGTATGAGTTTCGTCGATATCCCCTGGTTCACCGCCTGGATAAGCCCCTCAAGCGCGCCTGAGGATATGGAATCCATCATCCCCGCCCCTCTCATTATCCAGTAAATCTCTATCTCCCCGGGCTGATTGGCATAAATGTTCTGGCTGAAGTTTTCAGGTATTACCAGAAGCGCAACTCCATTTTCTTCCCTTACTTCTTCCAGGCCTTCTTCAGCATCACTGCCATCATAGATAACCTCCGCCTTCTCGGTAAGTACGGACATAGCTGTATCAGAAAAATCGCCACCGTCCATATCTACGATTCCTATGACTGGCTTCTCCTCTATTCTTTCCCCGACGCTGCCAATCGTTTGCCCCACAAGTCCAAACACTATGGCAATAACCACTATTGGGAGCAGGGTTGAGAGGACAAACAATTCCTTGAATTCCTTCTTTATTATGTTGCCAATCATTTTATTGCCTTAACGAAAGCCTCTTCTATATTTCCGGCGTCATATTCCTTTTTGAGTTCCTCAACAGTCCCGCTGGCAACGATTATCCCATCGTTTATTAAAGCGATGCGGTGACATAAAAGCTCCACTTCAAGCATATTATGCGAAGACAATAACACTGCCACTCCTGCCTCGACTGAGCTATTTATTATCCTTCTCACCTCTTGAGCATTTATCACATCCAGGCCGGAGGTCGGCTCATCTAATATTGCCAATCTCGGGTTTACCATTAAAGCTCTGCCCACGAGCAAACGCCGTGTCATTCCCTTGCTGTACGTATCAACTTTATCGTTTATTCTCTCTCCTAAATTGGCTATTTCCAGTCCTCTCTGTACCATATTCTGGAATTTCTCTCCCTCGCCAAAGAATTTGGCGATAAAATTCAGGTAATCTTTGCCAGTGAGATTTTTATAGGCGCCAGCCTCTTCGGGCAAATAGCTTATTATCTTTCTCACCTCTCCCGCCTCTTTAGGAAGTTCATAGCCAAAGACTGTTACCGCGCCAGAGGTTATTTGAAGCAGTGTGGCAATAACTCTCAATGCGGTTGTCTTTCCTGCACCATTAGGACCTATCAGACCAAATATCTCCCCTTCGTTTACCTCAAAGGAGATTCCGTTTATTGCCCTGAAGTTCCCATAGTCCTTGACCAGTTCTCTAACTTCTACTGCTTTCACTCATAACCCCCAGCATCGGAATCTCGAACCGATGGAATATAACCTTCAGTATATATAAAATTTGGGTTTAATTCCTAGTGCTGACACCATACTGTGCCGGCGGTTAAGTATAATAGTGGTTGATTTGGTAGCACCAAAAGAGATGCTATCTTTTACTTGATACAAGGGGATAATTGCCTATTTATATTAGCTAGCGTAGTGACTTGCCTTTGGCGACAGTACAATCCTCTGTTTACATCACCAATTGATGGCGGTACTTGTTGATGGCGCGCCGACTTGCGTTCCGCATAGAAACTCGATAGTACTCTTCATTGCCATCAAAGTATCAGACGCCATATCTAGACGGATTGTGGCTCGGTGTGCTAGGTTGTTTCTATGGGTTCGAGCTCTTGTCATGTTTGTGTAGAGACCAAGATCAAGTACGCCAATTGTATGGAGTAACTCAATACGGACTGCAGACGTGTAGGTCCGAGGGTCGGCCAATCTCTCTTTCCTATCAGCATCGGAGATTCCGTTCTTGTGCTCATCCCACAACCAGTCAATTATCTGTTCAACAACTATCCAAGCATCTATTAGCGCCTCACTGAGTTGCCTCTGAGAGAAGAGCGAATATGCGCCCGCAGTGAGCGCTGGAAGGCTCTCAGAGATTTTAGCAAGATGAGAAGCACAAGATAGATTGGCTACATCCACCGTAATCTGCATGTCAACAAAACGATGATACATTTGCCATGTACCTTGTAATAGCTGAATTAACGGCATGAACGTTCTCTCAAAATAGATCTCCCTCCCGCCTATAGCGCTCGTAACGATCGCATGGCCATCAACGAGTCTCCCTGCCGAGATATGGGCTTGGGTAGCAGGTTCCGAGACAATCTCATGAAGGGCGTACTCGCATATGACTAGGTTGAATAGTTTGGTGGCCTTTTCTTCAAAAGCTACCTTTTCTTGCATAGCTTGCTCATTTACTGGATCGGCGTGAGCAAGCTCGGCTGGCGGTTCAATGAAGAGACCTCCGTTCCGGGTGACAAGAATCTTGCCCTGACTGGTGTCAATCTGCTGTATAACTTCGGTGATCGAGAAAGGATCCTCCACGTTTGGCTTAGTTAGGAGACAATACGGATAGATGTAGGTACCGACTACTATGTCGCCTTCACCTTCAAGGAATTTTCTTATTTCAGCGCTAGCTAACATCTATTTTTATACCTAGTTCTATACTTATTCTATAGACATGTACTGTATGACGAGGCAGTATGAAATGCCAAGGATTTCCCCCTTTAGGTTAAGTACAATCGTGGTTGACATACTCATTTCGGTTGCCTTATTATTTTGTTTGCTTATCAACATCCTCTTGCTAAAAAACCAATAATGATACCCATAATAATTGTAATCAATGATACGAATACTTGTGTATAAACTTCGTCTCTGTCCTTAATTGTGAATGAAGCAATTTGTAAAAGCTCACTGGTAGTGCCGTAAATATCTGTGAGGGTGATATTTAATCGGTAGCATTGCTGAGGTTTCAAAAAGCCTATCTTTATGGCACGATGTTTACGCCTACTTAAGAAGGATTTAAATTCGTAACTATCTTGGCCACTTCTTACCACTTTATCATCTAAATCACGCAATTCCCATTTATATTTCAGAGACATATTTGGTTGCTGCTGAATGTTCTTTGGCAAGTCAACTACCATGTCAAAATTAATGTTAGTATCCCAGAAATATGGGACTATTGGGAAGAATCTGGATATATCAAACTCTTCAGAAAAGATGCGTACCTTGTATCCACTCCATTTAACCTCCCTATACCTTGGCATAAGGATATTATATCTCCTTTTAGGATATTTCGACTACGCGATAACTTTACTAAAAAATGCAATAAACCACATCTTTACTTAACCGTGCCGGCCAACAGCGAGGCAGTGTGCCCTGTTGTATAATATCTCTGGAACAGGATATGTCTAGTTCGGGACAGAGGACGGGGATCGCTAATTTGCCACTGCATTATGGCAAGGTGCCGCCGTGGCTGTTCGGGCGGATGTGCCAGCTCGCCCGGGAGATTACCATTGTTACGGTAACTGAGTTTGGCACCGGGGAGATGCTGCGCCGTCTTTCCGACCCCTTCTGGTTTCAGGCTTTCGGCTGCGTCCTGGGCTATGATTGGCATTCCAGCGGCGTTACCACCACCGTCTGCGGCGCCATGAAAAAGGGAATCCGGCTCGCAATGACATGATGAATTATTTCTGCGACAAAATACTATAATAAGATAACAAAATGAGAGACTTTGACATTGCATCTTATGTTTCCCACATCGAGGCGAACCGTTCGGTCAAGGATGCTTTAATGCAAAGCTTAAAAACGCGCCGACCCCCATATCGCATCTCCGTAACCGACTTACTTAACCTCAAACAGGCTTACTTCAGGAGAAAGTATCCTGAAATCGTTCCGCCTCTGGAGAAACAGCAGCTTATGTGGGCTGGCACCGGCTTTCACAAGACCTTCGGCTCAGCCGTATCCAGCGAAGAATACCTGGAGCAATTCGTAGAAGCCGAGGGCATTGTCGGTAAGATCGATATCTACGAAAAGATTCCCGTGGAGGTCAAGACCACCTCCACGCCTATAGACACGAAGGATTTATTGAAATACAGGCCAACTTATATCGAGCAATTGGGCATGTACTGTGCTATGGTCAATGCCCACGAGGGAGAAATTATCATCTATCAGCGCCAGGGAGAGAAATCGCCTTCAACTTCCCCTCTGCTTGTCTATCACGTTACTTTCCCAGACCTGGAAGCAATTCGAGAGGAAATGCGGCGGAGACGAGACCTCCTGGTGCAAGCACTCATTTCCAACGACCCCAGCAATCTCCCCGTTTGCCCCTGGCTCAACAAGCACTGCGATTACTCGCAGGTATGCGACTGCAAGACTACATCAGTCCCAGCATCGTATGAGATAGCTGAGTTAGCCGGGGAAATTTATGCCGATAGCACAACTTGCGAGCAACTCCTCAGCAAAATGGCTGGGTCTCAACCATCCCAACTGTTTGGCATCAACGATATTGTCTTCCCCCGCAAAGCATATTTTGAGCGTCTTAAGTTGAGTGAAGGAGTCCGGGAAGAGAAGGGAGAGTATCTTCGTTCCATGGATGAGCTTGGCTTTCTCGATGCACTCCGCGATTCATTACGCTACGGTGCCCCGGGCGAAGCTCAGAGGATTCCCGTGAAGCATGCGCCACTAGCCGACCTGGTCCAAATCTGGCAGAACCTGCCCACCATCCTGCGCGACCCAAAATTTTCTTCATTGGTGGAAAGAGAACGTTTGCCCAGAGCATTCCCCCATTACTTCCTCCGCCTGGGATTTGACTGTGCCTTAACGGAGAACACAAAGGGCAGGCTGTTGCTCTACTATGTTAAGGTTCCTAAAGAGGATGCCAAACTGATGGTCTATGATGTAAACTTCAGGAATTTGAATGCTGTTAAAGCTGAAGCATTACGCCGGCTTGAGCTTTTGGAAAAGGCGACATCACCACTGCAGCTTCCCAAATGCCCTTCATGGATGTGCTCTTACTGCGACTACAGGCTTGAATGTGGCGAAGCTTAGCATAGAAAACAATTAAGCTGCTTATCACAGAAAGGATATTGAGCAAACAGGTGGTTATTTTATGATACAATAAAGGATTGGAGAGGTGAGCGATGAATTGGTTAGATATAGTCATAATAGTTGTTGCAGTTTTATTGGGTCTTGCGGGCTTGCGACAAGGAATTATCAAGACAGTATTTGGTATTGCCGGGTTAATAGGTGGCATAGTTTTAGCCGGGCGTTATTACGACGAGCTTGCCGCCTTGCTTTCTCCCAGCGGTGCTACCTGGGCCAACATAGCTGCCTATGCCATCATCCTAATAGCTACTTTAATTGTAGCTGGTGTGATTGGCTGGTTCGTAGCCAAGCTGGTTCACCTCGTCCTGCTTGGTTGGCTGGATAGGCTTGTGGGCTGTGTCCTCGGCGTCCTTATAGGAGGCCTGTTATGTGCTGCTGTTCTCGCTATTGTAGTTAAGTATTACCCGGGCACGGAGGCAGTCATCAGTCAATCGGGAGTAGCCAAATTCTTGATGGAGGGATTCCCCCTGCTATTAGACCTTCTGCCTGGGGAATTCGATTTCATCCGCGATTTCTTTATTACGAGCTAGCGTATAATTTACTCCCCAAGAACTTCATCTAGTACCTTTTTGAGTTCCTTTTTAGGCTTGTAACCGAGAATTTGCCGAACAGGTTGACCGCCTTTAAATATGAGCATAGTGGGAATGGCAGTTATTCCATACTTGACAGCTAAAGGACTATTCGAATCCACATCTACTTTAGCGAAGTCTATTTTACCATCATATTCTTTCTCTAATTCCTCCAGAACAGGAGCGGCAGCCAGGCAAGGAGCACACCACTGTGCCCAGAAATCTACCACAACTGGCGACTTCGATTGCAAAACAACATTTTGAAAGTTATCCTCACCTGCTATTGCATGTATCATAGAACTGACCTCCTTATTTAAAATACTATATCTAAAGAAAAGAAGTTAATGGCATTTCTCGTTGTCTGCTCAGCAATTGTAGCTTCAGCAATTCCTTTAAGTTGGGACACGGCCTCCAGGCCTCTTACAATATCAGCGGGCTGGGACTCATACCGTGCTGCCCTTCCATAAGTTACAGGGCAATCTGTCTCCAGAAGTAATCTCTGCAAAGGTGCTTCTTTGACTGCCCTTCTGTGCTCTTCATGGTACTCCGCAGCTGGCGTGGCAGAAACAAAATAGCCACCGTCAATTATACCCCTAAGAACACTGGAAAAGCCAGTGAACCAGTGAAAAACGGCTTCATCTATACCGACATCCTGAATCAGGTGTAGTGCATCCTTCCAGGCATATCTACTGTGAATTATCGCTGGCTTAGCATATTTCTTAGCTATATTCAGAAGCCGAGCAAGAACCTCTTTCTGCAATTCCTTGGACGCTGCCTTCAACACCCTCTTGTCATAGTCCAGACCTATTTCACCAACAGCAACCGCTGAAGCAATATTTTGCTCAATAAATCGTAAATTATCATCTATCTCAAAAGTTCCAAGATTAGCTAGCTCCCAGGGATGTAAGCCTAAAGCAGGATAGACAAAGCGGCGATGTTTTTGCGATATTTCCAATGTTTTTATGTTCGATTGGTGGTTCGACCCCACGGCTACTATAGCAATAACGCCTGCTTTTTCAGCATCCTCGAGCATCAAATCGAGGTTTTTCAGTTCGTCAAGATGGGCATGAGTATCGATGAGCTTGTACACTATATTTTCTTCTCTTTAAGCATGGCCTTGTAATACTTAAGCCCCGCCTCAGTCGGATTGTAGCCGTAGAGGGAGAATCTATCTTCTCGTTCTTTGGTAATTAAATTTGCCGATACCAATGCCCGTAACATTGCCTCGCCAAAGTACCCAGCCAAATTAAGGTGATGGTCAGGAACTGCGTTGTTAGTCGTTTCATACTCCCGGCAAATAGCGGCCAAGAGCTTCGCCGGCTCCCTTTCCAGATTCTGGAGGAGAGCTTGCATAGTCTCTGTCTGCTTTACCACGTCAACAAAATCTTCGAAAGCACCCATATCAGCTAACTCCTAATTCTAAGCCGGATGTCCCAAAAGGTTTCTTCATGTATAAAGCAGGACTTTTGTGTTGATTGGTAAAACCCTATCCTAATAAGTTTATTTTACCAAAACACCAGTTTCTTAGCGAGACTAATTACTCATTTAGGAAAATATTTTTGACTTAAGAAGTAAACGACTGGTACTTACGATAAGCTGACATTATATGTGTGGTCTCGTTATATAAACTAGGCGAACAACTATTTCGTGCCACAGTCCCTGGCACACTTGATAGGATATAATACAGCCGGGACAAGTGCATGAATATAGGTAATCGCGAAAATATATCTACGATAAATGAGTATGAAACCCAGCTTTCTGGTTTGTACGAGGAGTACTATGACAAGATTGCGCGTTATGTTTACGTTCATATCGGCAACAAAGAAGAAGCCGAAGATATTGCGGGGGAGGTTTTTTTGAAAGCACTGAAGTCTCTGAAGTCGTATCGGGAGCAGGGCGTTCCGATGCAGGGATGGCTGTTCCGTATTGCACATAACCTCACTGTAGACTATCTCAGAAAAATGGGTAAGCGCAGGACAGTACCCATTGACTCAGTAGCGTTACCGGGAAATGATAATCCCGCAGATACTGCTGAGAAAAACATCGAGTTTGAGCGGGTTATCGAGGCTATGAAGCAGCTTACCACAGAACAGAGAGAGGTCATAAACCTTCGTTTCTTTGGGGAACTCACTTCCAAAGAAGTCAGTAGTATTTTAGGCAAGAGTGATGGTGCAGTGCGCGAAATGCAGAGAGCAGCTATAGAAAAACTGCGTGGGATCATGGGAGTAGAGAGATGATGGCTGAAGATTTTGATCGAATACTGGATGAATGTATAGATCGCATTAACCGGGGGGATAATCTGGTAGATTGTCTGTCCGATTACCCAGCATATTCAGAAAAGCTAAAACCTCTGCTCCAGTCTATGCATGATGTTCAGAAGACCTACACTTTCACGCCGTCGGCTGATACCAAGAGAGCAACCAGACAGAAGTTCCACGCAGCTCTGGGCAAACGGCGGCAAATGACACCAGTTTTATCATTCTTTAAGGTAATTTCCCGGCCTGCAGTCTGGGCGACAGTTGCAGTATTAGTCCTGGCTATCGTAGGTACTCTGGTGATACGACCTCTACTCAACCCACCAACACTGATACCCAGCCCTGAGGGTAATTTTGCTTTCCTCATCAGTGATGAGCCCAACGATATCGGTGACTTTGAAAGCCTTAACGTCACAATTTCCAGAGTGGAACTGCAGGCTGCGGGTTCAGGGAAACGGCTCGAGTTTACGCCAGAGATAAAAACTGTGGACCTTACTCAGCTTCAAGGAGAACAGTCCCAGGAAATCTGGCGGGGTAATGTACCAGCAGGGCAGTATTCACATGTATACATCTATGTGAGCGAAGTCAAGGGCAGGCTAGAGTTAACAGGGCAAACCGTAGACGTGAAACTGCCAAGCGGCAAACTGCATATATCGATGCCGTTCGAGGTTACAGCTGATACGGTTACCAGCTTCACTTTCGATATTACCGTGGTGGCGAAGGGTAATACCGGAGAATACAACCTCAAGCCCCAGATCGGTGAGAGTGGAGCTCAGCAGGAGCAAAAGCCGCTCGAGTAAAAGCCAGACGAAGGCAAAAAGATAAACACGAGGCAGTGTTTTCCGGCTATCCCGAGCCTGCATCTCACACTCGCAATCGATCCCACCTGACACTTTTCTTGTCCTTTCGTTATTTATATTTAGAAGGAGGAACAAACAATGAAAATCGGCATTCTAATTGCAGCAATAGTGGCAGCTCTGGCCATGGTGGTAATGCTGGTAGGCGGCTATGCCGCACCTGAAACTGCGCAAGCCAAAGGAACTCTACAGATAATGATTACTGACGCCCCACCTGAAGAAGAGGTCACCAGCATAATGGTCACGGTAGAAAGTGTTGAAGTACATAAGGCTGCAGCTGAACAGGAACAGGAGCAGGAACAGAATCAAGAACAAGAGCAAGGACAAGGGCAGAATCAAGAACAAGAACAGGAGCAGGAACAACAGCAGTCAGCTACTAACTCCACGGATGAAGAAGCAGGCTGGCTGCCATTGGATATTCTTGAGGGAAAAGAAACCTTCGACCTTCTTCAAATCCAGGGAATTGAAGAAGTCCTGGCGGTCACTGAGCTTGAAGCTGGTAACTATACTCAAATCAAGATGACGATAAGCAATGTGCAGGTCAAACTGGGTGACGGAGATCTTCAGGATGTTACCCTCCCGAGTGGCAAGCTGAAGTTCATCCGTCCTTTCGATATTGTCGAAGGCCAGACAACGGCGCTCCTCTTTGATTTCGATGCTGAGAAATCAGTCAATGTAACTGGTTCTGGTAAAATCATCGTCAAACCCGTGATTAAGTTGAGTGTGACGAAACCCCAGACAATTGAGCCAGGTACAGCACATGTAAAGATCGCGACACCATCTCTACCAAACGGCGCTGTTGGGGTTTCCTACAATGCTACGCTTACGACTGATGGGGGAGCCACTCCCTACACATGGAGCATCAACAAAGGGACTTTACCAGCAGGGTTAAGTCTGGATTCAGGCACCGGAATTATTTCCGGAGTGCCAACGGTTGGCGGTGATTTCACCTTTACTGCAAAAGTATCTGATAACTCAACACCGGTGAAAAGCGATACCAAGCACTTCACTATTACCGTTGCCGCCAGCGGGGCTTTGATCATTACCACTATGAACATGGCGGATGGAGTAGAGGAGACTGCCTATAATGCCACGGTTCTGGCGTTGGGTGGTACACCACCATATACATGGAGTATTGCCAGTGGCAACTTACCCGATGGGCTCATAATAGACACTGCAAGTGGAGTCATATCGGGGACTCCAACCAAGAAAGGCAACTACAACTTCACTGTACAGGTAAGTGACAATGCCACACCGGCAAATACCGATACCCAGCGACTACGTATCCGTATTGCCAGAGACTGATGACTTAAATACGGTAAGAGTCACCGCCGCGGCGTTCAAATAGACAAGGGGGCTGAACATTATGTTGTTTAGCCCCCTTCTGCTAGTCAGAGTTCTTACAGGAGGATAGTAACATGGCGAATGATAGATGGAAGGAAGTCACAGGTAAAGCTAAAGAAATGGCCGAGGCAGCCTCAGAGGTAACTATGCAATTTTGTTTCCATATGCCGGCTAGTATCACAGGTCTCAGTTCCAGACAAGAGTTTTCATGGGCTCAATCTGGGAAGAAAACGAGCGTAAAGGGGGTTTACAAAATGAAAATACTGATAGCTGGCCTACAAGGTGTCTTCTTTAACGATTTGAGGCATACCTTGCCAACCTTATGGCTGCTACGAGATGCTAAGCCAAAGGTTATCTCTGAAGCCCTGGGATATTCCAGCGTAACCTTTACTATGGACACTCACAGCCACATAATTGAGGGGATGCAATCAGATGCTATGGCTTTGCTGGACGGAGTTTTACCACCTAGCGAAAATGGCATTTCTGGAAAAATAACGCCAATTTAACGTCAAAAACAGACATAAAGTTAAGCAGACACCAAAAATTAGCTTTGTGAACCGCTATCTCAACCGATAGAACCGCTAATTCTTAGTTTTAACAGTAATGAAGAGGTCACCGGGAGTCTTCCCTTCCAATCCCATCCCCCTCAGTCTTATCCTCGTGCCCTGGGTAACCCCTGGGGGGACTTTGACTATAAGTTTTTTCTTTTCCTTGCCTCTCTTATATTTTATTTTCTTATCAACACCGGATGCAGCCTCTTCCTGAGAGAGATAGATTTCGTGGTACAAATCCTCTCCTTTGCTCTGCCATGAGAGTTCCCGTACACCTAGCATTCTCTTAAAAATAAACCTGATGATCTTGCCGAAAAGCCGTAATAATAAAGGTGGTCTATACTCCGAAGTCGCTGTGGACCGATCTCTTTCTGATGGTTGACCTGAGAAGGTGAAAATAGAACCTCTGCCACCAAAGAACAAATTGTCCACAAATCTCTCATCGAACCTCAAGCCAGCTTCTTGAAACATCCTTGCCAACTCTTGAAATAAATAGGGATTGGTAAAAGCATCCGCAAACACCTGCTCCTGGCTGTAATAGCGCCCACCAGCATATTGAGCACCATATCCCGCAAAACCAGCCTGTCTCATTCTATCATATTCCTGCCGCTTCGCTTCGTCGCCTAACACGGCATAGGCCTCGTTGATTTCTTTAAATTTTTCCCCGGCCCACTTCTCATTTCCCAAATTCTTGTCGGGATGATATTTCATAGCAAGCTTCCTGAAAGCACGTCTTATTTCCTCATGACTAGCCTTCTCAGAAACACCAAGAATAGAGTAATAATCTTTCGTGCCGCGATACATTTGCCTGAAAAGGTATTTTAGCGATTAGAGCTCACTACGGCAACTAAAACAAGGCCAGCATCGTCACTGGTAATGCGGAGGCTGAGATACATGGGTAACACTCATGGTATGGTTAGTGATGATACTGACTCACCGTGAGGAGTTACCGAGATGAGAAAGCCGGCCAGCTTTTACTTCTTTAAAAGAAAGCCCATTGTCCAAAAGGATAGATATGAACTCTGGAGGGGAGTGGCAAGCCTCCTGGGTTTTAAGGCCCATGAAAGACTGAGAGTGGAATGGATGGTCTTCTATTATACAGTGGGTAAAGATAACGCCACCCTCACCGCTCAGCACTTCGGTATCTCAAGAAAGACCTTTTATAAATGGTTCAAGCGTTTTAAGAACTCTAAATACAATGTCCAGAGCCTAGCTGATCAATCTAAAGCCCCCTGTCATAAGAGGAACTGGGAGGTAACCCTCACCCAGGAGGAAAGGATAAGGCGGTTAAGAAAGAGATATCCTTACTATGGCAAGAGGAAATTGAAGGTCATTTATGAGAAAGAATATTCTGAGGAGATCTCCACCTAGAAGATTGAGAGGGTGATTCGAAGGCATAAACTCTATCCTGATGCAAAGAAGGCAGAGAAGACCGCCAGAAAGAGAGCCAGAGCTCGTCAGGTTTTTTTTCAGACGATCACGACTGTTTTCTGGACCTCCTTCGGGTTATTGAAAAAATAATTCCAAGTCGGTGTGTAAACGTGTATCTAACAATGACTCCTCCTCTTTTTTATCCTATAATTATGGCTACTTAAGTAAATGGCAGGTGGATATGACAGGTAAGGTGAGCGCAGTATACCCATCACAGTATGAAACCGACGTTCTTTTGAAAGACGGCTCAAGAATTCTATTGAGGCCGATCAAGATAGAAGACACTGAGCGCTGGCTTACGTTTGTTAATGGACTTAGCCCCCACACTAGGTACCTTCGCTTCCATGGCACAATGCCAAAGATGGGATTAGAAGAAGCCATTCGGTTCTGTACGGTCGATTATACCAATACCTTCGCCTTTGTCGCCGAAGTCGTGAAGGAGCAGCGCAGAGACATAGTAGCCATCGGGCGCTACTATCGGTTGCCCAACAAGCACTCGGCAGAGGTAGCCTTTGCTATCGAGGATGCTTACCATGGAAAGGGTATCGGTACCAAGCTCATGGAATGGCTGGCTAATGTGGCTCGTGACAACAGTATTACTAATTTTGAAGCTGATGTATTGGCTGAAAATGACCAGATGATGACTGTTTTTAGGGACTACGGATTTCATGTTAGTAGCGATCTTAAGTGGGGTGTATATCACGTCACCTTTTCCATAGCCAGTACCAGAGGGATACTAAAGAAAGAAGAGGAGAGGGAACGTATCTCAACGCTGACCTCACTTCGCTCCATCTTATACCCGCGGTCAGTAGCAGTGATAGGTGCTTCCAGAGAGCCGGGGGCTATTGGCCAACTCGTTTTTCAGTCTATAATGCAAAACGTATTTTCCGGAGTCGTTTATCCAGTGAACCCGAATGCTGATGTGATAATGTCGGTGAAAGCATATCCTTCAGTATTGGATGTCCCGGGTGATATTGACCTGACAATTATCGTGGTGCCAGCCAGACTTGTGGCCAGAGTGACCGACGAGTGCGGGCGTAAGGGAGTACGTGCCATAGTTGTTATTTCTGACGGGTTCAAGGAAAGAGGAGAAGAAGGAGCTTCTCGGGAAAGGGAACTGCGAGAGATTACTCTGGGATATGGCATGCGTCTGGTGGGGCCAAACTGCATGGGTGTCATTAACACTGACCCAAAAGTAAGGCTAAACGCGACCTTCTCACGGGTCTACCCGCTGCGAGGCAACGTTGCTTTTCTTTCCCAGAGTGGAGCAATGGGATTAGTTGTCCTAGAATATGCTAATAACCTTAACATGGGTATTTCCTCCTTTGTCAGTGTGGGCAATCGCGCTGATATCTCGTCCAATGACCTTCTACAATATTGGGAGCAAGACCCGGCGACAAAAGTCATTCTGCTCTACCTGGAATCGTTCGGGAACCCGCGTAAATTCAGCCGCATTGCCCGGAGAGTATCAGCAACCAAACCAATATTGGCAGTCAAGAGTGGCAGCACTCCTGCAGGTTCACGCGCTGCCTCGTCTCACACAGGGGCACTAGCGACTCCAGACGTAGTATCTGACGCTCTTTTCCGGCAAGCTGGCATTATCAGGGTAAACTCTGTGGCGGAGCTTTTCGACGTGGCCACTCTGCTCTCTAACCAGCCAGTGCCTAGAGGTAAAAGGTTGGTGATAGTTACCAACGGTGGTGGCCCGGGCATAATAGCTGCCGATGCTTGCGTACACCACGGGCTGGTATTACCAGAGCTATCCCCAGAAACGATAAACGAACTGAGAACGATTATGAAGCGGGATATCGGACTTAACAACCCACTTGACTTGACTGCTGGTACTACAGCAGAAGAGTTTGAGGGTACATTGAAGTTGTTGGCCAATGACAAAGATAATGATGCTGTCCTTGCTATATTCATACCACCTACAGCCGTGGACCCAAGCGCTATGGAAAATACCGTACGGCGAGTAATTCCTGTTTTTCAACGGCGTAAAAAACCTCTGCTTGCTTGTTTTATGGGCCAAAGGGGTATTCATGGAAAACTGGGCTCTGGGGGTAAATTCGTGCCGGGCTATCTTTTCCCCGAGGACGCTATCTCGGCGCTGGCTAAGGCAGTTGACTACTCAGAGTTAGCCCGAAAACCCAAGGGTACTATTCCCAAGATCCACGGCATTAGACGGGAAAGAGGACGAAAAATAATCGAAATGGCAATGACCCGGAGTGCACAGAGACCGCTCTGGCTTTCAGCCAAGGAGATATCCGAGTTGCTCGACTGCTATGGCATACGCACTGTAGAGACATTGGTAGCCAAGACAGCGATTGAGGCAGCTGACCTAGCTTCAAAGATAGGTTTTCCGGTGGTAGTTAAGCTTAATTCATCCACCATCGTACACAAGACTGATGTTGGCGGCGTCACACTTGACCTCAAATCAGAAAAAGAGGTAGAGGGAGCTTTCGGCGATATCAAGGCCAGGCTCACCGAAATCGGTCGTGAGCACGAGATGGAAGGGGTCATTGTGCAGCGCATGGTGACAGGAGGAATAGAAGCCATCGTTGGCGTGACACAGGATCCATCCTTCGGGCCAATTATAATGTTTGGCGTCGGAGGAACCTACGCCGAACTACTCAATGACGTAGCCCTAAGATTGCACCCGCTCACTGACGTGGATGCCAGAGAGCTGATCAGCTCTATCAAGATGGCGAAATTATTTGAGGGATATAGAGGTTCACCGCCCAGTGATACGAAAGCGCTAGAGGAGCTGCTGCTCAGGCTTTCGGCGCTAGTTGAAGATGTACCAGAGATTGCAGAGCTGGACTTAAACCCGGTCAAGGTGATGCCGCAAGGGGAAGGTTATTGGGTGGTAGACGCTAGGATTATGATGAGATAATAGCCAGAAACGAGGGTGAGTATGCAGAGGCTTGAGATACATGGGTAACACTCATGGTATGGTTAGCAATGATACTAAGTTACCCTGAGGAGTTACCAGATGAGAAAGCCAGCCAGCTTCTACTTCTTTAAAAGAAAGCCCATTGTCCTGAAGGATAGATATGAATGCTGGAGGGAAGTGGCAAATCTCCTGGGCTTTACAACCCAGGAGAGACTGAGAGTAGAATGGATAGTCTTCTACTATACAGCGGGAAAAGAGAATGTTAGCCTCACTGCCCAACACTTCGGCATCTCAAGGAAGACCTTTCACAAGTGGTTCAAGCGCTTTAAGGACTCTGAATACAATGTCCATAGCCTGGCTGATAGGTCTAGAGCTCCCCATCGTAAGAGGCACTGGGAAGTGACCCTCGTCCAGGAAGAGAGGATAAGGCGCTTGAGAAAGAGATATCCTTACTATGGCAAGAAGAGGATCACCCAGCTAGTGAAAGAGGGGAGGCCATGCTTCTTGTTTCAGCTTGATACCATTGTTATCTACTGGAATGGCCTTAAAAGATATATCTTGACTGCCGCAGACCATGCCACTAAGTTAGGCTATGCCCTGATGTACAAAAATAAGAGTTCAAGGTGTGCAGCAGATTTTCTTTATCGTCTCCGCTACCTTGTTGGTCAGCCGATAGAAAACTTGCAGACGGATAATGGGAGTGAGTTTGCCTGGGAATTTGCACGGGCTAGCGCCGCATTAGGTATTCAAAGGTACTTCTCCAGAGTCAAAACCCCCAAGGATAACTCTGAGATAGAGAGATTCAACCAGACTCTGGAGTATGAATGGCTCTATAACTTTAATCTGTCTTTAGACCCTGAAGAGCTAAATCCCCGGCTAACCGAATGGCTTATTGAGTATAACTTCAACCGCCCGCACCAATCTCTTGCCTATCTTGCTCCTGTAGAGTATATTGAAAAAGAACTTGCTAAAATCCGTAGTCCAGTGTTACCCATGTGGTCAGCCAGCACATGCTATTGACACCTTGGTTAAGCAATGCTATAGTGAAAGAAAAGCTAACATACTGAATGAGGTACAAGGATGAACTATGGGCGTGAGTTATTGAAGGGAAACACCGATTCTTTACTGCTCTGCTTAATTAGTCGTCAGCCTACCTATGGCTACCAAATAGTAAAGGAACTGGAGAAAAGGAGTAATGGGTATTTTCAGTTTAAAGAAGGTACTCTTTATCCCGCTCTCCACCGCTTAGAGCGAGACAACCTTATCAATGGCAAATGGCAGATACTGCCTAATGGACAACAAAGACGTTATTACTACATAACTGAAAGGGGGCAGCAAGTCCTAGCTAATAGGTTAGCTACATGGCAGGATTTTTCTACGGCAGTTAAATCAGTTATACAAGCGGAAACAACCTAGGGCTAAAATGGTAAGTAGCATAAGCCATTATTTAAACAGATTTAAAGATTGCCTCCACATCGACCAGACTATAAAGGACGGCGTGGCTGAGGAGCTTTACACACATCTCGAAGATAAAACTCAGGAGCTAGAAGAAAATGGGCTAAGCAGAGAGGAGGCAAGCAAAATTGCGGTACAATCCCTGGGCTCCCCTGAATTAATTGCCCAGCAAATCTATGAAGCACATGCTCAAGGTAGCTGGAAAGAAGCGCTTTTCAGTGCCTTGCCCCACTTTCTGGTTGCTCTGCTCTTTACTTCATATTACTGGCAAAATATCGTCTACGTGTCAATTATATTAGCTCTAACCGTTGGCATAGCAATTTATGGTTGGCATCGAGGTAAGCCAATATGGCTCTTCCCTTGGTTAGGATACTATCTTATGCCAGTAGTAATTACCGGGATATTGCTTCTTTCCCTTCCCCAAGGTTGGGGCTGGATAGCAGCGCTCATATATATCCCCTTGGCTCTTTTTGTTTTTATCCATATAGTGAGACAAACTGCAAGGCGGGATTGGCTATACGCATCACTGATGCTAGCCCCTATGCTTGTGACATTCAGTTGGTTTTCATCCCTGGGCACAGGAACTGAGCTTTTGGCAAGCGACTGGATAGCACGTTTGCAAACAAATGCACTTGGGATAGTTATTAGTTTTATTGCTTTGGCAGGAGCAACTATCGCCTTCATCCGCCTCAAGCCGCGCAGGCATAAAATTATTAGTTTATTAATTCCACCTCTTGTAATCTTACTCTCGGTAACAATGGCAAGCCGAGGGAACATTAATTCCTGGGGTTGGCTGATATTGCTCTTTTCGTTATTCGCCTTTGCCATCCCGGTATGGATGCAAGCCAGAGCATACCAATAGTCATCCCTGAAAAACTTCATTCTTCAGTATCCCCAAAATTTACCCAGTGGCATTTCAGGGGTTCCATGAAATCCATCCGCAAAATCAAAGATTTTGCGGGGGCAAGGGAGCGAAGTGGATTTTCCGTGGGGTACTAAATAGCCGAAGATTAACTCTGTTCCTGACTCCACAAGCTAGGCTGGGGCTGAATATCCCTTTTGTAAGACAGCCCCAGGTGTTCATAAGCTAGCCTGGCGGCTACTCTGCCACGAGGTGTCCGTTCCAGAAAACCTAACTGAAGAAGATACGGTTCGTAAACATCCATAATAGTATCAGCATCCTCGTTAATAGAAGCAGCAATGGTATCCAGACCTACAGGACCACCGTCAAATTTGTCAATTATTGTATGCAACACTCTATGATCTATGTCATCCAAGCCCACAGAATCTATCTCCAGCTTTGAAAGTCCTTCCAGAGCTACTTCCTTGGTGACCACTCCATTTGCCATGACCTGAGCATAATCTCTTATTCTCTTTAAGAGACGATTGGCCACTCGAGGAGTACCTCTAGCACGCTGGGCAATCGGGACAAGCCCCTCTCTCTCTGCTTTCACCTTGAGGATAGTTGTTGACCTCTCCAAAATCGTCTGTACTGCTGACTCGTCGTAGAAATCAAGATGATATGTCACCCCAAATCTATCGCGAAGGGGAGGACTCAGTAGAGCAAAGCGCGTAGTAGCCCCGATTAAGGTAAAGCGGGGCAAATTCAACCGTAAATTTCTAGCAGATGGACCTTTCCCTAAAAAGATGTCAAAAACAAAATCCTCCATTGCCGGATAGAGTTTTTCTTCTATTGTATGGCTAAGCCTGTGTATCTCGTCAATAAAAAGGATATCACCCTCATGCAGATTAGTAAGAATAGCTGCTAAGTCTCCAGTGCGTTCTATCGCCGGCCCGGAACTAACCTTAATATTAACTCCCATCTCAGCAGCGATGATGTAGGCAAGGGTAGTCTTTCCCAAACCGGGAGAACCATAAAGAATGATATGATCTAGTGGCTCGCCTCTTTTTTGAGCAGCGAGAATAGCTATTCGTAGATTATCTTTAACTTTTTCTTGACCTATGAATTCACTAAGGCGTCTAGGACGAAGGTCAAAGTCAATAAAGCCATCCTCGGTTGCTGTTTTACCTGAAATAAGTCTCATCGCCAACCTTTGGAAGCTAAAATTTTACTAGCTCTCTAATTCTAAATTCGTAGTCTCCACTTCATCAAGACCTCCCCACTTCAACCTTTTCTCATCATCAGGACTCAGAGAGAGGACCCGAGATGGGATAAGCTTACCGAGAATAACATTCTCCTTGAGACCACGAAGCCCGTCCACCTTGCCTTTGATCGCGGCATCAACAAGAACACGGCCGGTTTCCTGGAAAGAAGCAGCTGATAGCCAACTGTCCTTGCTTAAGCTAGCTCTGGTTATCCCGAGAAACGCAGCTTGAGCCGTTGCTGGCTCACCTCCCTCAGCCAACACCTTGGCATTTATATCCTCATAGGCAAATCGACCAACTAACTCACCAGGCAGAAGCTTCGTATCTCCTGAGGAAATAATCCTCACGTTGCTCAACATCTGCCGAACAATGACGGCAATATGTTTATCATGTATAGTCACCCCTTGTGTGCGATATACTTTTTGTATTTCATCAATCAGATATTGCTGGACTGCATCCTTGCCCATAACACGCAAGATATCATGAGGGTCAACGAGACCTCTAGTAAGCCTATCGCCCGCTTTGACCTTATCTCCTGATTGAACAAGCAAATATGTACCATGGGGGACGCTATATTCCCGCTCCTCCCTCTCTTCATATCTAACATAAACACGGTCATCCTCAATGATGACTTGACCAGCTACTCTAGCTACTAAAGATGGAGATTGCCCTGCTTCACCATAGCTAACAGCTGGTAATTTCTTGCTAGTCTTCTTTGGCAGAGAAAATAGGATGCTACCGGCATCCACCAATTGCCCACCAGTTACAGCTAGCTTAGCTCTCGGCAGCATTGGGTATTCATCCAAATAGAATTCAGAGCTAATGACCTTGACTATGCTTGTTCCATCAGTATAGGTTACTTCAACAGTACCATCAATCTCAGAAATGATGGCACTGCCACCTGGTGTTCTAGCCTCGAAAAGCTCTTCTACACGAGGCAGTCCAGTGGTAATATCAACACCTACTACACCCCCTGTATGAAAAGTGCGCAGAGTGAGCTGAGTTCCGGGTTCACCGATGCTCTGGGCAGCAATGACTCCTACAGCGGTGCCAATCTTCACTAATTGCTTCTTCCCCAAGTCCCTTCCATAGCAGTTCCGACAAATGCCAAATCGAGAACGGCAAGTAAGAGGCGACCTCACGTGTACCCGGGTAATGCCGGTCCCGATAATTTGTCGCACTTTATCTTCGTCAATTTCTTCATTACGATCAACAATGACTTCATTTGTACCTGGATCAACAATCTTGCTGGCCGCTAAGTAGCCAGTAATCCGGTTTTCAAACGGGGGAAGGGACACATCTGTAGTTTCCCGGGATATCCAAACCCCCTCGGTGGTACCACAATCTGTTTTAGTTACAATGACATCTTGGGCTATGTCGACAAGGCGCCTGGTAAGATAACCGCTATCTGATGTCCTCAAGGCAGTATCGGCTAACCCTTTACGAGCACCATGGGTAGAAATGAAATACTCCATGGGTGTCAGCCCATCACGCAGACTCGATTTAATGGGAAAATCTATTATCCTTCCTGAGGGATCGGTCATCAACCCGCGCATCCCTGCCATTTGTCTAATTTGAGAAATATTCCCCTTGGCACCCGACGTAGCCATCATGTAAACAGTACCATAAGGGTCTAGCGCCCGGGATATATCTTCAGCAATCTTGTCTGAAGCCTCCATCCACACTTGAACCGTGCTTTCATACTTTTCACCCTCAGTAATCAAGCCATGGTTAAGTTGATCCTCAATAAGGCCGACTTTCTCATCGGCTTCTTTAAGAAGCTTGAACCTCTCTGGAGGCTCTTCAATATCATTCATAGAGATGGAAACGCCCGACTTTGTAGCATAGTCAAACCCTAATTCCTTAAGTCTATCGAGGACGCTCGCAGTCCCTTCATTACCCAATAGACGAATGCAATCAGAGACTAATGTTCGTAAGGAAGCCTTATCTACTATTCTGTTGTAAAAGCGAAGTTGCGGAGGCAAGGCATCACTAAATATAATTCTGCCCACTGTAGTATTTATCCTCCCCCCATCTGAATGAAGCGAAGGATCTCCCACAACAATTTCGGCACCAAGTTCGATAATGCCAAGTTCGTAAGCTAACTTAGCCTCATCAAAACTGCTGAAAATTTTCCCTTCCCCTCGGGCTCCAGGCCTCGAAATGGTAAGATAATAGCAGCCCAGAACCATATCTAGGGTGGGTGTTGTCGCAGGCTCACCAGAACTTGGTAGCAACATATTATAAGGACTAAGCATGTGCTCCCTGGCTTCCTTTACCGCAGCCTTGGACAATGGCACATGAACTGCCATCTGGTCGCCATCAAAATCGGCATTAAAGGCGGTACAAACTAAGGGGTGGAGCTGAAAAGCATTGCCGTCGATTAACACGGGTTCAAAGGCTTGAATGCCAAGCCGATGCAATGTGGGAGCACGATTAAGCAATACAGGGCGCTCTTTAACTACGCCATACAGTGCATCCCAAACCTCGGGGCTACCTTTTTCCACCAAGCGCCGGGCACTCTTAAGGTTATTGGCATACCCATTCATTATGAGTTTGTGCATAACCGAAGGCTTAAATAGCTCCAAAGCAACATAGCGTGGCAAACCACATTGATGAAGTTTGAGCTTAGGACCAACAACAATGACCGAGCGACCGCTGTAGTCTACTCGCTTACCGAGAAGATTTTGCCGAAACCGTCCTTGCTTGCCCTTCAGGATGTCAGAAAGAGATTTCAAGGCATGCTTATTACCAGTGGTAACTGCGCGCCCTCTTCGCCCATTGTCAATAAGAGCATCAACGGCTTCCTGCAACATGCGTTTCTCATTTCGGATAATTATTTCCGGCGCACCTAACTTCATAAGACGGCGGAGACGGTTGTTACGATTAATAACCCTCCGATAGAGGTCGTTAAGATCGCTAATAACAAAGCGACCGCCATCTAACTGAACTATAGGACGAAGCGCCGGAGGTAATACAGGAAGCACAGTTACAACCATCCACTCAGGCTTATTCCCACTGAGCTTAAAAGCTTCAACTAATTGCAGCCGTTGACTGACCCTTTTACGGTATCCTCCCGAGGTGCTACGGATTTGGTCACGAAGCTCCTGGTGCAAAGCATCCATATCAATTTGCTTCAACACCTGTAGGATAGCCTCAGCTCCCATGCCAGCTTCAAAAATATCGCCATACTTATCTTTAAGTTTCCTGTATCCTTCTTCGTTAAGCAATTTTAGCCGCTGAAGACCTTCTATCTCTGCAATACTTGCCTTTAGCTCTTCTTTAAGTTTTTCCCTCTCTTCTACAAATCTGGCACGAAGCTGGTTTACCTCCTGTATCTTAAGCTCTTCCTCCAGGCCTTTGGCTTCCAATTCTTCGATTTTCTTGTTCAGGCATTCCTCTTGCTCAGCAATTTTTTGAACCACCTCTTCCTTAACTTGGCGAACCTTCTTCTGTTTGGCCTCCTCATCAACAGAGATGATTATATACCGAGCAAAATAGATGACGCCCTCCAAGTCTCGTGGAGAAAGATCAAGGAGCAGCCCGAGCCGACTAGGTACTAACTTAACAAACCAGATATGGGTAACTGGCGCAGCTAGTTCTATATGTCCTGCGCGTTCCCGGCGTACACTGGAATGAGCTACCTCAACACCACATTTATCACAAATAACTCCTTTATACCTTGCCTTTTTATATTTGCCACAGTGGCATTCAAAATCTTTAACAGGGCCGAAAATCTTCTCACAAAATAGACCATCTCTCTCTGGCTTCAAAGTGCGGTAATTTATCGTCTCCGCCTTAGTTATCTCACCATGAGACCAGCTCCTGATTTGTTCCGGTGAGGCAAGACTTATTCGAATACCATTAATGCCATCAAATTGAGACATTTTCCCCCTCGCTAAGTAGTTCAACAGCAAAACCTAAACTACGTAGCTCCATAAACAAAACCTTGGTCGATTCTGGAATACCGAGTTGTTGAATATCCTCGCCTTTAACAAGAGACTCATAAGCTTTAGCCCGTCCCATCACATCATCTGACTTTATCGTGAGCATCTCTTGAAGTGTATGAGCGGCGCCATGCCCTTCCAATGCCCATACTTCCATCTCCCCAAACCTTTGACCACCAAACTGAGCTTTTCCTCCCAATGGTTGCTGGGTGATGAGCGAGTATGGACCCGTGGAACGAGCATGTACCTTATCACCAACAAGATGAATCAGTTTCATTATATATACATTGCCCACAGTTACCGGCTTGTCGAACAGTTCGCCAGTTCTCCCGTCTCGAAGTTCCATTTTGCCAAAAATAGGAGGATAGAGCTTTCGCTCTTTATAAACTTTTTGTACTGTCTGCTCTAAATCTTCATCACCGAGAGTTCTAAGTTGATGACTATCAGCTATGCCCAGTTCCTCAAGCCACAGACAGAGAGAGGCTTTCCTGGCCACACCTTTATGCTCTTCATCCATTATTTCCTTGGCATCAAAACCATGACGAGAAAGCCATTCTCCGACCTTTTCTAGATCAGTCCTGGCACTTCCGGGGTCTTCAGGGCTAAAGTTAACAGCACCAGCTTTCCAAGCTATCCAGGCCCTGGCTAAGGCATCCTCGATAGTCAGGGCATCAGCTCCGTCAAAAATAGGATTAATAGCCTTAAAACCTAGTGTCTGAGCTGCCCAACCCAAATGAGCCTCCAAAACCTGCCCAATATTCATACGGGAGGGAACACCGAGAGGATTAAGGATAATATCTACGGGCGTGCCATCCGGCAAAAATGGCATGTCTTCCTCAGGCAATATGATAGAAATGACCCCTTTATTGCCGTGTCTCCCTGACATTTTATCTCCCACCGAGATTTTGCGCTTTTGAGCAACCCACACTTGTACGAGATTGTTCACCCCAGCAGGTAATTCATCATGGTTGTCACGAGAAAAGACTTTAGTCCGGATCACCCTTCCCCACTCTCCTGATGGCATTCTGAGAGAGCTATCTTTCACCTCCCGTGTTTTTTCACCAAAAATAGCCCGTAACAATTTTTCTTCCGCTGAAGGTTCAGTTTCACCTTTAGGAGTAATCTTCCCAACCAGAATGTCGTTGGGCTTCACCTCAGCTCCGATATGTACAATACCTATTTCATCAAGGTTAGCGAGGCTCTCTTCGTTTACATTAGGTATATCTCTGGTGATTTCTTCAGGACCAAGCTTAGTATCACGCTCCTCTATATCATATTTTTCAATGTGAACGGAAGTATAGGCATCATCCTTGACCAGCCTTCTGCTGATGATAATGGCATCCTCAAAGTTATACCCCCCCCAGCTCATAAAAGCACAAATAACATTTTGTCCCAAAGCGAGGTTTCCACCATCTAGAGAAAAACTATCTACCAACACCTGCCCTTTCTTAACCTTGTCACCTTTGTTTACAATAGGATGCTGATTGATGCACGTCCCTTGATTAGTTCTGGCAAACTTGATTAAATCGAACGATTGCTCTTCGCCTCCTCCATTTTTGATTACTATTCTTGAGCTTGTTGCCGAAGTAACTACAGCATCATCAGGGGCGAATATTACCTGCCCACTATATTTAGCCACCTCTCTTTCCATACCCGTGGCCACCAAAGGACACTCGGGACGTAATAATGGCACTGCTTGTCGTTGCATATTGCAGCCCATTAAAGCCCGATTAGCATCATCATGCTCAAGAAAGGGGATAAGACAAGCAGCTATACTAAACAGCTGTTTTGGTGAAACATCGATAAAGTTTACTTTGTCTATTGATTCCTTGAAATATCTGTCCCCCCTCTTAACCTCAACCTTGTCATAAACAAACTCATTCCTTTTATTAAGGAGAGCATTAGCTTGGGCAATGGCATATTGACCTTCTTCGTCGGCTGTCAGGTAAGCAATCTGGCTGGAAACAAAAGGAACTACCTTAATATTCCGAGCCGGAAGAGAAGATAACCTTTGCGCAAGCTTCTTCGTGATTAATGTTCCAACCTTGGCCACAAGTTCGCCCTCACTATCTATATCCTCCCCGATTGTTCTTCCCATCAACTCTTCCATATTATTGGGAACTTCGTAGATAACTCTGAGGTATGGTGTCTCTATAAAACCATATGCATTAACCGAAGCGTAAGTAGCTAGAGAGCCAATAAGACCAATGTTTGGCCCCTCAGGGGTTTCTATAGGACAAATCCTACCATAATGAGAATGATGTACATCACGAACCTCAAATCCAGCCTGTTTTCTTGAGAGGCCTCCAGGTCCCATGGCAGAAAGACGACGCTTGTGAGTCAGCTCAGCTAGTGGATTAGTTTGATCCATGAATTGAGATAGCTGTGACCGGCCAAAGAACTCCCTTACAGCAACTGCTACAGGGCGAATGTTGATCAAAGCAGCAGGAGTTGCCACCTCGGGGCCAAGAATACTCATCCGCTCTTTAATAGCTCTCTCCAACCTTAATAAGCCAATACGAAATTGTTTTTGTATTAGAAAACCTACTGCCTGGGCCCTTCTATTGCCTAAATGATCAATGTCATCAGGAGTTTCCTCGCCAATGTTAACTGAAATAATACGGCGAACTATTTGCACCAAATCTTCAGGGGTTAAGCCAGTACAATTCCCAGGGATATCAAGACCTAACTTTTTATTAAGCTTGTAACGACCAACTTTGCCCAGGCTATAGCGACGAGGATTAAATAGGAAATTATTCAGCAATGCTTGGGCACTACTAAGACTAGGAGCTTCACCAGAAGATAATTTCCTATAAATATCGAACAGGGCATCAGCCTTGCTTTTGCTCAAGGGATCTCGCTCTATTGTAGAGCGGATGAAAGCATGCTCAGGCGAGTTATCTACATCTTGAAAAAGAGAAAGCAACGTCTCATCGCCCTCAAAGCCTATGGCACGCAACAAAGTAGTAACCGGTATCTTCCGTTTGCCACTAATCTTGACCGAAATTACGTCTCGATTAGAAGTGTCAAAATCAAGCCATGCCCCATGTTCAGCAACAAGCTTAGCAACACACAATTCCCGCCCACTTGAAGGATCCCTTGCTAACGTGAAATAAACTCCAGGAAAACGAGTTAACTGATTGACTACTACCCGCTCTACTCCAGAAATAATAAAAGTGCCGGCATCCGTCATTAAAGGGAAATCACTAAAGTATAATTCCTGTTGCTTGATCTCCCCCGTCTCCTTGACCACTAGTTGTGCAGTGACATGAATAGGAGAGGAATAAGTCAGCCCCCGCTCAAGACACTCAGAAATAGAATGCAGGGGCTCTCGAAACTCATAACCAACGAAGTGTAATTCTAGCCTTTTGCCAGTATAATCTTGAATCGGTGAGATTTCCTCAAACAGCTCCCTCAAACCTTCTTCTTGAAACCAACGAAAGGAATCACGCTGACCCTGAATAAGGTCGGGTATTTCTAAAGTCTCGGGCAATTTAGCGAAAGACTTCAGTAACTTATGTTTAAGCATAGAAGAAACGACCCTGCTTTTTCTTCAAAACAATATCTTGAAGACTCTAACTAGGAAAATTTAAAGGTGACAAGACTAAAAGAGAATGGAAACATAACCCAAACTGTCAAGTATAACATCATCATTAAATTTTGTCAATAGCCGATTCAAATCGCCTAATCTTTAACCGAATTCAGCTCTTGTACAAGTGTTGTCAGAGAGAAGAGATTTGGATTCACCAGGGCAAGGAGCCTTCCTATCTGGCAAAACTAAAGCCCTAGCCCACTGGCTATCACTTCCCTGTGCAAGTCAGTATCGCCGGCAGCAAACTGTGCCGCCTTGACACGACGGTAATAGAGACCAATATCATGGTCCAGGGTATATCCGATAGCCCCATGAGCAGCAATAGCTTCAATGCAAATTCGCTGGTAAGCTTCATTGGCTTTAGCTTTGGCTGCGGAAATCTGCCAGGGCAACGGTGAACCAACGCTTATTCCCCACGCTGCCTGATAAAGTAAATACTGAACCGCCTCCACATCAATCAACATATCAGCCAGTTTGTGCTGCACCGCCTGAAAAGAGCCGATCGGCCGGTCAAACTGAATCCGTTCCTTGGCATAGCTGCTGGTTATGTCCAAAACAGCCTGACATGCTCCGGACATCTCGGCACACTTCAGCACAGCAGCCCGCTGTAATATAAAGCCCACTATATCCCAGCCATTGCTTATCTTGCCCAGGATATTATCTTTTGGCACCGCTACCCTATCAAAGCTGACTTTGAAATGCCTGTCACCGCCTATAGTCGGGATCGCCTCCATCTTCACATTTGGTTCCCTGGCATCCACCATAAACAATGTGATTCCGTCCTCGGGTCTTTCACCCTCTCCGGTCCTGCCCACTACCAGGATATAATCAGCTACATGGGCATCGGTAACAAAGATCTTGTACCCCTGGAGAACATAATTTGTCCCCTCCAATACAGCACGAAGTTTTACCTCAGAAGCTTTATATCTGCCTGACGACTCTGCTAAAGCGAAAGTCCAGATAGCCTCGCCTTTAGCTATCCGTGGCAGAAACTTAATTTTTTGCTCACTGCTTCCATATTCAAGTAGAGGCAGAGCACAAAGGGCGATGGTGGAGAAGAAGGGACTGGGCAGGATATTCCTTCCCATCTCCTCCATCAAGATGACCAGGTCCATAAAGCTGGCACCCATGCCGCCATATTCTTCTGGAAAGATGAGCCCTATCCAGCCCAGTTCCGCCATACTGTGCCACATCTGTGGGTCACAGCCTCTTTCATCTTTAGCTATCTCCCTGACTTTAGCTTTGGGGCATTCCTTTGCCAGAAAATCTCTGGCTAAAATCCGCAGCATGTCCTGCTCTTCTGTAAAACTGAAGTCCATGATAATCCCTTTAAAAAGTCTACCTTTTTATCACCCTGAACATAGTGGAGAGTTTAGATTCTTCGCTCTACTCACAACGACAGGGACATGCTATTAATTAAACTCTTAAAAACTTCAATAGGATTTGGGTAATCCCAGTCTAAATTGCGCAATGATGCTTTTTTCGATTTCAACAGTGCCCGCCGCGATTGCCTGACCGGGAAATCCCAGATATGCACCTTGTATGACGCCGTTGAGTTTAGCCCATTCGGAATCCGGGTCAACCTGAGAATATATTCCTAAAATCTCCGCCCCGGTGATAGCCCCCCGTTTCATCAAATCATCACCCATTATCTTATTCCTTGAGGACTCATAGACCGGAATTTGACCCTGACTTATCCGCCAGGCAATCTGGAAGGCGCACATCTTCAGCACTTCCAGGTCGATAGCCAGGTCAGCTAGCTTGGCACGAACCACAGGATTTTGAGACAATAGCTGGCCCTCATACTCGGTTTGACCAGCATACCTGGCTAGCTCTTCTAAAATCCACTTTAAACTACCGTAGGTGGTGGGCGCTATGCTGCGCCGCTCAAAAGCCAGTGACTGCATAAGATAATACCAGCCTTTATTTTCCTCTCCCACCAAGTTGGAAGCCGGCACTCTCACATTATCGAAAAATACTTCATTAAAGTGATGCCGCCCATAATAGTTCAAAATAGGATTAACTGTAACACCTGGGCTCTTCATGTCCACGATAAAGATACTGATTCCCTGATGTTTCTTAGCGGCATTGGGGTTTGTTCTGGCAGCCAGCCAGCACCATCTTGCCCGGTGAGCAGCACTCGTCCACACCTTTTGCCCATTTATAATATAGTCACCTCCATCCCTCACCGCCCGTGTCCGAATATTAGCAAAGTCTGAGCCAGCATTTGGCTCACTGTAACCCGTGCACCAGATACCATCTTTCCCACCTGAGGCAATTAAAGGCAAATATTTTTCTCTTTGCTCTTCAGTGCCAAACAACATCAAGCAGGGTCCTACCCATTGTATTCCGCTTATGCCCATCCATGCTCCCGGTATCCCCCAGTATGCTATCTCCATTTCGTATATTGTTTGCTCCAAGAGAGAAGCACCACATCCACCATATTTCTCTGGCCAGCTCATAACGAGCCAACCTCTTTGTGCCAGTTTTCTGGACATGGATACTTCGAACTCAAAATCTCTGAACTCCCCATCAATTACAGTGCTGCGCACCAAATCCGGAGGTAACTCGGCTTCGGCAAACTTGCGAATTTCTTCCTTCAAGGCTAGTTCTTTTTCGCCCAGTCTAAAGTCCATTCTTACCTTCCCGGGAATTAATTATCCAAGGTGTAGCGCCTCTGCCTTTATTCCACTGCACGCGATGATTCAAACAACGAAGCACACTGCCCAGCCAGACAGACCAAATTGTAGTGATAACCGTTAATGTCCAAACTTTCACACAACCAGCTAAAGCACCGATTTCCAAATACGGGACTACAAATTGAGCCTGCTGATAGCACACAGTGAGCCATTACTTTGGTTGGGGCGGGTCTGGATTTACCAATTCCTTAGTCATCGTTACTGGCATGAACATGAATAGCTCATCAATCGTCCATCCGCCAGCTTTAACCAGTTGCTTCTCCAATACCGGCTCTGAATAGAGCCCAATTCGGCCTCTTTCTACATAAAATGTCCACCCATTAACATTAGCAGCATCATCAGAAGCGAGCCATACCACCAGAGGAGCAATATCTTCAGGCTTCATTTGCTCAAACTTGGCCATAGCTTCTGGCCGAGCTTCCCTCATTTCGTCGCTGAGGGTAAGCCGAGTCCCGGCGTTAGGCCGAATACAATTACATGTCACACCATACCTGCCCATATCCCGCGCCACCTTTCTTGTTAAGCCGACGATTCCTTCTTTAGCTGCACCGTAATTAGCCTGCCCATAAGTAGTAGCATTGAGACCTGCTACAGATGAGGTATTTATTATTCGACCATATCTCTGCTGGCGGAAGAAAGGGCTCACTGCTCTGATGGTATAGAAATGACCATAGAGGTGCACTTTGAGCACTAAATCCCAGTCTTCCTCGCTCATTTTGAACAGCATTCTGTCACGTAGAATCCCAGCATTATTGACCAGTATATCAAGCTTACCAAAGCTGTCTATGGCAGTCTTTACAATGTTCTCGCCGCCCTTCATAGTGGCCACTGAGTCATAGTTGGCAACTGCCTCTCCACCCAGTTTTTTAATCTCTGCCACTAATTCATCCGCTGGTGAACGTGCTGCCCCAGAACCATCAACAGCACCTCCCAGATCGTTTACTACTACCTTAGCCCCTTCCGATGCTAAAGCCAGAGCTTCTCCTCGGCCAATGCCTCGGCCGGCACCAGTAACTATAGCTACTTTACCTTCGAGCCTCTTCGCCATTGTCAACCTCCTTACATATTCTTTCCAAATTCCCGAATGGCAGACAGCTTGTATCCAATAAATATCTGGCTATAACGGAGTTAAACGCTTAGACCTACATATACATTCCAGAAGAAACGTTCAGCACCTGTCCCGTAATAAAAGCAGCGTCATCTGAAGCCAGGAATAGAACGGGCTTAGCAGCATCTTCAGGCGTCATCGGTTTAACTTGAAAGAGAATCATATCTCTTACTTTCTTTGGTATACCCACTGCTTCTCCAGCTACCTCTTCCTGCTGCGTCTCTTTTTCCCTGGTCAACCGTGTATCTACAAAGCCATAGGCAATAACATTGCAGGTAATACCAAATCGCCCCCATTCCCTGGCTACAGTTTTGGTCAGCCCGATAAGACCTGACTTAGCAGCAGAGTAGTTGATCTGGCCGATGTTTCCCATCAGTCCGGCTACGGAGGCCACATTAACTATTTTGCCATTGTGTCCTGCCTTCAGCATATATTTTGAAGCTGCTCTGATACAGTTAAAGGTCCCCTTGAGACTAATATCAACACATATGTCCCACTGGGCATCCGTCATTTTATGTATTAAAGCATCTCTGGTAAGCCCGGCATTATTGACCAAAATATCTATTTTGCCGAATTTCTCCACTGCCTTGTCCATGACTTTCTGACAATCTTCGAGCTTCCTCACATCGCCAGCACAACCATCAGCTTTTCCTCCAGCAGCTTTAATTTCCTTGACTATCTCCATAAGTGGCGCTTCATCAATGTCACTCACAAAAACGGCAGCACCTTCTTTAGCAAACAACAGGGCATCAGCTCTGCCTATGCCCCGCGCCGCCCCTGTGATAACCGCTACTTTCCCATCTAGTTTTCCCATTTTTACCTCCTTAAATTTTGTTCTCCTGGAAACACGGCTCGATTCAATATGTTCAGGAAACTGCCCCTAAATAGCTATCAAACCCAGTACAGTCGCTTATTTCCCACTTCGTGTGGGTAAGGCAACCAGGGCTGAGCCAGGCGTTGTCTTTTCTCCTTTTTCATTCTCCACCCAAATCCCGCACTCAACAAGGTGCTCACCGCCCTCTTCATATTTCTTGGTCACCTTGCCTTTACACCACCAGGTTTCGCCATCATGAGGCTCTTCTCTCGTCTTCATTTTCCGGGGATAATCCATACCGCGGTATTGGCAGGACAATTTCTTGAGTTTTCCCTGCTCGCCAATCCAATCAGTCATCAAGTGTCCTAACCAGGCACGCTTAAGCGCTCCATGCACAATGGGGGCACCTACACCCATAGCCTTGGCGAAATCATCATCATAATGCAAAGGGTTAAAATCCCCCGATGCCCCCGCCCATTGGACTAACATGCGGGTCGTAGCAATCTTAGCCAATGGTGTTACCTCAGTGCCTACTTCAACGTCCTCATAATAAACTTGTTTAGCCATCTCTCCTCCAAAAATAAAGTAGTTAAAACAGGCTAAAACTGGATTAATGTCGCCCAGCTTTTGAGCGCCACATTGCCCTTTTGGTTTACGAAACTAATCTCCACTGTGGTGAACATGGCCTTGCCCAGTCGGGTTTCGCGCTCAGTTATACTGGCAATTTTAGTTGTGGCAGTTAATACATCGCCAGCACCAACGGGTTCAATAAATTCGAATTCAATACCCCCATCGAGAAGTCTTGGAGGCGCTCCAGCTTTCACCAGAGACTCGAACAGTTTCTCCGTAGGGCGTCCACCCTTGACCGGCCAACCGGTGAAACCAGGCGGAGCCAATAACCGACCATACTTGGTTTTACTGGCAAAATCCGGGGCATTGAACAGGGGGTTGGAGTCACCTATGGCCTGTGCATACCTCTGGATTGCTCCTTCCTCGACCTTGAAAACGATAGGCTCTGAAGACACGCCTATCAATTTCCGCAGTTCATCGGTAATCAGCCTACCTTCAGCCATAGCTAGCCTCCCAGATTTAGTTTCGTTTATAATCCTATAATAGCAATACTAACGATGTTCATGGGTGGAAACCCGCCTAAATTGTGGGTTAGACCTAGTTTGGGATTCTTGAGTTGCCGTTCTGGCAGCTGGGCCTTGCCTTGCAATTGTTTGTACATTTCGTACAGCATCCTGAGACCAGAGGCCCCAATAGGATGCCCGAAGCACTTCAATCCGCCATCGGGCTGAATAGGCTGCGGGCCATCAAAATTAAAACGGCCAGCCTCGATGTCTTCCTTAACTTTTCCCCTGGGGCTGAATTGCAAATCCTCCATGGTCACTGCCTCAGTTATGGAGAAGCAATCGTGCACCTCAGCCATACTTATCTCTTCACGTGGATTCTTTACCCCCGCCTCCTTATAAGCTCGCATGCCACCACGATAAGTAGTCTCAACATGAGCTCCATCCCATTTAGTATACATTAATTCCTCGCCCGAACTTAAAGCGATTTGTAGTGCCTTAACAGATATGGGGTCTGGCCGAAACTTCTTGGCCATGTCAGCTCTGGTTACGATTGCAGCCGCTGCACCATCGCTGACTCCGCAGCAATCAAAAAGCCCCAATGGCCAGGCGATGATAGGCGCTTTTATTACCTGTTCCTCAGTCACTTCGCGGCGCAAATGCGCCTTCGGGTTCCGGGCCCCGTTATAATGGCTTTTGACTGACACTTTAGCCAGCATTCTCTTGCCTTCCTCTGGATTGAGACCATATACAGCAAAGTATCTAGTCGCCATCATGGCAAAAGCCCCAGGAGCGGTCAATCTGGGATTAATCATGGCACTTTTTGTCCCCAAAAGATTAGGGCCACCGGGAAGCCCACCATACCCCGTATCCTTGAGCTTTTCTACACCCAAAGCCAGAGCAATGTCATAGGCCCCTGAAGCCACGCCATAGCATGCACCCCTGAAGGCTTCTGTGCCAGTAGCACAAAAATTTTCCGTCCTGGTGACCGGAATAAAGGGCAGCTTCAATGTCAAAGACAAAGGTGTAGCCCCTTTTCCCACGCTTTGTTCCTCAAAATGCACGCCAAACCAGGCTGCATTAATGTCCTTTTTCTCTATACCCGCGTCCTCGATACATTCCTTAAAAGCATCTACCATAAGGTCCTCTGCACTCTTATCCCATAGCTCCCCAAACTTAGTGCAACCCATGCCTATAATAGCAACCTTGTCTTTAATACCTTCTGCCATTTTTTGCTCCCTCCGTAAATTTCATTATCTATTGCCGCAGTCAGGCACATATAGGCGTTGCCTTCCATGAATAACCGTGGACACCACTTGACTCATCAACATATCGTCTGCGAAAGGTCATCTCTACCGGCATGCCTACCTTAACAGAATCCAGGTCACAATCCGTGAAATCAAACCAGTATCTACCACCACCATCAAAATCTACCAGGCCGTATACTGAAGGCGGGTCAATACTGGCAGCTAGATTATCACCGGTATAAGTAAATATGACACCTTTCTTGTCCGAAAAGCGGTAATCTTCCATCTGGTCAATGGCTCCGCAATCAGGATTTACACATACCCTCTGATATGGATATTGTGGCGTACCGCATTTTTTGCACTTCGAGCCACAAAGGGCCAAAACTACTTTCCGTTCCCTGAACAGCGCTGACATCGGTGTGCGAAAGCTCATCTCTCCACGCATACCTAAGTCCATCGGTGCTAAATTTCTGAAGGCAAGATATTTTTCATAGCTGGCAAGATCTTTTTTAGAGTTCAGGTGTTTCTTCACCGCCCTCTTATTAGCCACACTTTCTATTTTTTCAGTAACCTGGAAAAATAGTGCGTCGCCGCCGTTTCCAAAGCTGGTAACCAGTACCTTATCACCTGGCTTGGCATCTTCCAACGCCGCTACCAACATCATTAAAGGTGAAGCTGACCCAGTATCACCGACTGTGCTAAGCAATGTATCCTGAAGCTGACCAGGGTCAGCACCTAACCGCTTGGCTATAGCTCCATGCCCTCGTGCATACAGACCCGGATACACTATCTTGGTAAAGTCTTTGATGTTCAAGTTGTATTTTTTCAATAGCCCAGAAATTACCTCCAAGATAAATTGACTATAGCCAGAATCGCGAATGAATCTATCTTCCCATGCATGTTCAAATTTTTCTCCACTTGCCCTCCAGCGGTCGGGAAAATCGTAGGAAACAGAATACGAACCCTCGAAAGTGGCAATCACATCATCACTGCCAACAAGAAGTGACGCAGCGCCATCACCATAGAGAGACTCTTGAGGACTGCCCGGCTTGCTCAACCGGCAATCGGAAGCACAGACGAGAATATTGCTTGACATCTCCCCTTTTACAGTATCAAGGGCAGAAAGCAGTGCAGTAGTCCCTGACTTCGTAGAGCCTACGAAATCAGCAGTCCTTATATTTGACTGCAAATCAAGAGCAGTAGCTACCAGGGCTGAATTCTGCCTTAGCATATAAGGCTGACTGGTGGTAGCAAGATACAGACCGTCAACTGCCTCCCGTTTCATACCACTTACACAATCAATCCCTGCGGCTACTGCCATAGTGAGAGCATCTTCATCATGATTAGCAACTGCATTTTCACCAGCCGGTGGGAACGTCCCCAGGAACCCAACAGCCGTGAAGATGGTGTTGTGATTCATTCGATACCGTGGGATATAAGCTCCGTAAGACTTTATGCCGACCATGAATTAACCTCCTGATATAAGCTTTTTGGACCCAAGAGACTATGGCATAGAAGCTGTATGATGTCAAACCTTGACACTCTTGAAAATGAACCGATAATGAGAATTTTTTCATAATTATCAGTTGACAAAAGTGGGAAAACAAAGTCCCTTTTGGAACTTGACGGTTCATTGCCAGAGTTGTACCATCAACTCAAGAGCAATCGGGGCTAAAACTCACTCACCGCCAAATAATAGTGAAATACTGAATTGAGCAGGGATGTATTATGAACATTGGCAGTGGAATAGAGAATAACATCAAAAGGTTCGGCGAATATGAAGCCGCTTATTTCGAAGGGAGATGGTGCACAAATGTTGAGATAAATCGCAACGCCAACCTACTGGGGAATGCACTCAAAGGACTTGGTATAAACAAAGGAGACCGGGTGGCGGTACAAATGCCTAACAGTCCGGAGGTGCTTTCTGCTTTTCCCGCCATATACAAGATAGGCGCTGTTGTCATCCCCTTGAATCCCCTGCTGCGGCCCGACCAGGCTGCTTATATATATCGTGACTGCGGAGCCAAAGCCATCCTCACTAGCTCGGATTTTGTGGGCCGGGTACTAGAGGCACAAAAGCAAACTCCAAACCTGCAACATGTAATCCTCACAGACCGCGATGACGTTTCTGGAACCATCTCATATCGTAATATTATGTCAACTAGTTCCGCTGAACTGATGATTGAGCAGACTGATAATGACGATGTTGCCGCTCTAATATACACTGCTGGCACCACAGGACCACCCAAGGGTGTGATGCACACGCACTACTCGCTTCATATGAATGCCTTATCCTTCTACGAATACGTTCTGGTTCATCGCTCCATGACTTTGCAATTAAACAGCCGTGCGCTTAATCCCAAAACACTCCAATTCAATGAGGTCACTCAGCGAGTTTCTGGTGTAAATCGAGAGATGGTCAGCCTAGGAGTGCTCCCTCTATCTCACTCCTATGGCATTGCCTTCAGTAACACTGGTGACTTCGTAGGCGGAAAAACAATCGTGCTACAGTGGTGGAATGTCGAGGAGGCACTGAAAGCCATTCAGACATTCCGTGTTACTCAAATGGCAGCAGTTCCTACCATGTACATCCAGATGCTAGAATTCCCTGAGCTGGACAAATACGATTTGAGTTCGCTTGAGGACTGTCAATGCGGGGCTGCACCACTGCCCTTGGAAGTAGCCTTGAGGTGGAAAGAAAAGGTGGGAGTGGATATTCGTGAGGGGTGGGGCCTAACCGAATCAGGAGCCATTACTACAGGGCAACCAGGTGACCTTCCACCCAAGTATGGCTCCATTGGTAAGTGCCTGCTGAAATGCAACACCATAAAAGTTTTCGACGAGAAAGGTCAAGAACTTCCACCGGGCCAGCAAGGCGAGATAGTAGTCAAGGGGCCTACAGTGATGAAAGGCTACTGGAACCTGCCTGAAGAAACAGCCAAAACTATCAAAGACGGCTGGCTTTATACCGGCGATACAGGTTATATGGACGAGGATAGCTACTTCTACATCACCGGTCGTAAGAAGGATATCATTATCAGAGGTGGAGAAAACGTATCACCGGTGGAGGTTGAGGGGATTCTTCTACAACATCCCGCAGTCGCGGAGGCAGGAGTCGTAGACATCCCGGACGCTGTATATGGAGAGGAAATAAAGGCTTTCGTCGTCATAAAGCCGGATAAGCGCGTAACCGAAGAGGAACTAATTGCCTTCTGCAAAGACCGCTTGCCTAGCTTTAAGTTGCCAAAAAAGGTACAATTTACGGAATCCTTGCCAAAGAACCTTTTAGGCAAGGTACTAAGAGCCGAATTACGCAAGCTCGGTTAATTTTGAGTAGCGTGACAAAGAATCGAAGGGAGGGACATGCCATTGCCTGAATTAAAATTTGACAAGACAAAATGTGCCGAGTGCAAAGCCATCAGCTGCCTTGTTAAGTGCCAGTACATGGATTTTAAGGACAAGGACAAGGCGAAGAAGGAGTGGCAGAAGGTAATCAACGGTGAGGATTCTTCTGTGCTGGAGGCATGCACCACATGTTATGCCTGCGAAGAATATTGCCCGTTCGGTAATCATCCATTTTACCTGATTGTTGAGCGGCAGGAAGAGAAAGGGATATTACCGGCGCCGAGGCCAATCATCACAATGTGGATTAACCAGTGCCAGCCAGTAGGCAGATTCATGGTAGGCAAGGTTGAGGAGAAGGCCTTGTCATACTGTTTCATGCCACAACTCAATGCCCTGGTTGGGGGGAAGCTCTTTGAGAATATCGCCCACTCATCGTTTTTCGGTCAAGAGTTTTTCTGCAATGTTGTCTATTTGCACTATGCTAAGATGTCGGTAATTAAAGATCGCCTCCCTAAGGTAATAGACAACATCACCAGACTCGGGGTGAAGGAAGTCATCTGCCTTCACGACGAATGCTACGGCAGCTTTACATCGCTTGCTCCAGCCTATGGCATCGAAGTACCGTTCAAACCTATCCATTACTATGAATTTCTGTACAATAGGCTAAAGGAACTCGAGGATGAGATAAAACCACTGAACGTGAAGGCTGCCTACCAGCGAAACTGCTCGGCCCGGCTTAGCCCACAAATGGACCACTTTGTTGATGATATATTCGGGCTAATCGGGGTTGAGAGAGTTAAACGGGAATACGACCGTGAGAACGCCCTGTGTTGCGCCGAGATAATCAGGATGGCAAAAGGGCCAGCAATGGCAGACGATTTACAGAAGAAAAACATAGATGATATGGTGAAATTCGGAGCCAAGTATTGTGTGTTTAACTGCCCGGCTTGCTATGACTCTCTGGCTGAGAAGGTTGCCAAAGCTGGAATCGATCCAATCCACATGATTGACCTGTGCAGGCTGGCGCTAGGTGAAGAGCGGGGGCAGAAACTACCTCTGGAGGGTATGCCAGCCCTTCAAGCCACAATGGAGGATAGATAGTATGAGTGATGTATATGAAGCCCTGCAAAAAATAGTTGGTGAGGATTACGTTTCTAACCGGGCGGAAGAGCGCTATTTCTACGGCCGGGACCCAGGCTTGATGCCGCCGCATGAGCCGGATTATGTAGTGATGCCGAAGACGACTGAGGAAGTACAGGAGATAATAAAGCTGGCAAATAGGGAAAAGGTGCCGGTAACCCCCAAGGGAGGGGGGTTGGCATTGACCGGGCTGGTGATCCCACTCAAGGGCGGAATCGTGATGGACATGAAGAGAATGGATAGGATTCTTGAGTTGAATGAAAAAGCCAGATACGTCGTCGTTGAAGCCGGTGTTACCCATGGTGCATTGAAAAGTTATCTGCAAAAACACCACCCTCACTTACGGCACAGCATACCTGACTCACCCCCCATAGCGACAATAGTAGCCAATGCGGTTATACATGGACAGGGGCGCCTGTCGCAGCAGCGAGGCTTCAACTCGGATATGGTGAGTGGATTAGAGGTTGTGCTGGGAACGGGCGAGATTTGCCGAATTGGCTCGTGCGCCCTGTCCTCGCAATGGTTCTCAAAAGGACCTCCGTTGCCCGACCTGTCTGGATTGTTCTTGGGCTGGTTCGGCAGCACGGGTGTCATCACCAAACTAGGGATGAAGCTTTACCCATGTAAGAAGATCAGAGATGTCATGCTATTCCTGACGGATAAGGCAGAACTGGTATCTGAAGTCATACGCAAACTCGCCCACACCGAGATGGTAGAAGACATAGTTGTGACGGCTCAACCGATTCCGCTAAGATTCAAAGGGAATTTCTATATACTGCTGTATATTACAGGGGATTCGGAGGAAGAAATTGAGTTCAAGAAAAAGATGGCATGGGAGGCGCTCATGGTGTACTTCAAAAGCAGGGATGGCGGCTTTGTCAGTGTTACCCCAGACGTGAAACCGTCGTTTTTAGCCATGCCATCGAAAGATACTACTAGGTTTGCTGACGTGAGCAAGGGAGGTGGGTTCGAGTATAGCGGTCCAATTGCTCCGATCGACAAATATCCAGCGTACTTGGAAAAGCTGGAGGAACTGGCTTCAAAGTACAAACTCTTTTATTCTTCGGCAGCACGAGTTATCGATGGTGGTCACTCTATGATGTTCTCTTTCTCTTATACGTTTAATCGGGCCAATCCTGACGAAATGAAAAGGGCTAAGGTAGCCCTGGATGAAGCAGCCGAGTTTGCTCTAGAGGAAGACGGGGTCATCTGGAAGCCAAACATAAATGAACAACAGATGGTCATGGAAAGGATGGACCCAAATACGCTTATGCTTATGAAGAAGGTAAAACAGCTCCTGGACCCCAATGGAATCATGAACCCCGGAAATTGGGAGGTGAAATAATGCAACAGAAGGACTATGCCGGCCAGATCCACAGGTGCTTTAGATGTGGTTACTGTAAATTCCCTACCGATTACTCGAGCTTTAATTGTCCCTCCTACAGAAGGTTCAGGTTTGATAGCTATTCCACCGGTGGCCGACTTTGGCTTATTTATGCCTGGTTGAAGGGTGAAATCGAATGGTCAGAGCACTTCGCTGAAATCCTTTACACCTGCACAACCTGCAAGAACTGTACTGAGCAATGTCCAATGAAGTTCGCTCCTGATATTGTTGACTGGATTGTTGGGGCCAGGAGCGATATGGTCGAGAAAGGGAAAATACCGCCCCGTGTGGCACGCTTTTTTGAAGCTGTTTATGGCTATGGAAATCCTTTTAAGCAACTCAGGAGCGACAGGGCTGCCTGGGCAAACGGCACCAAAAAGTATGCGGCAGGAGATGAATATCTCCTGTATGTCGGCTGCCTGGGCTCGTACGACGAAAACGGACAGAAAATGGCCAGGAGCCTGGTAGATATCTTAAACGCCTCAGGAATATCCTTCGGGATACTTGGTGAAGAAGAAGAATGCTGCGGCAACGAGATATATATGCTGGGTGAAACAGGACTGTTTCAGAATCTGGTGGAGAAAAACTGCCAGAAATTCAAAGAGCTTGGTGTGAGGAAGATAGTCACACTTTCCCCGCATGCCTATAACACGATGAAAAACAATTATCCGGCGTTCGGTGGAAGCTTTGAATTATGTCATTATACCCAGCTCTTGAATGATTTGATAGAGAAGAATAAGATAAAACCTTCACGAGCTAAAGCAAAAGTTACTTATCACGACCCCTGTTTCCTCGGACGTTATAATAATATCTATGACGAGCCGAGGCAGATATTGCAAAGTATTCCTGGCATTAAGCTGGTGGAGATGGAGCGGAACAGGAGAGATGCCTTCTGCTGTGGCGGTGGCAGTGGTAATTTCGTTACCGACCTTTTAGCCGGCAGCGCGGATAGCCCGGCAAGAGTCAGGGCCAGAGAAGCCTACGAAACCGGAGCCGATACTTTAGCAGTCGCCTGCCCCAGTTGCCTGACGATGCTCACCGATGCCGTGAAGGCAGAAGACCTGGATGATAAGCTGGCTGTCAAAGATATCTCGCAGATTTTGGAAGAGCTTTTGTCTGCCAAATGAGCCAGTGAATCTAGCTCCTACAGGACCAGGTTCTGCAAGCTACCCATTATTAGTGCTGCTGCTATCATTATTCCAACAGCTTTAAGCAAGTCTCTTGCCCCCAGCTCCCGAGCCATTATCACAAAGGTAGCTACACAGGGGAAAAACATAGCCAGAACCGTGCTGCTGATAACCAGTTGCTTGGCAGTTAGGGCAAAGGGAATTAGCATGCCAACGGCCGCATCCTTACGCAGAAAGCCAACGGCCAGGGCGGCAATTGTCTCCTTGGGCAGCCCCCATAGCCCGGTCAATACCGGGGCGGTAATATCAGCAATGGCATTGAAAACTTCTAAAGTGTATAGGATGTTTACCACTAACACGGTGCCGAGGACTATGGGCAAGGCTTCTTTAATAAAGCCAGAGACCCGTAGCCAGAGCTTTTCACCAATGACCCGCCACGGAGGCAAGCGGTAGGGGGGAATCTCCACCAGAAGTTCCGGGTTGAACCCTTTGACAGCGCGATTAAGGATTAGCCCTATGATAACCCAGGATATAAACAGGCTCCCATAGACCATAGCTACGTATTCCGGCCCCTGCTCCCCCACCACTCCGATTATCATAGCCTGCAAGGCAGCACAGGGAACGCCAATAGAAATCAAAGTCGCCGCAATAAACCTTTGTTTACGGCTCTCCAAAATACGGGTTGCCATAATGCCGGGCACATTACATCCGAAGCCCAGAATAGTGGGGATGATGGCATAGCCGTGTAGCCCCAAACGGTGCATTATGGTGTCCATCAGTACCGCCAGGCGGGGCAGGTAACCAACATCTTCCAGTATTCCTAATGCAAAGTAAAAAGAGATGATATAGGGCAGCACCGCAGCGAGGGGAATATAAAGTCCAGTGCTAAGCAAACCGAAGGACTGAGAATAGTCAATCCCTCCCCCAATAAGTTTGCCTATCAAGATGTTATGCCAGAAACTCCCTGGTCCTAAAGCAAGACTCAGTTTGGCTAGCACTGGGGTCCACAGCCCTTCAAAGAGGGGGTCAGTTACATAGTTAATTATTCCTTCGCCAACGAACCGAACGAACCAGAAGGTGGCAAAAAGGACCAGCAGGGCGATAACTATCCCCCATACCCGATGACTGCTGGCATCTTCTAAATGCTCATACCAGCGATGGTGGCGATGGCTCAACGATTGCGCCTGGCTCACGATGTCACCCACTCTCGCCCACCGCTCATCACTATTAGAATAAGTACGGGCGTTTTTGGGCACCTTTGCCTCGGGAAGACGCCTGACTAATTCCTTTATTCCCTGTCCGGTAACGCCTACCGTGGGTACAACTGGCACTCCGAGAAGTTCCTCCAGCTTGGCAACATCAATATTTATACCTCGATGCCGAGTATCATCCCACATGTTGAGAGCAACTATTGCTGAAGTCTGTCTCTCCAGCAACTGCAAGGTCAGATTGAGATTTCTCTCCAAATTGGTGGCATCGACGACATTTATGACCAAGTCTCCTTCTTTGAGCATCTCCACAGCCACTTCTTCCGCCTTAGAACTTGGTTCAAGGGTATAGTTGCCGGGGACATCGATAAGCTCAGCACGCTCCCCCCCCAGTTTCAGATATCCTTTAGTGAACCCCACGGTGGTGCCGGGATAGTTGGAAGCGATAATGTGTGTACCGGTCAGTCGAGAAAAAAGGGCGCTTTTGCCCACATTGGGATTACCCACAAGCAGGATACGCATCATCTTAGGAAGCTCGCGGTAGATATTTATCTAGTTCGACTATTATTTTCCTGGCCATGCCAAAACCAACAGCCACCTGGGCATTATTCACCCTGAGAATAACCGGGCCGCGAAATAGCGTAGAACTCAGCTTGGTTACTCTCTTCCCTGACCTGATACCCAGAGCATCCAGACGCTGAATTAAGCCATGTCCTCCCAGAACTCCAACCACAGTGCCTGTCTGCCCAGTCCTCATCTCGGCCAGGGTCAACTGCTCATTTTGATACATAGTCATAGCTTATCCCCTATCCCTAATAAGTTAGCCTTGTTTAACTTATAAATTTCAAAAAATTTTGCCGTTCTTATTTCCTTTTCCTCCCACCTCTGTTCGAGCAATCTTGTGGGAGCTCTCCATACTCTAAATAATATTCATATCTGCTGGGGAAATTAGCACTTCCCAGGGGACAGGCCTCTATAAACTCCACAAACTTTGCCAATCTCTCCATACTCAAGGGGCTAATGACGTGCTCAATCCTGCAGGCATCTTCTTCCGCAGTTTCTCGGTTAATGCCCAGAGCTTGAGCAAAAAAACGGGTCAACGCCTCATGGCGGTAAATCACATCGCGGGCAACCTTATCACCTTCGGGAGTGAGCTTTATTTGGCCATATCTCTCATGCTCCACAAGCTCCTGTTCTGAGAGTTTTTTCAAGGCGGAGGTCACACTGGGCATCTTAACTCCCAGCATTTCGCTGATCTGCTTTACTCTTACCACCTTCCTTTCCTCACCGAGGTTAGCTATCGCCTCAAGATAATCTTCCATGCTGGCGCTTTGCTCTCTTTGCGCTTCTTGTTTTACCACTGCCTACTCCCATAATTGTTAGACATGTCTAACAATTATAACTTAGTTCATTTCACCTGTCAAATCCCTGTCAAATTTTTTCCTGGGCTTCTACAAAATGGAAAGGGAGTTATTATGGTCGGGGTGAGAGGATTCGAACCTCCGACCTCATGGTCCCAAACCATGCGCGCTAGCCGCTGCGCCACACCCCGTATAGCTAAGTATTATAGTAGGTAAGGAGAATTGAAGCAATCAACCTTGCTTATTAGAAAAAATCAAGCTGCAAAACAGGCTATCTTTGCCTTGAGTTTGGCATATTCTTCATTTACGTGCTCTTGAATTTTTTCAATCTCCTCATCCAGCAAATGACGGAACCGGCCTTGTGGTTTTAAATATTCCTCAACTGGTCTAATCTTAGGTCGGTCGACATTTAATTTATACCGGCCATTTTCTACTTCATAGAGAGGGAAAATGCCGGTCTCCACAGCAAGCCGACCTATTTCAATAGTTAAATCAGTGGAGTACCTCCAGCCTGTAGGGCAAGGAGAGAATATATGGACATAAGCTGGCCCTTTGACTTCCCCACCTTTTTTAACCTTATTTATTAAATCAAAAGGATAGCTGGGACAGGCTGTGGCTACATAAGGTATGTCATGGGCAACAGCAATTTCAGCCATGTTCTTTTTCCAGGTAGTCTGGCCAATGCTAAGCTTGCCTGCAGGTGCCGTGGTGGTCGAAGCTCCATAAGGAGTGGCACTTGACCTCTGGATCCCGGTATTCATATACGCTTCGTTATCAAAACAGAGATATAAAAAGTCGTGTTTCCTTTCAAACGCTCCAGACAAAGCTTGCATTCCTATGTCGCTTGTACCTCCATCTCCAGCTACGGCCACACATTTAATGTCCCTTTCAGGCATCTTGCCTTTCTCCATCAAAATCTTTAACCCTGCTTCTATGCCCGAAATTTCAGCGGCGGTGTTCTCAAACAACGTATGTATCCAGGGAACTCTCCACGATGTGACAGGAAGCGGCGAAGTGCAAATCTCTATGCACCCGGTAGCATTGGCAATTATTACATCCCTTCCCAAGGCTTTGCAGGCAAGTCTTAATGCCAAAGCTTCGCCACAGCCAACACAAAAACTATGTCCCTCAGCGACAAACTCATCTGCGGTCACACGATTTTTGCCAATTTTTATAAATTTCCCCTCCATTTTTTACCCCCTTATACCTGTTACCTTTCCTCTTATACCCACTGTCTCAAATAACTCCTCAGAGCCCTTTTCCACGATCTCCCGACCCCGGTCAATAACATACTCAAAATCTTTTACCGACATGTCCCTTCCACCTAAACCACCTACAAAACTCACACCCCTTGGCCTTTCCTTTTCATTATATAAGGCTGACCTAATTTCGGAGGAAACTGGCCCCCCGGGACCTCCGAAGGAGATACATCGGTCAAAAACAATAAGAGTTTCGGCATCCTTTACCGCCTGGCGAAGTTCCTCGAATGGGAAAGGCCTCCAAAGACGCAAGTTTATAAGCCCTACAGATTCTCCTTTGTTCTTCTTTGTATCTATGGCAATCTTTGCTGTCTCACTAAAACTCCCCATAGTCAGAAGCAACGTTCTAGCTCCTTCTGTCTTATAGGGCTCAACGGGGTGATAATAACGGCCAAATATGTCTCCAAATTCTTTAAACCCTTGAATTATCACACCCTTGGATTTCCTGAACGCCACCTCTTGAGCTACCTTCGCTTCTGCATATATGTCGGGGGGACCGAAAGCTCCGTGGGTCATTGGTTTATCGGGGTTTAAAGCAAAAGGGTATTGGAATCTTGGGAGAAATCTATCTACTTCTTTTTGTTCTGGCAAGATAACCGGCTCTGTTACGTGAGACAGGTGAAATCCGTCGAAATGAACCATTACGGGGAAAAGGACTCTGGAATCTTCACCAACACGAAATGCCCAAAGAGTCATATCAAATGCCTCCTGGTTGTTCTGGCAAAATACCTGGATCCAGCCGGTATCTCGGACAGCCATAGCATCGGAGTGGTCTCCCCAAACGCTTAAGGGGGCAGAAAGAGCTCTGTTGCATATTGTCATGACTATGGGATATCTCATAGATGAAGCAACATAAACAACTTCATGCATAAGTTCCAAGCCTTGACCTGCAGTAGCAGTAAAAGTCCTTGCTCCTACAGCAGCGGCTCCAAGGCAAGCACTCAGGGCCGAGTGCTCCGACTCCACAGGAATATAAGCTGCGTTCAGTTCACCGTTAGCTACCATCTCAGCGAGTCTCTCGGGGATATGCGTCTGGGGTGTTATGGGATAGGCAGCAATGACATCAACGTCAGCCATTCTGGCTGCCTCGGCAGCAGCATGTGATGCCTCTAACCCCACTCTTTTACTCATTTTTCTTCCTCCTCTATCATAGTTATAGCTCCTGCAGGGCATATACTAGCGCAGATCCCACAACCTTTACAGTAATAAAGGTCAGACTCATAATAACCTTCCTCAGAGGGCTTTATGGCAGCATCAGGGCAATAAATCCAGCACAAGGCACACTTGGTGCACTTTTCTCTATCCAGTATGGGCCTTTTTGTCCTCCAGTCACCAGTCTTCCGAACGCTAGCATTTCCCACCTCTGTTACGATATTGCCAACTTCCATATCCTTCCAGGTAAAATCAGACCCCGTTTTTAGCCTTTTCTCCGTCATTTCTTACTCCTCTATCACAGCCTCTTTGTAAGCTCTTTTCATGGCTTCGATATTTCCCTTAGCCCGCGCCCCGAACCGTTCATGTAGCTGCTCAACCATAGAATCAACTTTCACGGCCTCAGTAACTTTTAGCAGTGCGCCTATCATAGCGGTGTTAGTGATAGGCAGCCCGATAGTTTCTCCGGCGATTTTCGAAGCGTTCACTGTAGCTACAGGCCACTTATACCCAAATTCAGACTTCAGTTCAGCGGGCGATTTCCTGGAATTAATTATGATTTTACCATTCTCCTTAAGCCCTGAGGCCATGTCAACTGCATGCAACAACCCTGGATCAAGCACGACCACTACATCAGGCTCGTAGATAACTGTCCTGGTCCTGATAAATTCATCACTTATCCTCAGGAAAGCAAGTACCGGTGCTCCCCTCCTTTCGGGTCCAAAGCTAGGAAATGACTGAGCATATTTTCCTTCGCTTATAGCAGCACGGGCAACCAGCTCCGCCGAAGTCACCGCTCCCAGCCCTCCTCTGCCATGCCATCTTACTTCAAGAAGCTCAGCCATAACACCTCCTTATCATACAGAGGCTGTTTAATTTTGATTTCCCGTTCAATTTTGGGGTTTTTGTAGCTGCCCGATTTATCAGACCTCGTCGCCCAACACACTCTCACCCAACCAAATCTATGATTTTGTGGGGTAAAATAAATTGGGCAACTACATTTTTAAACAGCCTAATTACAAACTGCCCCTGAAGGGACTCGAACCCTTGCACCTGGCTCCGGAGGCCAGCGCTCTATCCTCTGAGCTACAGGGGCTGCTTAATTCTCAATAGTGTATCACAAACCAATTCCCGAGTTAAATAAGGCATAAGCGCCAAGAATATAGAGCCCGATTAAAGCGGGGGCATACCAGCTAGCTACTCGAAAAACTTTGCGCCTTCGCCGAAACCTCAGCCCGACAATAACCAGAAGGCTCATCATCACCGCCACGGAGGCAATAATAAGATGGCTTCTTGATACTGAGGAAAGAATAAATCCCTGACCATGGGCAAGGTCAACCGGGGCAATGATAGCAATATCGAGCATATTGGCGCCTAATATATCAGCCACTGCCAAATCTACGGCACCCATACGGAGGGCAGTAACAGCAACCACTAACTCCGGTGCCGACGTAGTAATCGCCAGAAATAAAGTCCCGACAAAGGTGCTGCCCCAACCAGTAGCCTCACTGATTTCATCTCCAATAAAGGCTAGCCATATTCCAGCAGCAATTATTGCTGCTGCTGCCAGAGCAAACCTGATGTAGACCGTTCTTGTAGTAAACTTATCATATTGATGGGAGGTAGTCGGAGCAGCATGCAATCGCTGACCGCGTTCGCGACGGAATATCCACCACATCCCCAGCAAATACAGTATAAGAATAACAATGCTTGGGATGCCCACCCAGCCCAAGCCCAAAAAGGAAAACCTGCCACCAGCGATTATGCTTGCGGCAGCAAGGGCAATGAGCAATGCTCCCCAGCCAGCCGTTATCACATGCCTCGGGCTTGCCACGGACAAAACCGGGGTACGCGAGTGGAGAATATCCAGTAAAGCCAGGATAGAAAGATTGAAACAGCAACTTCCCAAAAGCGTGCCCAAAGCTAAATCAGCCGAGTGAACCAGTGCTACAGAACTGACTGCAGTGACAAGTTCCGGCATGGTGGTAATAGCAGCAATAAGCACCAGCCCTATCCATATCCGCCCCAAACCCGTCTTCTCAGCGATAGCATCCCCATATTGAGCCAGTTTTGTGCCAGCAAATAAGATAACGGCCAGGCAGAGAACGAACTTGAACCAAATCAAAGGCGGCTCCTGAAACTAAGCAAAGTAGGGCAATCATACTATATAGGAGGGAAGCCTGCCAAGCATCATCCAGTCAAAAAGATCCTGTATGCTATAATTGGCTATGTAACCAAGGAGAGGTGTCCGAGTGGTTGATGGTGCCGCTCTCGAAAAGCGGTAGGCAGAAATGCCTCGTGGGTTCGAATCCCACCCTCTCCGCGGAGAGGTGCTGGAGTGGTCTAACAGGCACGCCTGGAGAGCGTGTGTCGGGTTTCCCGACCGTGGGTTCGAATCCCACCCTCTCCGCCAATAACAAGCAATAGGCAATGTCTTAAAATGACGCGGTTGCCCAATTCATTTAACCCCATCATGATTTACACCGCCTGGCGATGCCAGGGATGACTCCCCTATCTTGGGGAAGAAGGCAATGCGTTGCTTAATTGTAGCAAACACAAGAGGTTGCAAAAGGTCATGATTTTGTATAGGCTTATTCGGAGGGAAAGTATCTTTGTTTGTGGTGAAAAACCTTGTGAGTTTTCTTGCTGGTTCCTGAAAATCTAGGGCTACTTCGGTGAAGTAAGGACAATGAAAAAAGGTGATGGAGTTGAGAAAGCTGCCGATCCAGCCAGTTCTGATTTAAATCTATCTGATCAGGGCAGCAAAGCTGAGAAATATTATCATGACCTCGTGGCTTTGAGTCGAGTCTCGGCGGCAATCAGCGGTCTGCATGAGTTGGATGCTATTCTTAGGATTGGCTTGGATAATGTGCTCAACATCGTGAACGGAAGTGTTGGAGGAATAATGCTCCTGGATGAGTCGGGGCAGACGCTATCCTACCGTGTTTATCACGGCCTGTCTGCCAAATATGCTGAAGAGATGCATCTTAAGCTTGGTGAGGGAATTGCAGGAAAAGTAGCTCAAAGCGGCAGGGCAGTGCTACTGGAGGATATCTCTTCGGAACCAAACGCTGCCCGGCTTGATTTGATAAGTTTAGAAGGTCTAATGGCATTCATCAGCGTCCCTCTCCGAGCGAAAGATAACGTTCTAGGAGTGCTCAACGTTTCTAGCCATGTGCCACATCACTTCACCAAAGAAGATGTGCATCTCTTGCACTCGATTGGGGACCAACTTGGCATAGCCATCGAGCAGGCAGGACTGCACGAGCGGCTAAGAAAAGCACGGGAAAGATTACGCAAACTTGCACGACAAAATCTTGTAGCAGAGGAGGAGGAACGGAGGAGGATTGCCCGTGAGTTACACGATGAGACCAGTCAATCGCTCTCCGGGATAGCACTTCAGCTAGAAGCACTGATCGAAATTTACTCGAAATCCGGTAATCAAGATGCTCAATTCATTGCTGGACTGAAGAAAGTCCAAGCGCTGACAGTGCAGGTACATAAGGAAGTAAGTAGGGTAATTTCCAATCTCCACCCTGCTGTATTGGATACGCTGGGGTTAGTCGCTGCTGTTCGCCAGCATGCCAAGAATAGGCTTCAGCCCTTAAACATTAACGTAACAACGGAGGTTAAAGGGACTGAGATGCGGTTTCCCCCTGATGTAGAAGCTGCTCTTTTCCGCGTTTTTCAGGGAGCCATTGGCAACATTGCCGAGCATTCTAAAGCAAAGAATGCTTCCATAGTGCTGGTATATCGACCAGATGAGTTCTCGTTAAGTATTAGCGATGACGGGCAAGGATTTGATGTTTCCAAAATCACCGATGTGGAGGAAAGTGGGCGAGGCCGTGGATTATTCAGTATGAGAGAGAGGATCGGCTTCCTTGGCGGCACCAGCGGTATTGAGTCCAAGATTGGAGCAGGAGCTACGGTTTGGGCCAAGATTTCAATAGGTCAAGACATTAGATATGGCGAAGATAAGAGTACTGGTAACTGACGACCATGCCATCGTGCGTGACGGTATCTGTGCTTTGCTTGCTCTTACCGGGGATATAGAAGCAGTAGGCGTGGCCACCAATGGCAGAGAAGCGCTGGAAATGGTTACCAAGCTCTCGCCTGACATAGCGCTTATGGACATAGTCATGCCTCTTATGGATGGACTGGAAGCAACTCGCCGAATACGTAAAAAGTTCCCGGGGGTAAAGGTGATAGTATTGACCCAATACGAAGACAGGGAATATGTATTACCCGTTATTGAAGCTGGGGCCAGCGGTTTTATCAGTAAATCATCTGCATCCTCAGAGCTTACCTTAGCTATTCGATCTGTGTACCGCGGGGATTCTTTCCTATCTCCATCCATAGCCAGACTCTTAGTCGATGACTATCGACAGCTAGCCAGAGTAGGAAAAAACAAGGATACCTTCGAACAACTGACCGCCCGAGAGAGAGAAGTACTAAAACTGCTAGTAGAAGGGCACTCTACTCTTGAGATAGCCCGAATGCTGGTCCTTAGTCCCAAAACTATAGAAAGACACAAGACCAACCTGATGGCCAAGCTGGATATTCACAACCGCCTTGACCTGTTCAAATATGCCCTGCGCAAGGGCATTGTCAGCGTCTGAGATTATTGCCTCGTAGCCTTCACGACACCCCGTCTTTCCTGCACCCCACCAATGGGAAGCGTTATCCGCATAAATGGGTGATTGACTGCAGAAAATTGCGGTGATATTCCCCCAACTCCTGGGGTAAACGCCTCTATTCCTTCAGTAGACCGGGCATTATAATTTAGAGTAGGAGGCTAAAATAATTCCTAAAATGTGTATTTGGTAAGGGGGTGAAATATGGAAAGGAACACTAAAATTCTGCTGGTGGATGATGAGTCGGAGTTCATTGCGGATATGCAAGCTAAATTACTGGCAAAAGGTTGGCAGGTGCTTACCGTTGGCAACAGATTAGAGGCAGAGGAGGTAGCGCGTCACGAAAAACCTGACCTGATTATTTTGGGCACAATAATGCCGCGTGGAGATGCCTTTCGGCTGCACCAGTGGTTGAAACAGAGCCCTAATTTCAGAGAAGTGCCTCTCATTGTGGTTGATGCCCCACCGGAAAAGCGTGTGATTAAGGGATGGCGTATGGACGAGGGCTTGAAGCTTGAAGCCGAACAATATTTAATCAAGCCAGTCGAGTCAGATTCAATAGTGACCTGGGCTGAGAAATTCCTGGATAAGACACTGAGAAGAATCAAGGTGCTGGTGGTAGATGACCATGCTGTAGTCAGGGAAGGAATTTGCGCCCTGCTGAGTCTGCAAAAAGACATGGAAGTAATAGGTGAAGCTGTTGACGGGCGAGATGCCATTGATAAAGTGCAGCGTCTCACGCCGAATGTGGCGGTGATGGATATAGTCATGCCGGTGATGAGCGGACTTGAAGCAACGAAACAAATAACCGAGGAATATCCAGAGACAAAGGTTTTGATTCTAACCCAATATGACGAAGAGGAGAACATGTTTGTTGCTAAGCAGGTAGGGGCTTACGGCTTTATTGCCAAGAGCGCTGCCAGTTCCGACCTCTTGACTGGCATAAGGACAGTAGGTGAAGGAAGATACTTCCCTCGGTCTTTTGCCTACGTGTCTGCCAACTGGCCGGAGGGTCTAGATAAAAATAAGTAATCCCCTTTGGGAATCCTTACCCCCAACTGCTGGGTTATGAAGGAGGATATTGGTTTGCAGCCGATAACCATTACTCTTGACGGTCGTGAGGTAAGTGGCTATCCGGGGATGACCATCCTAGAACTGGCGAAGGAATCAGGCATAGATATCCCCACACTCTGCCACGATCCTCAACTCTCTTCAGTCGGGGCTTGCCGTGTCTGTCTGGTAGAAGACGAACGAAATAACGCCTTATTGGCATCTTGTGTCGCCCCGATAGCGCCGGGAATGGTGATCAATACCCTTTCCAATCGGGTTATAGAGCGCCGCAAGACCATAGTTAAGCTGATGCTAGCCAGCCATCCTGATTCTTGCTTGGTATGCGATAAAGGCAATCGCTGCCAGCTACGCCAAATTGCCTCAGACCTGGGCATCGGATTGGTGGATCTTCAAAGAATTCCCCAGATAGCCAGCATTGGGGAGGTCAATCCCTTCCTTGAACGGGATCTGAGCAAGTGCATATTGTGTGCTAAATGTATTCGAGCCTGCCAGGAACTAGTCGTTGAAGGTGCTATTGACTACTTTCAACGAGGATTTACGACCATACCGGCGACACTGAACAATTTGCCCCTGGAAAACTCTGAGTGTACCTTCTGTGGAACTTGTGTGGCGCTGTGCCCTACAGGCGCGCTGACGGAGAAGGAGAAAATATATAGAGGAACAACCCAGACTGTTGTCCAGACAACCTGTCCCTACTGTGGCTGTGGCTGTAGCATTTGCCTGGAAGCCAAGGATGGATATGTAGTGCGGATCGCGCCAGGCAAGGAAAGCTCGGTGAACAAAGGCACGCTCTGCGTGAGGGGAAGCTATGGCTGTGATTTTATCCATAGCCCGGATAGGTTGCTCAAACCCCTGGTCAAGAGGGATAACACTTTTGAGGAGGTGTCATGGGAAGAAGCCCTGGAGCAAGTAGCTACTGGATTCAAGCGAGTAAAGGATAAGCGAGGGTCCGACAGCCTAGCTGTTCTAGGTTCATCCAAGTGCACCAACGAAGATAACTACCTCTTGCAGAGATTCGCCAGATGTGTGCTGGGCACCAACAATATTGATAATGGCAGTCGCTTGTACAACTCCGCCAGTCGTATCGGCCTGGGGTCTTCCCTTGGCTTCTCCGGCACTACAAATTATCTTGGTGACTTGGAACAAACCGAGCTTATACTGGTTGTCGGGGCTGATCCCAGTTCCTCAGCCCCTGCCGTCGGTTATGCCATAAAGCGTGCTGTCAAAAGGCAAGGTGCCAAGTTACTGCTGATAGACCCTCGACAGACAAAGCTCTCTATGTTTGCCCATCTTTGGTTGCAACCCGAGGTCGGCACTGATGTGGCTCTTATAAATGGCCTGGCCAAGGTGATTATTGACGAAGGCTTGCTGGACGAGGAATTTGTCGCCAGAAGAACGGATAACTTTGAAGCTTTTGACGAAAGCTTGAAAAAGTATACCCTGGAGTATGTCGAGAAGACTACTGGCATTATAGGTCAAGAGATTCGTGCCGCCGCTCGATTATACGCCGAGGCAAGCCGGGCGGCAATTGTCTATGGCACAGGAATCACGCAGCATACCGGAGGGACTGATGGTGTAGGGGCCCTGGCAAATTTGGCGTTACTGACGGGAAATATCGGGCGTAAGGGGGGTGGCGTGTATGCGCTACAAAGAGAAAATAATGGACAAGGCGCCTGCGACATGGGAACACTGCCCAAATTTCTGCCTGGATATCAGAGTGTAACGGATGCCCAGGCCAGGGGGATGTTCGAAGAACGTTGGGGAGCAAGCTTGCCGGCTGAGTCTGGGCTAACAGCCTTGGAAATCATGAAGCAGGCAAAAAGAGGAAAAATTAAGAGCATGTACATCGTAGGAGAAAATCCTGTCTTGAGCTTTCCAAATTCGAGACTCATTACAGAAGTCCTATCTTCCCTCGATTTTCTGGTGGTACAAGATATGTTCCTTACTGAGACGGCCAAACTGGCAAATGTAGTTCTACCTGCCGCAAGCTTCGCCGAAAAAGAAGGGACATTCACTAACTTCGAGGGCAGGGTAAACAGGGTGCGTAAAGCGATCAAGCCTATTGGTGAAAGCCTGCCAGACTGGGAGATAATTCTGCGGCTGGCTGACAAAATGGGGTCCCCGATGCCATATTCCTCTCTACAGGATGTTATGAGTGAGATTGAGGAATTAGTTCCTTCATACGAAGACTATACTGATTTCGAAAGACAGGATGAATTAGCCTACGGGGAAACAGGACGCACCTATGGTAGACAACTCTTAAAGGGATTTGCCCGTTTCTCCCCCATTAAATATACTCCACAAGCAGGGGAGAGAAAGTCAGATTATCCCTTTACTCTGCTCACCGGGACTATTCTTTATCATTTCGGCACTGGCTCCAGAAGCTCCAGGTCTCTACGATTGAAAAAATTCTCGCCGGAGGCTTTTGTGGAAGTTTGTGAGTCTGACGCCAGAAAACTTGCCATCACTGATGGTGAGAAGGTCAAGGTAATCTCACCTGTAGGCGAGGTGACTACAATAGCCAAGATTACCGATACACTGCGTCAGGGGATGCTCTTTATGCCAGTTTCATTCCCAGAGACTCCGGTTAATGAGCTATTCGACATTGTCTTAAATCCCGAAACAAAAGCGCCTTCACTGAAAGCATGCAGCGTAAAAATAGAGAAATTTTCTCCCCCTTGAGGGGAGAAGTTGTAATGCCGAGGCTTGTCCTCGACAAAAGGATGGGGGACAAGCCCCCCGTGCTACTTAATATGAGAATAGAAAGGCTGGAACTTCATGAATAAAGCGAAGACAATCACAAAGGCTGACCTAGCACGAATAAATGCCATCGCTTCTGAATATAGTCAGCAGAAGTGGGCAATGATACCACTGCTGCAAAAAATCCAAAGTGAGTTCGGGTATATCCCTCCTCAGTCTATACCGCTTATAGCCAGAAGCTTGGGGGTTTTCCCCAGTCAGGTACAAGGGGTGATTAGTTTTTATGCCCAGCTTTATACTCAGCCACGGGGCAGAAAAGTTGTTAGAGTTTGTCGAGGGACAGCTTGCCATGTGCGGGGAGGGAAGACGATACTGAAATTGGTTAAGCAGCACCTAGGCATAGAAGAAGGGGAGACTAGCCCTGATTTGGAATATACACTGGAAACCGTGGCCTGCATCGGCGTTTGCGCCCTGGCCCCAAATATAGTCGTCGCTGACCACGTCCACGGTCATATGAACCCTAAAAAAGTGGAGCAACTGCTTAAGAATCGAGAGGGTGAAAAGTAATATGGAAAGCCATTGCACCATCTTTGTTTGTCAGGGAACAGGATGCCTTTCCAGCGGCTCTGATGCTGTCTATGAGGCTCTAAAGGAAGAAATAAGCCGGCAAGGGATAAGCCATGCCGAGGTGGATTTCACTGGTTGTCACGGTTTCTGCGAGCAGGGTCCCAATGTAGTCATCGAACCTGAAGGCATTTTCTATACCCATGTCCAGGCCGAGGATGCTCCAGAAATTGTCACCTCTCATCTTCGAGATGGCAAGCCTGTGGAACGCCTTTTCTACCATGACACGGTAACTGGCGAAGCCATACCACGCTACTCAGAGATAAATTTCTACAAAAAACAGCAGCGTGTCATTCTGCGGAATTGCGGGCAAATCAACCCGGAAAAAATCGAGCATTATATTGCTCGCGGGGGTTATCGGGCGTTGAGAAAGGCTCTTTTGATGACTCCCGAGCAGGTTATTGAGGAGATTAAGAAATCTGGCCTTCGCGGGCGAGGTGGCGCTGGTTTTCCCACCGGTCGCAAGTGGGAGTTTTGCCGCAATGCTCCCGGAAAAAAGAAATATGTCATCTGTAATGCCGATGAAGGCGACCCCGGTGCTTTTATGGACCGCTCCATCCTGGAAGCAGATCCCCACGCAGTTGTTGAGGGGCTGACCATTGCTGGATATGCCATAGGTGCCAATGAGGGCTACATCTATGTCCGTGCTGAGTATCCCTTAGCGGTAAAGCGAGTTCACACTGCCTTAGAGCACGCCCGGCAAAGGGGCTTTTTGGGTAAAGATATTCTCGGCTCGGGCTTTGATTTTGTGGTGCACATCAAAGAAGGCGCCGGGGCCTTTGTTTGTGGTGAAGAAACAGCTCTAATGGCTTCAATTGAGAGCCGACGGGGCATGCCTCGCCCCCGCCCCCCATTTCCCGCCCAATCAGGTCTGGAAGGAAAGCCCACCAATATCAACAATGTAAAGAGTCTGGCTTCCATTCCCGTTATCATTGACCGCGGGGCTGATTGGTTTGCCGGCATCGGTACTGAAAAGAGCAAGGGGACGGCTGTCTTTGCCCTCACGGGGAAGATTGCCAACAGTGGGTTGGTAGAGGTGCCTATGGGCACTCCTCTATCCACCATTATTTTTGATATCGGGGGTGGTATCCCCCGGGGCAAGCGGTTTAAGGCGGTGCAGACGGGTGGTCCTTCAGGTGGCTGTATCCCTGCTCGATTTCTCGATTCCCCCGTGGACTATGAAACACTGGCTCAATTAGGCTCAATTATGGGCTCTGGCGGCATGGTGGTGCTGGACGAGACCACCTGTATGGTGGAGATAGCCAGGTATTTCTTGAGCTTCACTCAATCTGAGTCCTGCGGGAAGTGTGTCCCTTGCCGCCTGGGAACCAGACAAATGCTGGAAATACTTACCAGAATCACTCAGGGCAAGGGGCGTGAAGAGGATATGGATACTCTGCTTACCATAGCCAAGACGGTTAAGGAATGCTCGCTCTGCGGTCTGGGGCAAACCTGTCCCAACCCCGTGCTCACCACTCTTGAGTACTTCAGAGATGAATATGAAACCCACATACAAGAGAAGAAATGCCCGGCCGCTGTGTGCGATGCCCTCATGATATCACCGTGTCAGCATACCTGCCCGGTAGGAATCAATATCCCCAAATACGTGGCTCAAATTGCCGATGGTGAGTATCTGGAGGCTGTCAACACCATCAGGGAGCGCAATCCCTTCCCCGCTATTTGCGGCCGCATCTGCCATCACCCCTGCGAGGGGAGGTGCCGCCGCGGGGAACTCGACGACCCCGTAGCTATCAGGGCGCTTAAGCGCTTTGCCGCCGACTGGTATTTTGATCACATCGAAGAATTACCTGAACCAGAACCCTTTCCCCTGACTCACAGTCAAAAAGTAGCGGTGGTAGGAGCGGGACCTACAGGACTGTCCTGCGCCTACTTTTTGGCTCAGATGGGCTATCCTGTCACGGTCTTCGAAGCCCTCCCCATAGGTGGAGGTATGCTCTCGGTAGCTATACCTGACTTTCGCCTGCCGCGGGAAGTTATTGAAAAAGAGATAGATTATATCGCCAAGCGGGGAGTGGAGATAAAATACGACACACCAATCAACGTAAATTTCACCATAGAAGATATAAAAGATAGTGGCTTCGAAGCTGTCTTTATTGCCGCTGGGGCTCAAAGGAGCCAGAACATTGGCATACCTGGAGAATTGGAGGACATCGAGGGCTTCTACTATGGTTTGAGATTTCTCAGAGATGTGAAGATTGGCAAGCCCGTCAAGATTGGACGCAAGGTAGCTGTTATCGGCGGTGGTAATGTAGCCCTGGATTCTTCTCGCACAGCTCTTCGCCTTGGTGCCGATGAGGTGAGTATCTTTTACCGTCGGTCGCGGGAAGAGATGCCGGTAACTGAGGTGGAGTATGATGAGACTCTGGCTGAAGGCGTCCAGGTTAATTTCCTCGTCAGCCCCACCCGCATAGTAAGCGACGACTGGAAAGTGACCGGTTTACAGTGTGTCCAGATGAAGCTGGGTGAGCCTGATGCCGGTGGACGCCGTCGCCCAATTCCCATTCCTGGCTCAGAGTTTTTCGCTCCGGCGGATACCGTCATTGCTGCTGTGGGGCAGGCTCCAGACCTGTCGTTTTTACCCCCGGATAGTGCTCTTGAGCGTACCCGGTGGGAAAGGCTGGCAGTTGATGAGAACAGATTGGTCACCAATGTTCCCGAGGTCTTTGCCGGAGGGGATTTTGTTTCCGGACCAGGCATGGTTATAGAAGCTATTGCGGCTGGCCGGAGAGGGGCTATCGCCATAGACAAATATCTCCGGGGCGATACCTCACGGGTCGAGATGTATGACCTGAAGCCCAGCGTTATTGAGGAAAAAATAAGTGGAGAGGAAGAAGAAAGCTGGGAACCGCAATTCAGGCCAGAAACACCTCATCTCCCTCTCCAGGAGAGGAAAGGTAGCTTCAAAGAGATAGAGCTGAGCTTTTCTGAGGAGAAGGCGAGACAGGAGGCTAAGCGTTGCTTAAGATGCGACCTGGAGAAATAAAAAATACTAAATCCTAAACAATATCAAATGACCAAAATCCCAATGAGCCAGGGGTTTGAGTTTAGAACATTGGAATTTAGAATTTGTTTAGAGCTTAGAAATTAGGATTTAACTTATGGGAGGTTAGGCATGAAATCTATTACTAAACAAAAGACTTTTGAGGAAATCGAGCAGCAGTTAGACGGGTTTGACCGGGTGTATATTGCCGGTTGTGGCACATGCGCCACAATGACTAAAACTGGTGGGAGGGAAGAGGTCCTGGAAATGAGGGAACGTCTGCAAGAACTGGGCAAGCTAGTCACCGGCTGGACAGTTATCCCTACCGCCTGTGATGAGATGACCGAAGTAGCTATTAAAGAAAATAATGGAGCCATTCAGAATGCCAAATGTATTCTGGTCATGGCCTGTGCTTTAGGAGTGCATAAGCTGAGTACCTATATTGACAAGCCAGTCATTCCAGCCCTGGATACTCTTTTCATAGGTGTCGAGGATAGTCCGGGCTGTTTTCAAGAGGTTTGTGCCCAGTGTGGTCAGTGCGTCCTGGGGCAAACTGCTGGCATCTGTCCCCTGACGGCATGTCACAAAGGTTTGCTGAACGGCCCATGTGGTGGCACCAACAATGGTAAGTGCGAGGTGGATAAGGAAAAGGATTGCGCCTGGACTCTCATATATCAGCGACTGGAAGCACAGGGCCGGCTGGATTTGATGCGTAAGTATCATTCCCCCAGAGATTACAACGCGGTCCTCAGGCCGCGAACGATCAGGATTACGTGAAGGAGGAGCTATGGCGCAGAGTTTTAGGGAAGTTCTCAAATCTGATAAATTTGTGATAACCAGCGAAATTGGTCCACCGAAGGGGACAAACATTGAGAAGATGCTCCACCATATTGACCTTCTCAAGGATAAAGTAGACGCACTGAATGTCACTGACCACCAGAGTTCCGTAATGCGCTTTCCCTCCATTGGCGGCTGTCTGGCCATTAAAGAACAAGGAGGCGAGCCCATATTACAGATGACCTGCCGCGACCGTAATCGGCTTGCCCTTCAAGCTGAACTTCTCTTCGCGTATACCCGGGGCGTAAGAAATGTCCTCTGCCTGACCGGAGATGCTGTTGTAGTTGGCGACCACAAGGCAGCCAAGGGCGTTTTCGACCTGGATTCAGCACAGTTGCTGAAGACAATTCGGCAGCTGGAAGCGGGCAAAGACCTTGGGGAGAATGAGCTTGACGGAGCTGTGGAGTTCTGTGCCGGAGCTATAGTCACACCTGAAGCAAACCCGATTGAGCCTCAGTTAATCAAGTTTGAAAAAAAGATTGAAGCCGGTGCCGAATTCTTTCAGACTCAAGCCATCTACGACCTGGACAAATTTGCTAAGTTTATGGAATATGCCCGCCAATTCCCGGTCAAGATACTAGCTGGCATCATTCTACTTGTGTCAGCCAGGATGGCGACGTATATGACCGAAAATGTCCCGGGCGTCCTTGTGCCCCAAAACTTGATTGACGAATTAGCGGCTGCCCCCAAAGGTGAGGCAATCAATAAGGGTATAGAAATCGCGGGTCAGATGATTGCCACTCTGGAAAAAGAATCCATATGCGACGGAGTTCATGTCATGGCTATAGGCCGGGAAGAGGTGGTTCCGGATATCCTGAAAGCGGCGGGACTTGCTACCTAATACCCCATGGAAAATTCGTTTCACTCTTTTATACCCCACAAATAAGCGATAACCCTTCTCGTCTGGAGCTAGCAAATCTTTGTATCTGAGTAGAAGTTGGGGTGAGAGGATTTGAACCTCCGACCATCTGAACCCCATTTAGCTAGTAGAAAAGGCGGCGACCGCTTGCCTCCTTTCTTCAGCAAAATGATACACCGCACAAAGGACAAAATCAATGTACAAATTCTGAAAACACACCAAACTGCCCAAGAACACACCTACTTCCTCTCCTTCTAAAGGAAGCTTATTCCAACCATCTTGACAACTGTTTCCTGAATGCAACACCAAAATTTGTCCTTATAAAATTCTTTGAAAATGGGCAAAAAAAACTTGACAAGATAAAAAAGATAGTTTATAATATTCTTGAATCAATAAATATTTCACAAATGGAGGCGAAAATGACCGAAGAACAACAAGCTAAAAGACCCCGCAAACGCCCTGTGCGTTCTAGGTATAAATTCCCCTCTTATGACTTCGGAATAGCACGCCAAATTACCGAAAAGGTCGAGTTTGAAGGAGCTGGTCGACTTTCTGAAGTAACTCTTGCGATATCTCTTGGTCTCTCAGCCAAAAGTAGCGGGTTCAAATTAAAAACACTTACGGCCCGGCAATTCAGCCTGCTAACTAAAGAAAGGGACATGTTATCCACTACTCCTCTTGCAAAGGCGATACTAAAACCTACAACTGAAGAAGAGAAGAAAAGAAAGATTATGGATTCCTTTATGACAATTCCTCTCTTTAACGCAGTCGCAACTAAGTTTAAGGGACAACCTTTACCGCCGAGTCAACCCTTTAGGAATATACTTGAGCGCGAATTTGGTGTTGAAAGCAATAGAACCGCTGAAGCGGAAAGGATTCTAATGGATTCAGCACGCGAAGCAGGGCTACTACAAACAGCCGGTGATAAAACTTATCTATTAACTGAGATAACTGCAACCACTCAAATCCTTCAAACGGACACACCACCTACGAAGCTCACACCAGCACCAAGGCAGCCTTTCGAATCACCACGCGCCGAAACACCTGGTGGGTTACTAACAGTATCTGTACGAGATATTGCAGATTTGGATGACACCGAATTCAAAACCGTTTGGGATGCTCTAGGCACAATAGCCAGGATACAGGGCAAGCGGCAAAAGTTAGAAAGCGAACATGACCTTATCGAAGAAACAGAAGAGGAGAGCCAATAAAGCACTCGATGTATAAAGAACCAAACAACTACGCATTCATAGACGGTAGCAACCTACATTTAACTTACGAACACATGAATTGGAAAATGGACTACCGAAAATTGCGCCGTTTCCTGAGAAAGAGACATAATATTACGATAGCTTATTACTTTGTTGGCTATCGCTTGAAAAACAGCGACATATATCAAAAACTCAAGGAAAATGGCTACGTTTTGAAGCACGAAGTTGCCAATAACTTAGATGAATATCTTATCAAGCAAGCCAAGTGGGATATCAATGAATATGATAAAGCCATAATAATTAGCAGTGACAAGCACTTCATTGAATTAGTAAAATACTTAGAATCAAAAGACAAACTAAAATTGGTATTAGCACCGTGTAACCAAGGCTGTTCACGTAAACTAAGAAAGGCTGCTAATACAAAGATTGAATTTCTGAGCAATTATAGGACGGAACTAGAAAAAAGATAAGGGATAAACCAATAGGACTCTCACCTATTAGCTTACCCCTCAGTTTGATACGATAGTATTATAGTACACTATACTATTTTTGTCAATAGTTCTTGTGTCACAACCTATGTCGTATCTTGCACCATTTCCCATATTATGTTCAAATTCACCCACTAGAAATAAACTTGACCGAATTAAGACCGGCACAAAGCCGCTTAGGACCGTTCCAGAATAGTAGTATTCTAATTACTCCCTTTAATACGTTTCCTTTCCCATGAATACAACCCAAACCACAGATGCTCTTCCCGCTCATTCTTGCTCATCCTCCCTAACTCAACCAACATCTCTCTTGGTGGATAAATGTCAAACTCCTTTTTAAACCATTGTGAGAAGCCTATCCAGCCGGGGAACACCCAGCCCTTACTAAAATAGTACCTCTCAAAACCCTCCCCGCTTAAATACCCGCTCAGATACCATGCTTGCCTCCTTTCCTGAGGTGGATTGCAATCTCCTTTGAAATCTGCTGTCAAGAAGGGATTGCACTTTTCTGACTTTTGTGCAATTTGCCGAATTGCACAAAAACTCATCTTGTTATCCGCTATATTTTTGAGCTTTTCTATCTTCTACGAATAAGAGCCATCAATACCAACATCAAGACATCTAAAATTAAATTGCCGGTTTTTCCCTGTCCCAGCTGCTTCTCTGAATACTCCAATGGTAGCAAGGTGGCTCGATCAATTGGCATAGACAGAAATCCGCCAAGTTTTTCTAATGTGTTACTAGCAGCTTCAGCACGATGAGCTGACAATGTGCGCTCAATATCCTCTTCTAACCTCTTATCTTTAGAGCTTCTTTCTTTGGTTCGCTTTAGCTCTTGCCGGGCCTGTTGAAATTTTGTGAAGCCACCTCGGTTTAGCCAGATTCCATTACACGAAGGGCAGCGCTCCAAAATAATGCCTTTAAGAAAGTACCGGTCTTTAAACCGGAAAAGCTCCGATTGATCTAATGGACATCTAAGGATTCGTTTTTCTATATTTGTAGGAGTCCATAGGCTTTTCGAATTAAATACCTCGATTTTTTCTGCCTCACCATGTCTTGCACTAAATAATTCCATCTCATCAAACCAAATCCCACCACATTCTTTGCATTGTTCAAGTAAGATTGGCTGACTGTAATGACCTTCGATTTTTACCTGATACATCTCGGTATTGTCATTCGGGCATTTCATAGTTTCATTATAAGTTAAGAACCGAATGATGGGCAAAGATCACTTTCTGTAGAACTTGCTTTACTACAGTGAATATCAGGGGCAACTAGAAGAAACTCAATAAAACAATTCTTAAGTGCACGTTGTCGGGGTGAGAGAATTTGAACCTCCGACCACCTGACCCACATTTAGCCTCGAAGAAAGGCAGAGACCGCTCGCCTCCTTTCTTCTATGAACTACATTTACTTAAATAAAAATTCATTCCCTTTGGTCATTATCGCCTTCTAATTCTCGGCTTGTTCCAATACGGGCTTCGACAACTCGGGCACATTACTGGTCTATATACTCTTGGAACCCACTGATATCCGCACCTTTTACAAGTTAATACCCTGAATTTTAATCGCCTTGGCATATGTATACTCTCCCTATATGCCACATTTCATTACTGTTACCATACTATCACATTACTAATATTTATATATTAATATATACTATCATACTATTATACTATTATAATATCAATACTTAAGTTCTATTGACAGTCTATAGTCAGTATACTACACTTATATTAATTGAATTCCCCTGAGGTTTCGACCGATGGGCGTTGGAGTGCTGCGAAAGTAGCACTTCGGCATTTTATGGAGCAATTCTGTTTTGGACATTAACGTCTATATTGACGGGTTCAATGTCTATTATTGTACTGTCAAAGACACACCTTATAAATGGCTCGATTTATATCTCTTATGTGTCAACCTCTTCCCCTCTAAAACCATCAAACAGGTCAAGTATTTTACGGCTAAGGTGACTGCTGTACCTTGGGACCCCAGTGCACCTACACGGCAAGATTTTTATTGGCGTGCATTAGAAACCATACCAAATCTAGAAATAATCAAGGGCAACTTTGTTTCTTGGACCAGATATATGCCCAAAGTACCATTCGTTTATAAGTGGAATGGACGTCCCAGGAAAGTTAAGGTACTACGGACTGAGGAAAAGGGCTCCGATGTCAATTTAGCTGCACATCTTATCTATGATAATTGTATGCAAGATGCCGATGAATCAATAGTCATATCTAACGATTCAGACTTGACAAATGCTATTGAAATTGTCACAACCGAATTCCAAAGACCTGTCACGGTAGTAAATCCGAATCGTACTAAAATGGTGCGTCAAGACCCTGTGCATTGTCATATGCACAGAGAATTACAGAGAGTATCAACTCAACAAGTTCTCTCCATAAATGAAAAAATCCTAATCGCATCACAGTTTCCTCCCACGCTAACTGATAGTCAAGGAAGCTTTTCAAAACCCCCTACTTGGTAGATAAATGAACCACTCTTCCAAACCCTGACTTCCTCTTTTCATTGTTTATCTTGAACAAGGTCTTCCATCCGTATTTTCTAACATCCACAAACAAATCAAAATCGAAGTTAGTGGCTCTACGTTCTTAAAATGTTATCAATGCCAATCTAACTAGTTCATTGTCGGGAACATAAATCCCGTTCTCCTTCTTATAGAATCTTCCAAATTCCCACCAGTAGGGGAACACCCCATGTAGCTTGGAGAAAAGGCGGAGACCGTTTGTCTCCTTATCTTGGGGTGAATTATAATCTTCCCCGGCATGGTTCGGCTTGTGGAGGTTGTGATTTCGCAGTCATCCGTCCTGCTGAGGACAAATAATATGTTAAGATGGGCGAAGTGGACCTCCCACTGTGGCGCGATTTCAGCGACACCTTGCTCGAGGAATAAGCATGTCTCTAACAAGATTCATCAAGGATGCTCTGAGGAAGCCTGAAGCAATCCCAACCCCTGGTGCCATATTCTACAATGCGACAGTGGCAAAGGTTCTCCGAAAGCCTGAAACAAAGATGGCTAATGACATAGTGGAAAAGATGGGAAACGGGACTGTTCTTGATTTAGGTTCGGGAACAGGCTATTTGTCAATAGAGATTGCGAAGAGGTCACCCAGCCTGCAGGTCTATGGCATCGATCTCAGCAGGCAAATGGGCAAGATTGCAAGATGCCACGCAAAAGGCGTTGATAATGCTCGATTTGTGTTTGGCAATGCGGTCAAACTCCCTTTCAAGGATAACTCGATAGACCTTGTGGTTAGTACGGGCGCTTCGCACCATTGGAAGACACCACGCATGGTATTTGATGAATGCTATCGTGTTCTAAAAACCGGCAAGGAAGCCTGGATATACGATGGGTGTCCTGAGGTTTTCAACAACCGGGCTGATAGAAGGAAAATGAACGAGAAATATGGGTTCCTGGTTAGCCGACTTGGACGCAGAACCTCTATACTACATGGTTTCACCGGGGAAGAATACCAGACCGTAATTAAGGGCATGCTAGAACAAACGGCATTCAAAGGCAACTACCAGATGGCGCTGACGGATATCTGGATGAAGATTACGCTTATGAAACGCAAGTGAGCACGTTTGCTGTTTCACGACTTTTCGGTTGCTCGGTGGCTACGACACATCCGGTACAGGTCGCGAATTGCAAGCAACCGGCAATTATATTGCGTCCTCTATTAAAACGCTGGCATCCAAGAAAGGAGTGATAGCAAAAATGGACAAACTGCAAATTAGTCCAAAAGAGATCGATGCCGTGGTTTTCGACATGGACGGTGTGATAACCGACACCGCCACTATTCATGCCGCTGCCTGGAAGCAGATGTTTGACGAATACCTCAGGAAACGTGCTGAACGACAGGGAGAGCAGTTTCAGCCGTTTGATGCTGATTTGGATTATCGCCGCCACGTTGATGGCAAGCCCCGATATGATGGGGTTAAGGCTTTTCTGGAGTCTCGTGGCATCTCGCTTCCATACGGAACCCCAGAGGATAAGCCGGATAAGGAGACCATATGCGGATTCGGCAATCGGAAGAACCGCTATTTCCTCCGGCGTATAAAAAAGCAGGGCGTAAACCTCTACGAATCCTCCATTACATTCGTAAAGCAGCTAAGGTCAAGCGGTATCCGTACGGCGATTATATCGGCAAGCCGCAACGCTGAAGCCATGCTGGATGCTGCCGGTATTCAGAACCTATTTAGCGTCAAAGTGGACGGCGTTGATTCCATTAGACTTCAGCTTAAAGGTAAGCCCGACCCGGCAATTTTTCTTGAAGCGGCAAAACTGCTTAAAGTAAAGCCTGAAAAGACAGCTATTGTCGAAGACTCACTCGCCGGTGTCGAGGCTGGGCGCCGGGGGAAATTCAAGCTTGTTATCGGGTTGGACCGGGCTAACCAGGGGAGAGAACTGAAGAAGCGAGGCGCCGACATTGTAGTGCAGGATTTGTCCCAGATTGAAATTCGCCAAACCAGTTCTCGTCGATCAGCCAGGACACATCAAACCGTGGACAGATTGCCCTCCGCCCTTGAGAGGAAGGATGAGATCTTTGAGCAGCTGCACGAAAGAATACCCGCTATTTTCCTCGATTATGATGGTACGCTAACACCTATTGTTGAAGACCCAAAGGATGCAACCCTTTCTGATAAGGCCAAGAAGGTGATCAAACGACTGACAGAGCATTATTCGGTGGCCATCATAAGCGGCCGCGACTTGGGTGACGTGCAGAATATGGTTGGGATTGGCGATATCGCCTATGCCGGTAGTCACGGCTTTGATATCGTTGGACCAGGCGGGAGATACAGGAACCAGGAAATGGGCAAAAGTTTCTTGCCTATGCTTAAGCGTGCTGAAGCGGAATTACGTAAAGCCGTACGGGACATACCGGGAGCCAGGATCGAACACAAGCGATTTGCCATCGCGGTCCACTACCGTCAAGTTGATAGTGCTGACATCAATACGCTGAAGCAGCGATTCGATGATATATCGTCACATTATCCAGAACTGCGAAAGTCAACTGGGAAGAAGGTCATTGAGCTAAGGCCGAATATCGACTGGGACAAAGGCAAAGCCTTATTCTATTTACTTGAGACGCTCTATACTAACAGTGGCAGAATTCTCCCCTTGTACATTGGAGATGATATTACCGACGAAGATGCATTTCGAGCCATCGGCGAACAGGGCATCGCCATAGCTGTGGGCAGCGAAAAACGCCAAACCGCAGCTCACTATACACTACGAGACCCCGAAGAGGTGGCGAAGTTTCTCCAAGAGCTGGCAGAACGCGCCGAAAGAGAGGTTTCAGAAGGCATCTGGGTGATGGCTTACGACGATTTCAACCCAGAACAGGAGGGACTGCGTGAGGCGCTATGTACGCTGGGCAATGGCTACTTTGCCACGCGTGGTGCTGCTCCTGAATCGACCGCTGATGGCATTCATTACCCAGGAACTTATATAACCGGCTGCTATAACCGCCTAAAGAGTAAAATTGCCGGCCAGACTGTCGAGAATGAAAGCCTGGTAAACCTTCCCAACTGGCTGCTCGTTAAATTTCGATTCCAGAATGGAGATTGGTTTGATGTAGAGAAGGTAAATCTCCTGGAATATCGCCAGGAGCTTAACATGCGCCAGGGTGTGCTGAGCCGCCTGGTCCGTTTTGCTGACGAGAAGGGCCGCCAAACACGGATATTTCAGCGACGTTTTGTCAGCATGGCCAACCCACACCTGGCTGGGCTTGAGACGACTATCGTAGCTGAGAACTGGTCGGGCCCCATTCATGTCCATTCCGCGCTTGATGGGCAGGTGACCAACAGCGGCGTAAAGCGTTACCAGCAGCTAAATAGCCAACATCTCACTCCGGTAGAAACTCAATCAATTGATAATGAAACGATTTACCTCCAAGTGGAGACGAACCAATCGCATATCCGTATCGCTGAGGCGGCTAGAACAAGGATACTCCGCGATGATGAACAGATTCCAGTAAAGCCTGATGTCGTAGAAGAGCCAGCCTACGTTGCTCATGAGTTCTCAATTGGGTTGGAGAAGGGTAAGGCAATAACGATTGAGAAAATTGTGGCCTTGTACACCTCTAGAGACCACGCTATCTCCGAAAGCGGCATCGAAGCATGTAATCAGGTTGAGCGCGCCTCCAGCTTTGACGAATTGCTGGAACGTCATATCCTCAGATGGGACCATCTGTGGAGACGCTGTCGCATTGCCATCAAGGATAGTGAACGTGTGGCATTGGTTCTTCACCTGCATATTTTTCACCTCCTACAAACAGTATCGCCGCATACCATTGACCGTGATGCCGGCGTGCCCCCCCGGGGGCTGCATGGAGAGGCATATCGGGGGCATATCCTCTGGGATGAACTCTTTATCTTTCCCTTCTTGAACTTTAGTATCCCGGATATCACCCGGGCCTTACTGATGTACCGGTACCGTCGGCTTCCCGAAGCTCGCTGGGCAGCCAAGCAGGCAGGCTTCGAGGGAGCGGTGTATCCCTGGCAGAGCGGCAGTGATGGACGGGAGGAGAGTCAGGAACTGCACCTGAACCCACGCTCCGGAAGCTGGATACCGGATAACTCGCAACTGCAACGGCATATCAATATTGCCATTGCCTATAATGTGTGGCACTACTATCAAGTTAGCGGTGATATTGAATTCCTTTCCTTCTATGGAGCGGAGATACTTGTCGAGATTGCTCGTTTTTGGGCAAGTATTGCCCGCTACAACCGCTCTCTGGGACGGTATGAGATCCACAAAGTTATGGGACCTGATGAGTTCCATGATGCCTATCCCGAGGCTGATGAGCCGGGCATTAACAATAATGCCTACACGAATATCATGGCGGTATGGGTATTGTGTCGCGCTCTGGAGGCCATTGACCTTCCAGATATACGGCGTCAAGCCCTGATGGAAAAATTGGCGTTGAAGCCGGAGGAACTGAAGCGGTGGGAGGACATCAGCCGCAAGATGCGTGTGGTTTTCCATGACGATGGCATCATCAGCCAATTTGAAGGCTATGGCGAACTTGAAGAGTTTGACTGGGAAGGCTACCAGGAAAAATACGGTAATATCCACCGCCTGGACCGCATTCTTGACGCAGAAGGGGATACTCCTAATCGTTACAAGTTGTCCAAACAGGCTGACGTGCTCATGTTATTCTACCTGCTTTCAGCTGATGAGTTGGGGGAGCTATTTCGCCGTCTCAATTATCCGTTCGAGTACGAAACTATTCCTAGAAATATTGAGTATTATCTCAAACGTACTTCTCATGGCTCCACCCTGAGCCGGGTGGTGCATGCCTGGGTTCTGGCCCGCTCCAAGCGTGAGCTGTCGTGGCATCTCTTCAGGGAGGCCCTTGAGAGCGATGTTTCCGATATTCAAGGTGGTACTACTCCAGAGGGTATTCACCTCGGCGCCATGGCGGGCACAATTGACCTCGTCCAAAGGTGCTACTCAGGCATTGAAACTCGCCAGAATAAGCTGCAGCTTAATCCATATCTGCCAAACGATCTAAAAGAGATACAGTTCGATATTATGTATCGCCAGCATTGGGTTAACCTTCTTATGACGTCTAACCGGTTGGTGGTAAGCACGCGACCCCACGCTGTGGCGCCAATCACGATAGGCTTTCGAGAGGATACATTTGAACTGAAACCGGGGGATAAGCTGCAGTTTAAATTGTAGGAGAGGATGAACAAAAATCTAGCGAGATGTTGAGAAAAGGTCACTATAAGTAACCAAATCGCTTATGCCTATAGCAGCGCTGTGGTGTTTGAGCTTAGTGGTAAGGTCTTTTTCTGGGAGTTGGCTGCTCTTATCGATGTGATGTTGCTGGGGCACTGGTTTGAGATGAAATCGATTATGGCTGCCCCGTCTGCCCTGGAAGAGATGGCTAAGCTTACAATTCAAAGTCGGGGTGAGAGGATTTGAACCTCCGACCACCTGAACCCCATTCAGGTGCGCTACCAGGCTGCGCTACACCCCGTCGCCATGACTTCCATTAATATGTTATCATAGTCACCGCAACAAATAAAATGTAGACTGACAGGTTGTGATTCTTGGCTAAGAAACAGAAGAAAGCTACACCAGAGCGAGTCCCCACCAAGCACCAACTCTCTAAATGGCAGCGCCAGATGAGAATACGCCGAATTGTGATAATCGCTGCCGTTGTTTTCCTGGTTGGCATTTTGAGCTGGGTGGGCTATGAGTACTATAAGGACTACAAGAGCGATCCCTTGCGTCAGGTTGTGATTGAGGTAAACGGCGTCCCCTTTACTATGGAATACTTCGCAAAGATGCTCGATGCTTACACTGCAGGCATGAACTCCACGGTCATCTCTCAATGGGGCGATTATTTTACTGATATGGTCGCCGATGATATTATCAATGCTGAATTACTGAAACAAGGAGCTAAAAATCTGGGCATTGAAGTTACTTCTGAGGAAATAGACGCGAAGCTAAAAGAATATGAGTTGCCCAACGATAGGATATATCGAGATATAGTTAGTTCTGCCTTATTGAAGGAAAAGCTTGGGGAATACTTTGGTTCTCAGCTGCCTGACACAATGGAGCAATCTCATGTGCAAGTAATGTTTGTAGAGAGTCAAGAGGTAGCTACTGAGCTAATAGCCGAAATCGAGGCTGGTGGCAACTTCACCGCTTTGGCTGAGGAGTTTTCCTGTAACTCCTCGGTTGAAGGCGATTTGGGTTGGCTGCCCGAGGAGTTAATGCCGAATACCTTGATTGCCGATGCCGCTTTTAACCTTACCGTGGGAGAGATAAGCCAGTCTATTTATGATGAAACAGCGACCAAAAGCGTCGGCTATTGGCTTATAGAGGTTATCGCGATGCAAGATGAGGAGGTAGAAGCTAGGGCTATGTTGCTGGGTAGCGAGGCGGAGGCAGAGCGGGTTAAAGCCGAATTAGCAGCTGGCGGAAACTTTAGTTCTCTAGCTGCGGAATATTCCCAGCATGAAAGCAAAACCAAAGGTGGTGAGCTTGATTGGTTAAAACCAGGGGATATGGGCAGCGAGGCTTTCGACGAAGTCGCCTTCAACATTACTGTCAACGAGGTAAGCGAGCCAGTTAAAGATGGATCGGTCCGAACCACCGGTGGCTATTGGCTAGTTAAGGTCATAGATAGGGGTGACCATGAGCTTGGAGAGACAGTCAAGGAAGAACTGATAAACAAGCGTTACAACGACTGGCTTGAAGAGTGGACAGAGGAAAGCACAATTGAAACTTACCTGGATGCAGCCAAGAAATCGTGGGCCATAGACAAGGTTCTGGAGGGAAGGTAACGCATCAATGAAGAAGTCTATTGGCATCGGCTTATTGGGCTTGGGAACTGTAGGCAGCGGTGTGGCTGAAGTTCTAGTCACCAAGGCAGACAGCCTGGCTGAGCAAGCAGGACTTCCCTTAATTTTGAAAAAAGTGCTGGTGCGCGATGTGAATAAACGACGCCCGGTAAAAGTTAGTCCCAACCTGTTGACCAGCCACCCTGAAGAAGTCCTCTCTCATCCTGAGGTAAATATAGTAATCGAACTCATGGGAGGTGAACGTCCTGCCAAAGAATATATGGAGCAAGCCATCACTAGCGGAAAGCACGTAGTTACGGCCAACAAGGAGGTGATGGCTAAATATGGATATGAGCTATTCTCTCTAGCCGGGAAACACAATACTGACCTCCGCTATGAGGCAAGCGTAGGTAGCGGCATACCACTCATCTCCTCTTTCCAACAAGACTTAGCAGCTAATAAAATCTCGGCTATCCAAGCCATCCTTAACGGCACTACTAATTATATTCTGACCCGAATGGCACAAGAGGGACTGGATTTCGCTTCGACTTTAAAACAAGCCCAAAAATTAGGCTATGCCGAAGCCGATCCCGCTAATGATATAGAGGGAATAGATGCGGCTTATAAACTGGTCATCTTATCCAACCTGGCCTTTCGGACTAAATTTGTCCCTCAAGATGTATACCGCGAAGGAATATCAAATATTGCCGCCCGCGATTTTCTGTATGCCAGAGAATTCGGCTATGCTATAAAACTTCTCGCCATTGCCAAGAGAGATGATGACAAAGTGGAGATGAGAGTTCATCCTGTTTTTATTCCCCAGGATTCCCAGTTAGCTAAAGTAGATGGTGTTTACAATGCCGTCGAGGTGGAAACTGACTTAGCTGGTAAACTGGTCTTTTATGGGGAAGGGGCTGGAGCTCTCAGAGCTTCTAGCGCTGTTATGGCTGATGTGTTGACGATAGCCAGAAATATCTATCGCGGCGTAAATAATGTCCCTGGACTAAGATTAGACCAGCGGGTAACTGTTAAGCCCATGTCCGAGTTAAAGACACGGTATTATCTCAGGCTGAATGCGCCTGACCGCCCCGGTGTTTTATCCCAAATCTCCAAAGTTCTGGGGGACAATTCCATAAGCATTTCGTCCGTAATCCAGAAAGAAATCGACCTGGTAGCACAGACCGCCACAATCGTCATTATGACCTATCCGGCAGAGGAGAAAGGGGTGCAAAAGGCTCTTAAGCAATTAAGGCAGCTATCAGTGGTTAACGAGGTTAGCAACTTTATCAGGGTTGAGGGATGAAGCAAGGTGTCTTAAATAGATATCGTGATTTCCTGCCAGTTACCCCGGCTACGCCTTTGATTACGCTGGGGGAAGGCGATACCCCTTTAGTGAGGTCACGGATTTTAGAGAAGGAGCTTGGCTGTGGTGAACTTTATTTTAAGCTCGAAGGCTGTAATCCCACCGGCTCCTTCAAGGACCGGGGCATGGTAGTGGCGGTGGCTAAGGCAGTGGAAAGTGGCAGCCAGAGCATCATTTGTGCCTCCACAGGCAACACCAGTGCTTCGGCAGCCGCTTACGGCGCTAGATTCGGACTCAAAACCATTGTCATTATTCCCAAGGGGAAGATAGCCACGGGAAAGCTAGCCCAGGCCCTTGTTTACGACGCCCAGATTATAGGCATAAAAGGTAATTTCGACCAGGCGCTTCACATAGTACGTGCCCTGACCCAAAAATACCCCGTTACTCTGGTAAACTCACTAAATCCTGATCGCATCGAAGGTCAGAAAACAGCGGCTTTTGAGATTATAGACGAGCTGGGGGATGCTCCCGATTATCTCTTTATCCCTGTGGGCAATGCCGGCAATATTACCGCCTACTGGAAGGGATTCGTGGAATACCACCGCGCGGGCAAGGCCAGCCACACTCCCAAAATGATGGGCTTTCAGGCTGCCGGCGCTGCCCCCATAGTACTGGATAAGGTTGTCAAACAACCCAAGACCATTGCCACAGCCATTCGCATTGGCAATCCTGCTAGCTGGCGGAAAGCAGTAGCTGCCCGGGATGAGTCGGGAGGCATCATTGACCGTGTTACTGATGACGAAATTATGAATGCTTATAGACTGGCGGCAGTTAAAGAAGGCATCTTCGGCGAGCCAGCTTCAGCAGCTTCCTTAGCCGGGCTTATTAAGCTGGCCAAAAAGAAAAACTTCTCCGGCAAGCGTGTAATTTGCATCGTCACCGGCACCGGGCTAAAGGACCCCGGTGTGCCAGCAAGATATGCCCGAGCACCGATAGAGCTCCCCGCTGACCTGGCAGCCGTTGAGGAAGCTTTGAAATTCCCGACCTCAGCGATTCCTGACCACACCCGGAGATGACAAGAGGCGGAGAGCCAGAGTGGTATTGTAGAGAGAATGACTCTGGATTAAGAAGGCGAAAATTATGCCCAAAATTGTTACCGAAGATATAGGGAAATTCAGCCACCATTATCCCAAAGTAGCAGTTATAGTTACCGCTAGCGCCCGGGGCAGGGACGATGCCATGACCGCCGCCTGGCATAGCTCGATTTCTCTTAAGCCTCCCCTCTATGGCATCGCCATTGCATCTAAGAGATTCACCTACCAGCTTATTACTGAAAGCCGGGAGTTCGGCATTAATTTCATTCTTTCAGAGAACGCTTCCCTCGCCGCTGCCATCGGCGGCACTTCCGGACAGCAGATAGATAAATTTGAGAGATTTAATATCCAGAAAGAGAAGCCTTTGAAGACCACGGCCCCTATCTTAAAAGATTCTTATGCTGCCTATGAATGTAAGCTGGTGGATAGCAAATCCTATGGTGACCATATCTGGATAGTCGGTGAGATTGTAGCTGTGCACTTCCTCGAGGAAGCATTTACCCCGGCGGAGGTTCTCAACCTGGATAAGATAAAGCCGCTCCTTTACCTCGGCTCAGACTTCTATGCTAGCACGGATAAAAACAGCGTAAGCTCTGTAAAGAGGGGGATTTAGATGGTTAATCAGGATAAAATCAAACTGGCAATGGTCTCCATAATCGAAGCTATTGGTGAGGATCCTCTCAGAGAGAGCATAAAGGACACGCCACAGAGGGTGGCTGAAATGTATGCCGAGCTCTTTTCCGGTTTGGATGTCGACCCTAAAACTGAACTGGTAGTGGACTTTGAGGAAGGATATGAAGAGATGGTGATTCTAAGGGACATTCCCTTCTATTCCATGTGTGAACACCATCTCCTGCCCTTCTATGGCATAGCTCATGTCGGTTATATCCCCAGCCCTGGTGGCAGAGTGGTAGGGGTAAGCAAGCTGGCCAGGGTGGTAGAAATCTGCGCCAGGCGCCCTCAGCTTCAGGAAAGGATGACCCGGCAAATTGCTGACGCCATCTTTGAAGCACTTCAACCCGCTGGGGTGGCCGTGGTTATTCAAGCCGAGCACTTATGCATGGTTATGCGCGGGATAAAAAAGCCCGGAACAACTGTGATAACCTCGTCGGTGAGGGGAAATTTCCGCAGCAAGGTAGCAACTCGCAGTGAATTTTTGTCCTTAATTCAGGGGAAGTAGTTTATTCGTGACGCAAGGACTCGATAGGGTCGAGTCGTGCCGCCCGGACGGCCGGGTACAACCCGGAAGCAAGTCCGATAAAAATCGCTACACCTACCGCCAGGGCAATAGCATTGCCGGAAAGCGTAGCAGCAAAGGAGAAACCAAGATTTGTCGCTATGACAGACATGATTTTAACTATAATCCACCCCAGTCCTATCCCCAGAGCACCGCCACAGAGCCCCAGTGTAGCAGCTTCAATGAGGAATTGAATCAGAATATCTCGACGCTTGGCTCCTACCGCCTTGCGCAGACCGATTTCCCTGATACGCTCGGTCACCGAGACCAGCATGATATTCATAATCCCGATGCCGCCGACAAGCAAGGATATGCCAGCTATGCCGGCAAGGACGAGCTGGAGTATTCCCAGCACCTGGGTGACCTGGTCTGCCACAGACGCCACGTTGAAAACTCTGAAGTCATCGTCTTCTCCTTCTCTGATGTTGTGGGTGTCCCGCAAAATAGCAGTGATCTCCTGCTCGGCAGCTTGCAAGTCGCTGCTGGTCTTCGCCTGGACGCTGATCTGATTCACGTTGCTTCCACGGCTGCCCACCTGTGAGGTTGCCAGAGTGGTATAGAAGGTGGATAAAGGAATATAGACCCTCATATCTTCAAATCCAAATCCCATCCCCCGGCTTTCCAGTACACCGCTGACCTGGAATTGACGCCCACCAATCCTCAAGCTCTGACCGGTAGGGTCCATCTCGCCAAAAAGGGTCTTGGCTACTTCGCTCCCCAGGACGGCTACCCTCGACCTCGCTCCATAATCGAAGTTGGTTATGAAGCTGCCCTGTGCCACGGCATAGTTGTCCACCAATTCGGCTTCTGGAGCCACCCCGGCAATAATTGTGTTGCTAAGGCTCTCTCCACCAGCTACAACCTGAGCGTAAGTCTGCGTCATTGGCGACACCGCCTTTACAGAAGGGGCGTTTTGGGCAATCGCCTGTGCATCTTCCAAAGTCAGCGTTGACTGAGCTCCCACTCCACTCATGCCGAGTTCTGGAGGTGTGACGTATATCAGATTAGACCCCAGGGTGGCAAAAGACTCCTCTACTATAGCCGCCTGCGCACTTCCCAGAGATAGCACAGAAATAACTGCAGCCACGCCAATCAGGATGCCCAGCATGGTCAAAGCTGACCTTAGCTTGTTACCAAGCAAAGCCCGCAGCGCAGTAGAGAAACAATCCCAGAGTTTCATTCCGATGCCTCTATTTGAAATTCAAGTGTCACCCTGACCCTCAACGAACACTTCCTTCAATCTGGCCATCGCGAATTTTAATGGTGCGCTGGGTATAAGCGGCAATATCCGGTTCATGAGTAACCAGAACGATGGTCATGCCCTGTTCATTCAACTGCTTAAAAATCGCCATGATTTCCTGGCTAGTCCGGGTGTCAAGGTTGCCTGTGGGTTCATCAGCTAAAATAAGAGAGGGATTATTTACTAAGGCTCGGGCGATAGCCACCCGTTGTTGTTCCCCTCCTGCTAGCTCGCTCGGTCTGTGAGTGACCCGATGAGCTAATCCCACGGACTCCAGGACCTGTAATGCTCTTTGCCGTCGGTTGCTGGCGCCGCCGTAAATAAGTGGCAGCTCCACATTGGCTAAAGCCGTGGTCCGGGACAACAAGTGGAAGCTTTGGAAGACAAAGCCTATCTTTTTATTTCTTATCTCGGCTAATTGATCATCGTTAAGCTCACTTACTTCGGTCCCATCCAGGAGGTATCGTCCTGAAGTCGGCTTGTCAAGGCAGCCGATGATATTCATCAGGGTAGACTTCCCCGAGCCTGAAGGCCCTATGATAGATACCATCTCCCCTGACTCAATGCGGCAGCTAATCCCCCGCAGAGCAGGAACTTCGGTCTGTCCCGCTTTATACACTTTGGTTATGTTTTCAAGTTCAAGCATTGGCTACATCATGAAGAAGCCGCCCGGTCGCTCTTCAGAAGTGGGTAATACCACCTTTTCTCCCTCCTCCAATCCCGACAAAATTTCAGTGTTTATCCCGTCGGTTAGCCCCAAGGTAATTTCTCTCTCTTCCTGCTGCCCGTCTACGAACACTACAACCATTGGGTTTTCCGTGGTCCCCCTAATATATCTGTTCGGTATCGACAATACATCATCATGACGCTCGATGATGACTTCAGCAGTGGCACTCATGCCATCCCTGAGTTCTGCGACGGGATTTTTCAAAGTTATGGTGGTGTCGTAAGATACTACCCCGGCTATAATTGTGCCTACCGGGGAGATGAAAACAACACTGCCCTTTACTTCCTCGTCAGGCAAGGCATCTAATATGATATTCACTTCCTGGCCCAGCTGCACCTTGGCGATATCTATTTCATCAATAAAGCCGCGCATCTCTATCTTACCGGTGTCAACCAGGGATATTGCCGGAGTGGCCAATGTCGCTGTCGAGATTTCTTTTCCTTCAGTTATGCTGATGTCAGCTACCACGCCATCAAAGGGAGCCACTATTACGGCCTTTTCCAGGTTAAGCTCCGCCGATTCCAGGCTGAGTTCTGCTATTTCCAAGTTCAGCTTTGCTGTTTTCCAGCTCGCTTTGGCTGCATCCAGTTGCAACTCAAGCACATCCTCGGATACTGTGGGGGGAGGCTCATCCAGGTTGATCTCGGCGATTTCGTATTGTGCTCGGGCTGCCTTTACTCCTTCCTCCGCTATTTCGACTTGCAACTCAGCCATCTCTATACTTGATTCCAGAGACGGCGCATCAAGCCTGGCTAATACCTGGTCTTTTGTCACGTTATTCCCTTCGTCAACCAGTACCTCTTCCACTGTACCCGTGGCACCAAATGACAAATACGCTTTATCAGGCATTACTAAATTGCCATCCGCTAAAACGGTTTTCACTATATCGCCCCGGGTAACGTTAACAGTCGTCAGCGTAGCTTCGGAGCCGGTGCCTCTAGTAAATACGATACCCAGTACTATACCAATAACAACCACGCAGATTGTTGTTATTATTAGCGTTCGCTTTTTTTTCATTTTCCTTCGCCTCTTTTCATTTTTCCAAAATTTGCTTATTGTAACACAGCAAGTATTTGCTTCAACACAGAGCCAAGATGCCTAAAAGTTTAGCGGCAGGATTGTTAATCTCGATTGGCCTCATTTTCTAAATTTTCAGTTCTAACTTCCCTTACTAACTTAGTAAACTCATTCACATGTTGGGTCATAATATTGACTAACTCCTCAACTGCCTCCACTTTAACGAAGACCAGACCTCCTGCCGGAAATAGCTTAAAAGTTAGCAGCCTGGTACCAGCATCCATACCCAATTCCTTTCTGGCTTCCACGGGTATAACTATCTGCCCTCGTGGGCCAACAACCGTTGAGCCAAAACACTTACCGACTACCTGCATGTCCTTGTCTTCCATTTTCCCTCCTAGCATAAACTTGACGCCCAACTTAGTATCGCATGATATGTCCTACCATTCGGAATTATAGGATTTTTCTTACTTTTTGTCAAACAGTATGTTGGAGATTGTTCATTAACCGCTTGTAGCGAGTGTGCCGGACTATGAGCGGAAGTCATGATAAAATTAAGTTGCCTTCCGACAGGCTCAGGCGAACGGGGTGCTGAACAACCTCCGAATTTTAAGCGTGGCTCGCGATGAAGGAACTTATTGAAGGAGCAGGCAAGCTGGGGATAGAGTTCAATGCCAGGCAGGTAAAGCAATTTGAGCTCTACTACCAGGAGCTAATTGAATGGAATAAAAAAATTAACCTCACGGCCATAACAGATTACTCCTCGGTACAGGTAAAGCATTTCCTTGATTCCCTGACCATCACCCTGGCTTTGCCTGAGGAAGAGGTGGAAAGACCAGATTTCAATATTATGGACATAGGCACAGGCGCCGGCTTCCCCGGAGTGCCGCTCAAAATTCTTTTCCCCCAGCCCAGGCTGGTACTCATTGAACCCACAACGAAAAAGACAGCTTTCCTCCACCACATTATCCACAAACTGGAGCTGGAAAATGTGGAAGTGCTGAATAGCAGAGCTGAGGAAGCGGCTCATTTATTACTCTATCGTGAGCAATTCGCCCTGGTTCTCTCCCGTGCTGTAGCCTTGCTGCCTACTCTGGTGGAATTAACTCTGCCCTTTTGCCGGATCGGGGGAAGATTTATCGCTCAAAAGAAAGGGGAAATCGACCAGGAGATAAACAGGGCGAAAAAAGCCATTGCTGCTCTGGGAGGCAAATTAGACCAGATAAAGAAAGTAGAGTTGGACGAATTTGACGATGTGCGTTATTTGGTAATTATTGCTAAAATCTACCCGACACCTAATAAATATCCCCGTCGTCCTGGACTGCCAAGGCGACGGCCAATTAAGGAGGTGAAATAGAGATGTGGAGTAGGAGATCCCGGAGATTCTACTTTGGCCTCCCGCCCTTCGGTTTCTACTTCCAGGGATTCAATCCCTTTCCCGACAGAAAGGAGTATCTGGACATGCTCGAGGAGTATAAGAAAGACCTGGAAGAAGAACTCAAGGAGCTAGAAGGGGAGATTGAGAAAACAAAAAAGAGCCTCTAGCAAAGAAGTGCAAGCCAGGTAAAGATTAATTTGAAGGAATGCTGAAAGATATTCAGAGGCTGATTCAAAGCCAGGCAGACTTTATCATCAGTCAACAGCTTCCTTCCGGGGCTATCCCCTGGTACCAAGGCGGTATCACAGACCCCTGGGACCATGTGGAATGCGCCATGGCCTTAGATTTTAGCAGCCGGTCCAATGAGGCTAGCTCGGCCTATAAGTGGATGCGTGATACCCAGAATCCTGACGGAAGCTGGTATTCCAGTTATCTCAATGCTAAACCTCAGGACCTGACCAAAGATACAAATTTCAGTACCTACATAGCAACAGGGATGTGGTTTCACTACCTCACTACCCGGGACCTGGACTTTCTTCGCTACATGTGGCCTGCGGTGGAGAAGGGCATAGACTTCGCCTTAAGTTTACAACAGCCAGACGGCGAGATTTACTGGGGATTAAGCGAGAATAACGAAGTCTGGCCAGGAGCGATTTTAACTGCCTCAAGCAGCACCTGGCTCAGTATTAAATACGGCATAAGGATTGCTAAAACCTTGGGGGTAAATAAGCCTGACTGGAATAAGGCATGCCAGAGGCTGGCCAGGGCAATCAAGAAGCAGCCCGAACGCTTCGACAGGCTAGGCGAGGATAAGAGCGGGCATGCCATGACCTGGTATTACCCCATCCTTGTGGGGCTGATAAAGGGGAAGCAAGCAGAAAAGCATATCCTGGAGGGATGGCAGGATTTCATCATAGATGGTTGGGGGTGTAAATGCTTTGCCGACAGACAGTCAGTATGCGTAGCTGAGACCTTTGAACTGGTCCTGGCCTTAGCAAGGATGGGCGTCGGAGATAAGGCCAAGATGGTGCTGGACTGGGTACTGCAATTTAGGGATAGCGACGGTGTGTTTTATCGGGAGGTATATTGGCCGCAAAGGGAGATAAGACAGTCAGAACTGGAGCCACAGGCCCACGAAAAGAATACCTGGACATCGGCGGCAGCGATACTGGCTATGGTGGCTTTAGATAGAATTAAAATACTATAGCCCAAACATTGGCCTGTAAGATGAGTTTAGAGCCCGGTGTTAAAAGAGTTTCCCGGAAGATTCCACTGGAGGACGACCCCGATGATTTCGTGGGTTACGAAGTCCTCATAGACTTTATAAAGCAACAGGCATTGCATGAGCTAGAAGGAGATATCATCGAAATTGGTGCTTATATGGGCAGAGGTACTGCCAAACTGGCAAAGTTTGCCCAAAGATATGGTAAGAGGGTATACGCCATCGATGTTTTCGACCCCGGTCTGGACAAAACTATGAGCAAGAGTGGAATCAAGGCGGGTGACGTTTATGAAGCATTTCTCCAGGGCCGCTCGATGTTAGAAGCTTACCAGGAGTCAACTCGAGGTTTCGATAACATCGTAACTATAAGAGAGGACTCCAAAAAAGTTAGCTTCCCCGAAGAACAAGGATTCATCTTTGGATTCATTGATGGCTGCCACCATCAAGCATATGTAGAAAATGATTTCTATGTCATCTGGCCCCATCTTGTTTCCGGAGGCATTCTCGGTTTCCACGATTATAAATTTGGTGATTGGCCGGAAGTCACCAAAGCCATCGATAAGCTAATACACGCGCACAAAAGAGAGATAAGCGATGCGTATGAGATAGAAGGTAAGTACAATATCCTGTCTCTTCTGTTAATTAAAAAATAGAATTCATCTCCAGTCCTCCAAGGCTGGATATCTCCGACTGAGTTGAAAGGAAGGTAGGAATAAAAAACAGAAAAATGCTCCTCTCAGCCCTACTCTCTATCGCTCTCGCCTTCAGCCTGATTATTCCGGCGTCGGCAGTGGGAGCATCAGTAACCGTGCCTCTGCCAGATGACCATTCTATTAGCCATTTGGTGGTAGATAACTCCAGCTTTGCTTCGGCACTGGCCGTGAAAACATCTCAAGGGCAGATAACACCCATGGTCGCCTCAGGCTGGGGTCACACGGTGGGGCTTAAGAACGACGGCACCGTGGTCGCCGTGGGAGACAACCGCTACGGGCAGTGCAATACCGGCGGCTGGACGGATATCACCAAGGTCGCCGCAGGCAGCCATCACACGGTGGGCCTTAAGTCCGACGGCACCGTGGTCGCCGTGGGATGGAATTTCCAGGGGCAGTGCAAGGTCGGCGGCTGGATGGACATCGTCCGGATCGCCGCAGGCGTGTATCATACTGTGGGGGTTAAATCCAACGGCACGGTGGTCGCCGTGGGAGCGAACGCCTACGGGCAGTGCGATGTCGGCGACTGGACGGACATCACCAAGGTCGCTGCAAGCTACGATCACACGGTGGGAGTTAAGTCCGACGGCACAGTGGTCGCCGTGGGAGACAACTACTACGGGCAGTGCGATGTCGGCGGCTGGACGGACATCACACAGGTCGCCGCAGGCAGCCATCACACGGTGGGCCTTAAGTCCGACGGCACCGTAGTCGCCGTGGGAGACAACCGCTACGGGCAGTGCGATGTCAGCGGCTGGACGGACGTCGTCCAGGTCACCGCAGGCAGCCATCACACGGTGGGGCTTAAGTCCGACGGCACCGTGGTCGTCGTGGGAGACAACGACGAGGGGCAGTGCGATGTCGGCGGGTGGACGGATATCACCAAGGTCGCCGCAGGCGTGTATCATACGGTGGGGCTTAAGTCCGACGGCAATGTGGTCGCCGTGGGATACAACTACTACGGGCAGTGCAAGGTCGGCGGCTGGACGGACATCACCCAGGTCGCCGCAGGCTACGGTCACACAGTGGGGCTTAAGTCCGACGCGACGGTGGTCGCCGCGGGATACAACAACTACGGGCAATGTGATGTCGGCGGCTGGACCGACATCACCAAGGTCGCCGCAGGCGGCTATCAAACGGTGGGAGTTAGGTCCGACGACACCGTGGTCGCCGTGGGATACAACAACTACGGGCAGTGCAATGTCGGCGGCTGGACGGACATCACCCAGGTCGCCACAAGCGGCTGGCACACGGTGGGGCTCAAGGCCGACGGCACCGTGGTCGCCGTGGGATACGACGACGGGCGATGCGATGTCGGCGGCTGGACGAACATCACCCGGGTCGCTGCAGGCCGGTATCACACGGTGGGGGTTAAGACCGGCGGAACTGTGGTTGCCGTGGGAGACAACGCCTCCGGACGGTGTGATGTCGGCGGCTGGACGGACATCACCGAGGTCGCCGCAGGCTTGTATCATACGGTGGGGGTTAAGGCCGACGGCACGGTGGTCGCCGCGGGAGACAACGCCTCCGGGCAGTGCAATGTCGGCGGCTGGACCGACATCACACAGGTCGCCGCCGGCATCTATCACACGGTGGGGCTTAAGTCCGATGGCACCGTGGTCGCCGTGGGAGACGACGCCTCCGGGCAGTGTAATGTCGGCGGCTGGGGCGGCTGGACGAATATCAACCAAGTCGCCGCAGGCACCTATCACACGGTGGGGCTTAAGTCCGATGGCACCGTGGTCGCCGTGGGCTTGGAGACTGAGCTTGCCAAATGGAATCTGTGGGTTACCGAAATCGAGGTGATTTCACCAATCAATTGGGCTCTTATTGGCGGGATTATAGCGGTGGTAGTAGTGGGACTGGCGATTTTCTTCGTGCGTAGAAAGAGAGCTGCCTAGACCTCGGGACTTTTGTAGTTTCCCAATTTATCGGGCACACCCTATCGTTGAGAGCCCGCCCCTTCTTGTCACTGCGAGCACCGAGAAGTCGGGGTATGGTCTGGAAAGATTCCAAAGCTGATTTTTTCGACCTCAAAGCTAAGAATCCTTTATGCTATTTGCTTTTCGTTTGAATATTCCGTTATGCATTCATATTCTTTTCTCTGTTTTCTCTCTATTTTACAGTGAGATTAGCCTTCTAGTTAACAGCAAATTAACATTTTAGTGATATAAATAGAGATATGTCTAAAGAAGGCTACCTTGATAAAGGAGCAGGATTTTAATTTTAAGCATATTTGCTATACCCACAATGGTCAACATGTTGGGAAATTAACCACGATTATACTTAACCCAAAAAACCTTGACAGTACAGGGGTTTGGTAATAGAATAGAATGGGGTATTGCTACAACGATAGTATTAACTAAGCTTTCCAAAATATTCAAAAGGAGGTGAATGGGTATTAGAATATTGAGAGGATTAATTAAGATTTTAGAAAGCTAAATTATTTCAAAAGGAGGTGAACGTGAAGAAGAAGATTTTCTCTATTTGGTCGGTTTTACTAGTTTTAATTGTTTCAATTGCGGTTGTGGTCCCGGGCTGTACACCAACAACAGGCACTATTAACGTTGATGCCACCCTTGATGGCTCTCCCTGGCCCTCGGCAGGGACAGGAGCAGTGAACTATACGTTAACCGGACCCGGAGCAACAGCACCCACTATCATTGACGGTACTAAGGTTCCTGACAGCTTTACCGCGGACCCCGGTAGCTGGACCTGCGCCTACGTCGCTGGCGGTCCCGGGACATTTGTTGATATCACAACCTCACCAACTCAGAGTGTGGTCGCGGGCGAAGCAACCAACTTTACTTTAAACTTCGTGACACCGGTGGCGCCGGTGCAGGTGAATGCCTACGTTACGTTCAAAACCTGGAGCATAAACGGGACGCCTATTCCAACACCGCCTCCCGGCACCATTGTGTGGGTAACCCCGGGTACAATCATCGATGCTGAGTACGACGAGCATGTGGAAGGGGAGGATGAAGGAGCAGTGGTACCGGTGCACCAGACGTCCTGGCTGACGATTCATAACACCGGCGGCGAGAACTCAGGAGAGGGACTGTCGATGTGGCTACACGTTGTTAACGGCGAGGGAGCAATAAAGATGGATCCTCCTGCTGAAAGCAGCGCAAACCAGCAGTGTACCTTGGATGGGGTGCCTAAAGAGTGGTGCGATGAGATTGAGCTGCCGGTCTGCGATGACGTGAGGCTGGATGTGGAAATTGACTGGGAGCTGAAGATATGCACTGAGTACACAAAGACAATCAACTGGATCGGTTACCCGTCTCCGACTAATATCCTGTTCGACGTTACGAGCGTAACACCCTGGCATACCGTCACACTGGTTTCCCATGCTTGCGTCGAAGTGGGAGAAGGGTTTGAAGACACAGACCCGGAAGATAACTGCTGCGACCCGTCCCCTATGCTAATCATAGGATTCCTTCCATAACTGTAAAATACTGACTTGATTCAGGTTGATTGAGCGGCGCCCAGCAGAGGCAAAAAGATAGGGTCGAGGTTAACCCCTCGACCCTATTCGATTTGAGGGTAACACGGAGTGGGCGGGGACGAGCCCCGCCCCTACATTTCATCGCCTCGCAATGACGAGCGGGATGTCGGTGCAGAGTCTAATGATAACATTTCCAGGTTTGGCGGGCTGACCCTCTATTACTCAATTTACAGAGTTTTCTACCCAGTGCGAGAAATTTTGAATCTCGAAAAAACGATTGACAGTGCGCGGAGATGGGGTGTATAATCATAGATTACCAAGTTAAGATTTTGGGGAAACTAAACTTTTACTCTGGAGACGACCGGAGTATTACAAAGGAGGGGAAATGAAACACAAATTAATCGCAGTCGCTTTAATCGCAGTCTTACTATGTACGGTTTTAGGTAACGGCATTGGTTGCACCACAACAACCACGTATACACTGACCATGACCATCAGCAGCACGGCGGGTGGTTCGGTCACGCCTGCAGTAGGCGCGCATACCTGTAACGCATCTCAGGTGGTCAACCTGACGGCCACTCCTGATTCTGGCTACCGGTTTGTCAACTGGACTGGCGGTGGGGCTGACATTGACGATGACGAGGATGCCACTACCACCATCACCATGAATGCTGACCACACGGTCACCGCTAACTTCGCCCTGGGGGTCCTCATAGAAAATGTTCCCGACACAAACCAGCCACCTACTCAATGCTTAGCAACTACCATCGATCCTACTAATTACTGTGCCCCGATAGCGATGGTCAACATCCTGGGGTACTGGGATGCTGTAATGGGACATTCTAATGCTGAGAATTTAACTGCCTTTCAACAACCTGCTAATCTTAGTATAGTGGCAGAGTACCTCGGCTACTTCATGGATACCAATAACCAGGGCAGCCCAGACCGACTCAACGTCGTCGATGGCCACCTCGGAACCTGGAATAAGGATATAGGCCCAGGGACTGTGGAATTTGTCCGCTGGGATGCTACCCACGCATTCCCCGTTCTTCCTCCCCCTCCTGCTTTTGGCCTCCCTGCCGGGAAACTCGGTTATGATTGGACGGTGACTCAAAATTGTACTACCGTTTATGATTTGAGCCTCGATTTTTATACGGATGAGATTGATGCCGGCCGACCTCTGGTAGTCTCTTTTGACTACTGGAACCCGGATGACGAAGACATAGCGGTCGTTGACCCGGAAACCGGAGAGACGATAGCTGTATTTTCTTGGGGAGAGCAGGTACCTTGTTCATACTATCCTGACCCTGAAGAGTGCTGGGATGACGATATCGGTCACGCCGTGACCGGCGTAGGATATATTCTGGACTGGGACCCCGATGGTTTGGGGGGTCCGTTAGGTGAGGAAGACTATGTTATCGTCCATGATAACTGGGCGCCAACGAATAATATAGCCATACCGTGGGAGAACTGGAAGTGTCTCTACGCCGTTGACCCCGGCGCGGATGTGTGACCATAAGCAGGCTTTTTGTCATTGCCCCGCCCTGACTTGTCAAGGCGGGGCAATCCTTATTTGCTCCCGAGATTGCTTCGGCACTATCGTGCCTCGCAATGACAGGGTGGAGTGTCGTTCTGAGCCGAGGGCGAAGAATCCTTCGCATAGCTCAGGACGGCGTCTGGAGATTCTTCATCGTCCAAATTCATTTGGCCTCCCCAGAATGACATTTCTGGACGCTATCATTTGACATTTGTGATTTGACTGGCATGGCGTTATAATGGAAATTGATGGAAAAGGGTACCTGGAAAGTTAAGTCAGGGCTGGCCCAGACGCTGAAGGGCGGGGTGATTATGGACGTGGTCACCCCGGAGCAGGCTAGAATTGCCGAGGAAGCCGGTGCCTGCGCTGTTATGGCACTGGAACGGGTGCCGGCAGACATCCGCGCCGACGGCGGAGTGGCTCGCATGGCCGACCCCACTATAATTAAGGCCATAATGGCAGCGGTCAGCATCCCCGTAATGGCCAAATGCCGCATCGGTCATTTTGCTGAGGCTCAGGTACTGGAAGCACTGGGCGTTGACTTTATCGACGAGTCCGAAGTGCTTACTCCCGCCGATGAAGGCCATCATGTTTGGAAACATGATTTTAAGGTTCCTTTTGTCTGTGGCTGCCGTGATTTGGGCGAAGCATTACGTCGTATTTCTGAAGGGGCGGCGATGATTCGCACCAAGGGCGAGGCGGGAACAGGCAACATCGTTGAAGCTGTGAGGCACATGCGGGCGGTCCAGGACGGGATTCGCAGACTCCAGGTTTTGCCCCAGGAGGAATTAGCGGCTGAGGCGAAAGTCCTTGGTGCTCCTCTGGAATGGGTAATGGAGGTGCATAAAACAGGGAAGTTACCCGTTGTGAACTTTGCCGCGGGTGGCGTGGCTACACCCGCCGATGCTGCTTTGATGATGCAACTAGGAGCCGAGGGAGTGTTTGTGGGCTCGGGGATTTTTAAGTCCAGCGATCCCGCAACCAGAGCGCAGGCCATCGTTAAAGCTACCACCCACTACCAGGACCCTGCTATCGTCGCTGAGGTATCCAAAGGTTTGGGAGCCGCCATGCCCGGCCTGGACATAAAAGCTATACCACAACAAGAACTGTTGGCTCCCAGGGGTTGGTGAGGTGAAGACAGGTATTTCACAGAATGCGAAGGGTAGTAACTGACGATTTAGACGCGCTGCTTGATATCCTGCCACTCCATATCCGTGAGCCGCTCGACCAGCAACCCGACCATAGCGAACTGCTGGAGGTAATCTTAGATTTAGGGCGTCTCCCTGAAGCCCGTTTCCTCCATAGAGAATTAGTCCTCAATTCTGAAGAGGTGAGCCAGGCTGATGTTGATTATGTAGTATCACGCATCGGCGAGTTCAGCGGGGATAATCGCGCCGGCATCAACCACACCCTTCACCGCATCTCAGGCATACGCAATAGAAATGGCTACATAATCGGCTTGACCTGCCGTGTGGGCAGAGCTGTGTTCGGCACCGTAGGGATGATTCAAGACCTTATCGAATCGGGCAACAACGTTCTGCTTCTAGGGCGGCCCGGTATAGGCAAAACCACTATGTTGCGGGAGGTGGCTCGAGTGCTGGCCGATGAATTCAAAAAACGGGTTATCGTAATTGACACCTCCAATGAAATTGCCGGGGATGGAGACATTCCTCATCCCGCCATCGGGCATGCCCGGCGAATGCAAGTAGCTGCTCCCGCCGAACAACATGCGGTAATGATTGAAGCGGTGGAAAATCACATGCCTGAGGTCATCATTATCGACGAAATAGGCACGGAACTCGAAGCCCAGGCATCGCGTACCATCGCTGAGCGCGGAGTGCAATTGGTGGGCACGGCACATGGGAACACTCTGGAAAACTTGATAATGAATCCTACCTTGTCTGACCTCATCGGCGGCATCCAGACGGTTACCCTGGGAGACGAAGAAGCCAGGCGACGGCACACACAAAAATCTATCCTGGAGCGTAAGGCTCCGCCTACCTTTGGTGTTGTGGTGGAAATTGTCGATTATTACAAGGTAACCGTACATCCTGACGTGACCGAGGCTGTTGATGCTCTCTTGCACGGGCGACCCCCCAAGGCCGAAGTGCGCTGGATGGATGAAGATGGCGAGGTAAAAAAGGAGGCGATAACATCCCCTCTTATATGGGAAAGCAAGGAAGAGAAGCAGCCGGAAAAAGCACTGCGATTCTACCTCTTCGGCGCTAACCGGTCTCGATTGGAACAAATTGCCAGGGAGGGGCGAAAAGAGCTGAAAATCGTCGCTGACCTTAAGCAAACTGACATTTTCCTCACTACACGAAGTTATTACCGCCGCAAGCCACAGAAGATACGGGATGCCGAAGCGCTGGGCATACCGATTTATGTCCTCAAAAGCAACAATGTCGCTCAAATGAAGCAATGCCTGGACGCCCTCTATCCCCGTGACACTCAATATACCTATGTTCATAATCTACAGCGGATCTTAGCTGGACGCCGCGGTTTCAACTCCGGTAACCGGAGCCTGGAACCTGGCGGCAAAAGGAAGTCGAGGTAACTTTTGGGACTGTTCATCACCTTTGAAGGTGGCGAAGGCTGCGGCAAAAGCACCCAATCCAGGCTCTTGCTGAAAAAGCTTGAGCAACAAAACATCCCCGTGGTATTAACCCATGAGCCGGGAGGCACGGCTCTGGGTAACGAGTTAAGAAAAACACTTAAGAGGAAACAGGGTTCCTCTATTTCGCCCCAGGCCGAGCTGTTTCTCCTGGCTGCTTCCCGTGCCCAATTGGTGGCTGAGGTAATTCGTCCTGCCTTAAAAGAAGGTAAAGTGGTCATCTGCGACCGCTTCACTCACTCCACCATGGTCTATCAAGGCTATGGGCGGGGACTTGATTTTACTGCCATAAAGATGGTCAATAATATGGCAACAAGGCATCTCAATCCCGACCTCATAATCCTCTTGGATATTTCACCTGAGCAGGGATTGGCACGAAAGCAAAGCTTGAAAGACCGCTTTGAGCTAGAGGATTTATCGTTCCACCGGCGGGTGAGGGAAGGTTATGTCAAGATGGCCGCCGCCGAGCCCGACCGCTGGTTGGTGATAGATGCCTCTCTACCTAAAGGGAAGATTGCTGAGATTATCTGGGATAGGGTGAGCCGGTTATTGCCTGATTTCTCAGCCTGACCATTTTTGTCATCCCAACAAGTCGGGATCTAAAGGCATGACTAAAAGAAAGGTCGCTGTGGCATTGAGCGGAGGGGTGGATTCTTCTGCCGCTGCTTTGTTGCTCAAAGAAGCCGCCCATGAAGTGCTAGGTATACATATGCGCCTCTGGGATTCTCCCCGCTTCGACTACCAGGCACATCGTGCGGAAAATATCTGCCGCATTTTAGGCATTCCCTACCATCAGGTTGATCTGCAAAAGGAATTTGAGCTCTGTGTAGTGGACTATTTCTGCCGGGAATACCGGCAAGGGCGGACTCCCAATCCCTGCGTTGCCTGCAACCAGCGCATAAAGTTTGGCCTCCTCCTCGATAAAGCAATCTCCCTGGGCGCTGACTATCTGGCTACAGGCCATTATGCCAGGGTAAAGCATCCCAGTGATGGCCATCGCTTGCTTAAAGCAGCCGACACCGGTAGAGACCAATCTTATTTTCTTTATACTCTAACCCAGGAAAAGCTCGGGCGTGTCCTGTTTCCTTTAGGCGGGCATAGCAAGGACGAGGTTAAACAGATGGCAAAGCAGGCGGGATTGCCCACAGCAACCAGGTCCAGCCAGGACCTCTGCTTTATCTCCCAGAAGAATTATGGCACTTTTCTCAGCCAGAGATTTTCCACTCTGCCTGGCGATATTGTAGATACCCAGGGAAGGAAATTAGGTCAGCATCGGGGAATAGCCTTTTATACCATCGGGCAGAGGCATGGACTGGGATTAGCCTCTGGCAAGCCACTCTACGTCATAAAGATAGAGCCTGAACACAATAGAATTGTGCTTGGCCCTGAGAAAGAGCTCTACAGCCAGAAGCTCGCCGCCCGAAAGATGAACTGGATATCAGGCAAGGCACCGCGGGAGCCCATTACAGCCAAGGCCAAGATACGCTATAAGTCCAAAGAGGCAGAAGCCGGCCTCTTTTTCAGTAATGACTCCGTGGATGTGCATTTCACCCAGCCACAAAAGGCGGTAACCCCGGGGCAGGCCGTTGTGTTCTATAATGCTGATGAGGTACTGGGGGGCGGGATTATTGACTCCGATGAAATCGGAGCTTAAGCCTATAAATACAGAAACATATACGCCCCCTTTAAGATAAAATGGGCGAGGGGGTTTCCTCAATATCCCCCTCTTAGGATAAGAGGGGCTAGGGGAGTTATGAAAGCGAGAGCTTTGTCACAGTTTCCAAACCTTGATGAGGAAGATAAGCTTAAATCGCAGGGCTATGAGCTTATCGCTGGCATAGATGAAGTCGGGCGGGGAGCTCTGGCCGGCCCTGTAGTCGCCGGCGCCGTTATCCTGCCCCACCCGGCCAATCTGCCCTGGTTTGGGCTGGTTCGGGATAGCAAGGAATTAGACCCCAGGAAACGTGAGACTCTCTTTGAGTTGATTAACAAGGAGGCTGTGGCTGTGGGCATTGGCATCGTTCCCTCTCAAGTGATTGACTCCATTAATATCCTTAAGGCAACCAAGCTGGCTATGATGCAGGCGGTGGAAAAACTGCCCAAACAACCGAACTTCCTCCTTATTGATAGAGTAACTCTGTCTCAATGTCCCATCCCTCAAAGAGGAATAACCAGGGGCGATAAATCGTGTCTCTCCATTGCTTGTGCCTCTATCGTAGCCAAGGTCACCAGAGACCGTATAATGGAGGAATTTGACCGAATTTACCCCGGTTATGGATTTGCTCAACATAAAGGCTACGGAACAGGAATGCACATGTCCTGTCTGCGAAAGCTCGGGCCTTCGCCAATCCACCGTCTATACTTTGCCCCTGTCAGGAACGTAATTATAAGCCGAGGCTCTGGCCCTTTGGCTTCGGGTCATTCTGAGCCCTTCGCTTCTTGTCATTCTGAGCCCTTCCCTTTTTGTCATTCTGAGGGAGCGGAGCGACCGAAGAATCTCATTCAGGGTAGACTCCCTGATGGATCAGGTGATGGATCGCCAAGAAGTTGGTAAGCTGGGGGAGAAGACAGCCCAGAAATTCCTCAAAAAGCAGGGCTACCGCATTCGCGAGACGGGTTTTCGTTGCCGTCACGGAGAGATTGACATCGTTGCCCAGCAGAAGGATTATCTGATCTTTGTCGAGGTCCGCACAAAGAGCAATCTGGACTTCGGCACTCCCGAGGAATCGATAACACAGACCAAGAAGGAAAGGCTCATTGCCTCAGCCCTGACCTATACCAGTACTCACCAGAACCTCCCCCCTCTATGGCGTATAGACGTCGTAGCCATAGAACTCGATGACAAAGGCAAGCCCAAGCGCATCGAACTCATCGAAAACGCCGTCGAGCAGGTCTCCCGGTTTAATTGCTAGCTACTCTTAAATTATTAACCCTGCCGTTACTACCGGGGGAATGGCTATACTGCTTCTGGGAACTTTTGAGTGTGTCAACAGCTTCAAAATTGGTGGACTTTTGGTCCTTTAGATGAAGCTTCAAGCTCCTGTTTCAATGCTTTCCAGATAGCATTGTAGAACTCTCCGACTCTTTCACCTGCATCCGTAGCATCAGCTTTCTTTGTACTTGGAGGCTCAAAGTGAAGAGCAAACTTGTCATGACCCAAGCACGCAACTGTCAACTCCATAGCAATCTCTCTGTTATCCATAATTCACCTCCATTTTGAAGTCATCTTAATTATACCACTTGCTGGTTTAGTGAAGTTTGAGGATAGCTTGAGGCTACAAAGGCTATTGGGACACACTACCTTAATGATGACTAACCGATATGGCCAGGCAGTAGGATGCTATGATGCCGTAGAGAGTCATAGAAGTCATTCACCGGTGGATAGGCCGTGAAGGCCATTTGGGGAGTTTATTTATGTTCGAATCGTGACAAGCAGGATATCCTAATAATTCCGGCGTGCGGGCTGTGCCAATCGTGCTGACTATTTACGCAGAAAGGCTAGTGACTACTGCTTGACAGATAATCGCATTGAACTATAGCATTAACATACTCAAAGTTAATGCCCACAAGGAACATTGAATTGAAATTTCCGTTGATGACTATGTTTAGTCAAGACCATTACAGGTTGGTTGTAGTACCACGAGGAGACCCTTTAGCGAAAAGTGTACTAAGCTATCAACAGTATAAACGCCTGTCGATAGAAGAAAGATTTGCCCGAGTCCGTGATGATATAGCTAGGGCCAATGTTTTAAAAGAGAGTCAAATATCAGGGTTTCATTCTGCAACAGCTGCCTTGCTGAGTATAATGCATGCGGTTTATTTAGGGGATACCGAAATATTTGCCTTTCGATGTTATCCTTTGATCTGTGCGTACATTTTTGTTCCTGCCCAGAGATTATATGAGCAAGTTGTGTATACACCTGTTTCGCTAGGAAAGAAAATGGATTTTCGGTCTACATTGGGACAGATAGACTATAACATTAGGGCAAATTGGCTCTATGGCTCTGCACGGATTCTAGGACGCAAAAGGTACTTAGAGTACTGTTCTTTCCCCCTTTTTTCTGAAATCTTTAAAGGTTTAGAATTTCTGGCAAGATTATATTCACTATCCCTTGAAACCAGGACCCCAGGGCCACGCCTAAAACAGTTCCTCCGTGTCTTCTCGGGACTAAACGAACTACAAATCGAAGCCTTATGGCAATTCCGCTGCGGTATAGTCCACTCAAACAGCTTGTACAACTTTAATAAAGATCAAATTTGGAGATTTGGAGTACGCACAGAGCCCATTAAGACCCCAATAGTAATAATAGAGGATGATTCATTACAATCGTTAGAAGGTAAACATTTCACAATATTTACCGAAGGTATGATTGGTTTATATAGAAAGGCAAAGGCCTTCGTACTCGAGGATATGTTAACAAACTATAGGAAATATTTATCGAATCCAAACCTTTTCACTTGGATAAGAAGGTATCTTTCTATTCAATATTTACCGTCGCAGAAAGAGATGAAACACCTATACATTGAATCAGGTGGAAGTGAAGATGCCTTTGAACGTGTATTTGATTTACATCCTTACTATGGAATTGTGAAAACGCCAGTATCTAAATTCTATCTTTCCAAGCTCTCTTTTCCTTCGACCGTAAGAGATTTAAGAACAAGATTTAGAGACCTATTTAGGCGATTATAAGTAAATACCACAATATCGCAAGATTCCACCTTTGTTGGGTAAAACTATGCCTAGCCAGGTGGATTTGGAGAGAGCAAGCCCAAGCATAACAAGCCTCAAAACCTAGGACGTATAGTTTGCGGCGCTTATTTTGCGCTCAAGTAAGGCTCTAATGCTTCAGGAATTAATACTGTACCGTCAGCTTGCTGATAGTTTTCCAGCACAGCGATAAGGACTCGTGGTAGAGCGATTCCATCGCCCAATCCAAAGGGTATACCCCCTTTCGATATTCAGATATCTATCTCTGACCTATTTAGATTTTGGAGGTCTGTTAGATTCAGTTTTGACAAGCTGTCCAAATTCCAGTGAGCACCTCAAAGGCGAAAGGTCTTTGGGCTAAGACTAATTAATTAGAGCTTAAAAGCACCAACTCCTTCATCGGTTGATACATAGAGAATTCCATCAACTATCGAAAAATCGGTCATACCTGCGTATCCAAAAATTGCTGTCCAGAGGACACCACCCGTTTCTTGGTCAATAGCTTGAAGCGCACGGCGCCCTCCTACAAGAACTCCACCATAGGAAGAAGAACCACTTTCATAAATGACCCCTTGATGTTCATAATTTAGCTCGGAGAGAAGTGGTTTATCTATCAGGAAAGTCAGACCAGGCTCACCCTTGTTAGTCATCTCTTCCTTCACACTTTCTCCCAATACGCAACAGTTCACAAAATCAGACTCGGACCATCCGTCGGGGAGGCACTCATACTGCGACGGACAGTCAACGCCCTCAGAGAGGAAAGAAGACCAGCTAATCTGACCAGATACTTTGTCTAAAGCCGTTATATTGGATGCATACCAATACCAGGGGTAATCGGGCTCACGCATCGGAACAATGTTTGCCAAATGCCAGGCGTATACATAGTGGGAGTCAATTCCCACCAAGACGGATTCTGTCTGCTCACCTTCCCACAGTAACTCCCCCGTCTCTCTCCTGATAGCTGTGATTTTGGGGGGGAGACGAGGGCGATATTCAGTAGCATCGTCATATGTACTTGGACCAAGACAGAGCACTTCATCCCCAACCAGAATTCGTTTGCTGTGAGTATCAATATCGCCGTTCCACCATAAGGGTACAATAGACAGGGATACGATTGTACAATCTGTCAACCTAATTTCAGTTCCTCCAAAGCGAGCTAAGACGCCCGTGTAAGTGACCAGGTCACCCTCTTTAAGTTGTAGTAAGCTCGGCATCTCACTTTCATCAAAGACAGCCTCGACCTCTGTTCGGGCCCAGTCCAATGGATTAAGAAAATAAGCTATTAGCCCTTCTTCTTTTATTGACACATATTTAAGTTCATTTGTCCATTGAGCTTGCTTTCCTTCATAGTCTTGCCAGAGGGCACCCCTCTGTAAGCTTGTCAATTCAGGGTCGAAAAGTTCTTTAGCAAAATCATAGGCAGAGACCGCAACATACTCAAGCTCCGCTACGCCTCCTGATGGCACCTTTGGTAAGTGTGTAGTTATGACAATCACCACACTGATAGCTATAACACAAGCTACTATGATTCCTACCAGCTTCTTCTTACTCTTTCCTTTAGTGGCTTGCCCTGTCATCAGCCGACGCAAACACTTAGGACAAAACCCAGTGCCCTCGCTCACTTTAGTTCCACAAATAGGACAAGTTGGCATGACTTTACCTCCTAGACATTCATAATGCCCATCCCTCCAAATCCACTGGCTAGGCTACTCATCAACCACAGTATATATCCTAATCCTATTATACCACTTCCGAGATCAGTGAAGTTTGAGCATAGCTCCGCCTTTTGCACTCAGGACATATAGCTTGCGGCGCTTATGTTGCGCTCAAGTAAGGCTCTAATACTTCAGGAATTAATTCGGTCGAATTAGCTTCTATTTGGCTGCCCTGGAGGCGGCGTCCTTGAGTTGTCCCGGGAACAGCGGCTCGTGTCTTATGTCAACCGGTATGGGGTATCGAACGCCAGTCTGGTGGGTGGCTTCAAGCCCCTTTATAACCGGGTCAAGCCAGTTTGCCGGTATAGTGAAAGCCATCTCGCCATCTTGCACCATCGCCCAGACCCTATCGCCATTTCCCGGGAGCACTACCTTTGGCTTCCCGGTCTTGAATGTTTGCAGGACTCCTTCAGTGCAGGTCCCAGCGCGGCCACTGAACATAGATTGCACGCTCACGCCTGTTTCCTGAGTGGCTCCGTGCACCAGCCGCATCAGTTGAGCGGGATTGCAGAATATCATGACCAGGTCCGGGTCGATTCGAGTCCTCTCCAGTGGAGAGAAAACCACGCCGGCATACTTGCCCTTGCTTAGCTTAACCTGCTCAACAGCCTGCATTGTTGTCTTTGCAGCATTCTCGTTAGCTGAGTATTTCATCACTACCATGAAATCAATCAGGGCTTTCTCGCTCTCAGATTCAGACTCGCTCCATCCATAGGTATAGGCTGCAATCGGACAGGCGTTATCGTCGGTCGTCATTCCCACCGTCCAGCCGTACTTGCGGGCCATCGTCATAGCAACGCAGAGATTCGTCTTGAATCCCATGTCCCTGGAAGGACGGCGGGTCTTTTCCGGGAATTCGTCAACGCCTTTGACCAGCTTAACGGCGATAGGGAAGGTCAGGGGTCTTATGAGCCTGTTCAGCGCTTCCGCTTTTTTGGTCCAGTCTGTCACGGTGTCACCTCCAGCTATAGTTTATAGGCTGTTAGCTTTTATTCTACCTTTGATTTTGATTCTGGCATAACTATCGGAAAGATTCTTCACCTCCAAATTTTTGTAGTGCGACCCTTCAGGGTCGTGCAGCACGAGGCTAAAGCCTCGCACTACATTCCTAAACACCCTCTCGTTCATTGAGAGCAACAGTTTATAGCACACCGCTCGTAAGCGGTGCTTATGTTACTTTCAAGTAAGGCTCTAATACTTCAGGGATCAATACTGTGCCATCAGCTTGTTGATAGTTTTCCAGCACAGCGATAAGGACTCGTGGGAGAGCCAATCCTGAGCCATTAAGCGTGTGAACAAACTGTGATTTGGCGCCAGGCTCAGGGCGATAGCGGATACTTGCTCGCCTCGCCTGAAAGTCACCGCAATTGCTGCAAGAGCTGACCTCGAGCCATTCATCACAGCCAGGAGCCCATATTTCGATATCGTATGTTTTGCAAGCGGCAAAGCCGAGGTCTCCGGTACATAATTGCACCACGCGATAAGGTATGACCAGCTTCCGACATATATCCTCAGCATCAGCTACCAATTTCTCCAGCGCTTCGTCAGAACTCTCAGGGTCGGTAACTTTGTAGAGCTCCACTTTATCAAACTGGTGCCCCCGCTTAATGCCCCTGGTATCCGTGCCGGCAGCCATCTTCTCTCGACGGAAGCAAGGAGTATAGGCAACATAATGAAGGGGCAAGCTATCGGCACTTAATATTTCATCACGGTGAAGGTTGGTTAACGGTACCTCCGCCGTGGGTATAAACCAGAAGTCATCTTCTTCGTCGTGGTATAAATTACCGCCGAACTTGGGTAAATTTCCTGAGCCGACCATACACTCTCGCCTCACCATAAAAGGAGGGTAGATTTCTTTATAGCCGTGCTCGTTTACATGGACATCGAGCATAAATGAAATAAGCGCTCGTTGAAGGCGTGCCCCCAGCCCTTTGAGAACATAAAACCTGGTCCCTGAGAGTTTCACCCCCCGCTGGAAATCTATTATGCCCAATTTTTCCCCCAACTCCCAATGAGGCAGGGGCTTGAAGGATAACTCCCCTGGCTTGCCCCAGGTACGCACTACAACGTTATCGCCCTCGCCTCTCCCCAAAGGCACGCTGGGGTGAGGGATGTTGGGTAACTCCAGTAGCAAGGAATCGAGGTCGGCCTTAGCTTCTCTGGTCTGCTGCTGCAAGGAAGATACCTGCTCTCCCAATTGACGCATCTGGGCGATAATCTGAGGGGGTTTTTCCTTGCTTTTGCTCAGTTGTTTGCTTGTCTCGTTATGTTCGGCACGGAGTTCCTCGGTCTGGCGGAGCAAGCTGCGATAACGGCCATCAATCTCGAGGATGCTATCGATAGTCCCGATAGAATCGGGACTATCGCCTCTTTTCTCCAGAGCCTGGCGAACAAGTTCAGGGTTTTCACGAATAAGTTTAATATCAAGCATATGTAAGCTCTAAATCCTAATTTCTAAACTCTAAACAAATCCAAAATTCTAAATTTAAATACCAAAAATCACTTTGTTTTGAATTTCAGTCATTAGATGAGAGGAATTCAATTTTTCCTTTCTTCTGTTCAGGATTTAGGATTTCGTGCTTAGGATTTGCCTTAATTTGCCTCGCATTTGGTATTCTTACTCTTTCTTCTTCAGCTGAGGGAAAAGTATCACTTCCCGAACAGATTGCTGATTTGCAAGCAGCATCACCAGGCGGTCAATACCTATCCCCAAACCACCGGTGGGTGGCATCCCATACTCCAGAGCCTGAAGAAAATCTTCATCGGCGAGTTCCACTTCCTCGTCGGCAACCTGCTCTTTTAGCTGCTGGCGAAACCTCTCCCTTTGCTCCAGGGGGTCATTAAGCTCGGTGAAGGCATTGGCAATCTCCATGCCAGCCACAAAGCCCTCAAATCTTTCTACCAACCGGTCATCACCCCGCTTCTTCTTGGCCAGAGGTGACATTTCCACAGGGTAATCCAGAAGGAAAGTCGGCTGAATAAGCTTTGGCTCGACAAAAGTGGAAATCAATTCGTCTATCAGCCTGCCCCTCCCTTTGCTTGGCTCGACTTCCATTCCCAGCTCTACCATCCGTGTCCTCAGTGAAGCGGCATCGGGATAGTCTTCAAAATCAATGCCGCAATGTTCTTTTATTGCCTCACGAAGGTAAAATCTTTGCCAGGGGAGACCAAGGTCAATGGTTTTGCCGTTGCAAGCAAGCTTAGTATTACCCAGAACCTCCTGCGCTATATGCATGAGCATCTCCTCAACCAGTCTCATCATGTCATTGTAATCGCTGTAAGCTTGATAGCACTCAAGCAAGGTGAATTCCGGGTTATGTCTAACAGAAATGCCTTCATTGCGAAAGGTACGCCCCATCTCGTAAACTTTGTCAAAGCCGCCTACCACCAGCCTCTTGAGGTGGAGCTCCAGGGCAATTCGTAGATAGAGGTCTTCATCGAGGGCATGATGATGAGTGACAAATGGGCGTGCCAGTGCTCCGCCGGCATGAGGCTGAAGCACAGGAGTTTCTACCTCCATAAAGCCCTGCTTATCGAGAAAACTTCTTATGGCAGTGATAATCTTGCTGCGCAAAATAAAAATGCTTTTACTCTCTTCGTTGGAAATAAGGTCGAGATATCTCTGCCGATAGCGTTTTTCCACGTCAGCCAGCCCATGCCACTTCTCTGGCAGCGGGCGAAGGGATTTACAGAGCATGGCGAAATCGGATACCTCCAGAGTGAGCTCTCCGGCTTTTGTCCGGAAGAGCTTTCCTTCTGCGCCGATAATGTCACCAATATCAATATCCTGAAGAAATTCGTACCTCTCCCGACCCAGAAGGTCGTAGCGCAAAGAAAGCTGTATCTTCCCCGAGCTGTCGCGAATATCAAGAAAGGACATCTTACCCATAGAACGCCTGGACATAATGCGGCCAGCCAGTGATATGTCCTGAGAGCTCCCCCCTCGCTGCTCAAAAAGAGCTATCGCCTCTCGAACAGTGTGGCTGGGATGATAGGAATGGGGATAAGGGTCTATGCCGCGAGCCCGAATTCTGTTCAGGCTCTCCAGCCGCTGTTCAGTTATGCGTTCTAATCTTGAACTCATCAGAAATAAAAAGCCAAAAATACAACTCTAAGCTGTAAGTCCAATGTCCCAAATTTAAGTACCAAAACTGCCCTTCGGGCAAAATCGATGGAATTTATTTAATTACCCTCTCCCTCTCCACCTTTGGCAAATTCACCTACTCCCAGAATCTCCTTAGCTTCCTCTGCCAGGCGCTTTGGCACCATTACTTTCACCTCACCTAACCCATCAATTGTAATTCCGTAAACCAGACCAGCGCTCTCGTAGCTCAGGAGAACTGGTATACCTTCGCTCTCCAGCCGCCCCTTGATTATTTGCGCCTCCATGTACCTGGCAGTGCACACAGTAACCAATTGTTTCCTTGCAGACATAGTTCTTGCCTTCGTTTATTTTAGCAGAAACTCTTTGAGTATTGCTAAAAGGGTTGACATTGTATAGAATTTGCCCTGTCGCCCAAAAGGCTCCACCACAAATCTAAAATTCTAAAGGAGGGAAGATGATTTGAACGCACTGGGAAGACATCTGCTACTGGAACTAAAAATCTGCAATGAGGAGTTGCTGGATGACTTAAATTTTCTCAAAGGTTGTCTTAACGAAGCTGCCATTCAAAGTGGCGCTACCGTAGTGGGCGAGTCTTTTTATCATTTCTCCCCTTGTGGAGTGAGCGGAGTAGTCAACATCGCTGAATCACATATTGCCATTCATACATGGCCGGAATACAGGTACGCTGCCGTAGACGTTTTCACCTGTGGGAACGATGTAGACCCGGAAAAGGCTGCCAGATGGATAACAGAGAAACTGGAGGCTCAAAGTCACTCCTTAATCGAGCTTCGCAGGGGGATTATGGAGGACAGCCAGGTCGGGTGTGCAAAATGAAAGATAGCGACCCTGATAAACATAGGTGGTTTTCTGACTACATAAGTCCTGACCTTACTATGCTGCATAGCATTAAGGAGAGGATATATTCAGGGCGAAGTAAGTTTCAGTCCATCGATATTGTCAACACAGGCAGCTTCGGAGTCTGTCTCATCCTCGATGGCAAGATTCAATCCAGCGAGGCGGACGAGTTTATTTACCATGAAGCTCTGGTACACCCAGCTATGCTTACCCATCCCCAGCCAGAGAGGGTGTTTATTGCTGGGGGAGGTGAGGGTGCGACCTTAAGGGAAGTCCTGGCGCATAAGACGGTAAAAAGGGCTGTCATGGCGGATATTGATGAAGAGGTTGTAAGCCTTTGTCGCCGCTTCTTGCCTTCCTGGCACCAGAATGCCTTCGATGACCCCAGGGCAGAACTTCATTTCGTCGACGCCAGAAAATACCTGGATGAAAGTAGCGACAAATTCGATGTCATAATCATTGACCTGGTTGACCCTTTAGAGCAAGGGCCGGCACGCTTGCTATACACCCGGGAATTCTACCAACTAGTCGAACAAAAACTAGGGCCCAATGGCATCATGTCAGTGCAGGCTGAACCTTCTGAATGGAGGAACTTAGATAATTTCACCGCTATTGCCAGTACCTTAAGAAAAGTCTTCCCGGTAGCCCGCCCCTACCAGGTCCATATACCTTCCTTTCTGGGCTTATGGGGCTTTGTCGCGGCTTCCCAAAGTCTTGACCCCTCTGACCTGACTCCCGAGGAAATTGACACCAGAATTTCAACGAGAATATCAAAAAAGCTGAAATCCTACGATGGTCTCACTCACCAAGCCATGTTTACTATCCCTAAACATATTCGCCAACAGTTAGCCGCGAGCAAAAGAATCATCACTGACAAACAACCTATCTCTGCCTATTGAGTTGCCCGCACAAATTACTTCCTTGCCGTTTCTAAAATCTTTTTACTAATTTTTCTAATTCCACCTGAAAAGTAACTGCTCACCCTGATGTCATTATCAAGTCTGCGCTTTTATGTCCTCAATCCTCCGGACTTTTTGTCTCTTCCGCCTCTTCCTCCTCTTCTTCTTCTTCTTCTTCTTCTTCCTCCTCTCCTTCCTCCTCTCCTGTCGTAAGATACAGCTCGCTTGTGCTTGATTTCACCCGTGGCACTATTTCCCCACCACAATGAGGACAACTCAGCTCCATATCTTTTTTCGCACTAAAGGCGATGCTGACAAGTCCTACTACCGCCAGCGCTATTCCTACGCCCATTACCACCCACCAAACTCTTTCCCCGAAGTCAGGCCTCCTTAGAAAAACGCCGAGGATTATTAGCGCAGCACCCAGCACCACCCACACCAGCACCGTTAGGATATCGTACCTTTTATAAGTCATTATCCCACCTCCTATTTCTAGACTATAACAGAGTAGCACCCGTCGGCTACGTTGTCTAGCCCCTATCGGCTTCTCCAAAGGCTCAGGCGCAGGACAACGACTGGCATATAATCAAGTATTCCTCCTTGGGACCGTAGGTAAAAGTCCTCTCACCAGGGGTGGTTACCGAACCTCGAGAGGTGCTGGGGATGGTGAGCTCATACTACGGTGCTGCCTTAATCGGGTCCCATTTGGCGAGCTCGACCTCAAGGCCTGCGGCGGAGATCACAGTGCCGTCGTCCTTAGGCTCTACCAGTCGCCAACCTCGCACTGCTCAGCATCGTTCCAGCCCGTGGCGACCACGGTGCCGTTGGACTTAACCCCCACTGTGTGACCAAAGCCTGCGGCAACTTGGGTGATGTCCGTCCAGCCGCCGACATCGCACTGCCCGTAGCCATTATATCCCACGGCGACCACAGTGCCGTCGGACTTAACCCCCACCGTGTACAAGCTGCCTGCGGCGACCTGGGTGATGTCCGTCCAGCCGCCGACATCGCACTGCCCGAAGCCGCTGTATCCCACGGCGACTACTGTGCCGTCGGACTTAACCCCCACTGTGTGCAAGCTGCCTGCGGCGACCTGGGTGATGTCCGTCCAGCCGCCGACATCGCACTGCCCGTCGTAGTTCACTCCCGCTGCGATCACAGTGCCGTCGGTCTTAAGCCCCACTGTGTGACCGTAGCCTGCGGCGACCCGGGTGATACCCTTCCAGCTGCTGACCTTGCACTGCCCGGCATCGTTACAGCCCGTGGCGACCACGGTGCCGTCGGACTTAACCCCCACTGTGTGACTAGAGCCTGCGGCGACCTGGACGATGTCTGTCCAGCTACGGACACTGTGCTGCCCGTAGTTACAGCCCGCGGTGACCACCGTGCCGTCAGCCTTAAGTCCCACCGTGTGACAGTCGCCTGCAGCGACACCGATGGTGTCCATCCAGCCGTCGACATAGCCCCCATAGTGTCCTACCTTGACCACGGTGCCGTCGGGCTTAACCCCCACAGTGTGCTGCTCACCGCAGGCTAAGTGGGTAATGGGGTATTGAGGAGCGCCAAGTGGAGAAGGAGACTGAGAACAGCCTATCATCCCGGCAATTAAGGCTACCGCGACCAAAATGATACCAACTCTTGCCAAGTAAAATAATTTCCTCATGCTTTTCCTCCTTAGTGTATCTTAGTTTCATACTACATCGCCCCCCCCGCGCAGTCAAGATTACTATGGTACCAGTACTAAAGGAATTGTCGGTTTTGATGTTCCGAGCAGCTATGCCCTTCCTCACGCGAGACACGATTTAGGCTGTAGGAATGGAGCCTGAAAGATACCCGATGATTATGCTTAGAATACCTGGTAGCATGTCTTCACCCAGCTAGGTGGCGGATTGTTTGTCTCCAAGCACGCTAATAATAATGAGACCAGGCCCGGTGTGTGTGCCGATAACGGGGCTTGCGCGACAGAGGTAAATAGGAACTTGAGGATACTTTGAATGAAGCCTCCGGACCAACCTGTTGGCCTCATCTGAGTCAATGGCATACTCGACAGCTAACCCTTCGACGTTGCCAAAACTTGCGGCAAAGTTGTACAGGTAGTCTATCGCCTTAACCCGGGAACGTTCCCTGGCTAAGGGATACGTTTCACCATCCTTAATGCCGATGATCGGGTTTACCTTGAGTAATGAACCGAGAAAGGCTTGCGCTTTGCCGATGCGCCCGCCTCGTTCCAGGTATTCAAGGGTATCAAAGGCAGCACACATACCTACCCGGTGCATAGTGTGACGGGCTACATCCAACACTTCATCAAGGCTAGCCCCAGCTTGGGCTGCTTTGGCAGCAGCGATTGCTATGAAACCCTGTGCCATAACCGCCCATTGCGAGTCCAGGACCTCTACACGACATCGCCTCTTCATCAGCCCTGCGGCTTGTAACGCCACCTGGCAGGTAGCACTGAGCTTGGAAGTTAAACTGATAACCACGATCTCGTTTGTTTTTTCGGCAAGCTTATTGTATGCATCGGCAAAAGCCGCTGGTGGCGGCACAGATGTCGCAGGCAAAGCCCTGCTGGTCCTTAGCTTTTCATAGAACTGGTCAGGACTCAAGTCGAGACTATCGCGGTAGAGGTCAGTGCCAAAGCGGACAACAAGAGGAACCACTGTAATCCCAAACTCCTCAGCTACCTGAGGGGGCAGGTCAGCAACACTATCAGTCACGATAGCTACATTAGGCACGGATATTATCCTCCCCTCCACCAAACAACCAAGATAATGTCATTTTGCGGCCACACGCGACTAGAATAGTTCGGGCCGTCTGTAGATGTGATACTGCTTGCTCATAAACTACGCGAGGAACCGACACCAAACCGGGGCGGGCTACCAGGGCGAGAGGAGCCATTAGTCCAGCTACGATATTATCTCCAGTCAGTTAATTCGGCCTTTGCCAGCATACTTCCAAGTGCCACTAACCATAGCGAAAAGGCGATTCCCAAGCCTAAAATCCACCAGCTTATCGTATCCTCCTGCTGGATATCCCCTATGACCATTTTGGACAATAAATAAAGAAGACCAATCCCAGCCGCTGCTAGCATAGAGTGTGCCACTACACGCCATCCTTTTCGTGTTAAAAACTTCTTTATAATCATCGCTCCCTCCTTGCCCTTCTATTAATATTATAATCCATGGAGAACATCCTGAAAAGCAGAGGAGAAAGCCAGGTCATTTTGAAATTGACAGGTCATGGTTCGAGGGATAGGATTCAATAGACAGAGAAAATCAAGACAGAAATGAGAATCCAATGCAGGCTGAGGTGATATACAACCCTTCTGGTGGACAGGTGGTAGTCAGGCACGAACTTGACAATGTGCTTGGGTTTTTAAATCGCTACGGTTGGTCAGTCACCTCACGGGAAACCAGCAAGCCATTGGAAGCGACCGAACTAGCCCGCCATGCTGTCAATAGAGGTGCCAGGGTAGTCATTGCCGCCGGTGGCGATGGCACTGTCAACGAAGTAGCAAATGGACTGGTGAACACTGATGTAGCGCTGGGGGTGCTTCCTGTGGGAACGACCAACTCGTGGGCATTACAGATGGGCATCCCGGCTCTAAACCCCATGCTTCCAGGCACACAAGCGGTCAAGCTGATTGCTGCTCTGGAGGAAAGAATTGCACGCCCATTACCTGCCAACTACTATCGAAAGGTGCTGTTGGACGCTGCTCGAGTGCTCGTAGAGGGACACACCGTTGCCGTCGATATGGGCGAGCTCTCCGGTCGCCACTTTTTAATGTGGGCAGGTATGGGATTTGATGCCGCTATCGCCCAAAGCATACCGCTGAAAGAAAAAAGGGCATTAGGTTCCTGGGCGTACGTGCTCCCGACAATCGAGTCAGCTTATCGATACTCCGGCACCGATGTTTGTCTGAATCTGGACGGAAAGGTCGTAAATGTAAGCACGCCGCTAATTGTCGTCAGCAATATTCAACTCTACGGGGGCATGATAGCGATTGGGGCTAAGGCCTGCGTGAACGACGCCAAGTTGGATGTGTGCATTTTCAAGGGAGGCGGTTTCCTTACCTTTGTGCAGCATGCCATGAAGGTGCTCTCGCATAGACATCTCCAGGACCCGAAGGTAGAGTACTACCAATGTCGTGAAATAGTTGTCGAGTCAGCGCGCTCATTGCCAGTTCATGTAGACGGTGAGCCTTTTACCAGGACCCCGGTCACCATCCATACCGTGCCCTCATCGCTGAAGGTGATAGTGCCGAAGATTGTGCCGGCTAGCTTATTTAGCCCACTAACCTGCTCTTAACGTCGGTAAAAGTTTTAGAGCAGAGGAATTGGAGGGAACGGATATAAAAAGCGCCAGCCCTGAAAAGCCGGCGCTTCTAAATTTCTTTGGTGGAGGCGGGGGAGACCTCATCTCTATCGTACCGAAATCCATCAAGTGTCCCATTTACGATGGCGATTCACAGTACGTAGTGTTGACAACTTCGCTGCCAATACTTAAGATTATCTTAAGAATAGAATATAAGGGAGACGGCTAGACTGACATTCGGAACGAAAGTATATTTTCACCGATACAATAATAGGAGGAGGGTATCATGAAAAAAAGACACCTTACAACGAATCAGGGTGTACCCGTTACTGATAACCAGAATTCCTTGACCGTTGGCGAACGCGGCCCGGTACTGTTACAGGATGTCCAATTTGTTGAGAAGATGGCTCATTTTGACAGGGAACGCATTCCCGAAAGGGTTGTCCATGCCAAAGGAGCAGGGGCCCATGGCTATTTCCAGGTTTACAGGAGTATGAAGCCTTATACCAAGGCGAAATTTCTTCAGGATCCAGCAATGAAGACCCCTGTGTTTGTACGATTTTCGACTGTCACTGGAGGGCGGGGCTCTGCAGATACGGTAAGAGACCCCCGGGGCTTTGCCGTCAAGTTCTATACCGAGGATGGCAACTACGACCTGGTTGGCAATAATCTCCCCGTATTTTTCATCCGGGATGCCATCAAGTTCCCTGATATGGTACATGCCTTCAAGGGTGCGCCAGATACCAATATACCATCAGCCTCTTCAGCACATAACCGCTTTTGGGATTTTATATCCCTGACACCAGAGTCAACCCACATGATTACCTGGCTTTTCTCCGACCGCGGCACGCCGAAAAGTTACCGTATGCAGGAGGGGTTTGGCGTCAATACGTACGTTTGGGTGAACGCCGAAGGCAAAGCGGTATATGTGAAATACCACTGGAAACCGAAACTGGGTGTGCAGAACCTCGACCGTCATGAAGCGACCCGCCTGGCCGGTGCCGACCCCGACTATCTTACCCGTGACCTTCACAATGCTATCTCAAGAGGTGAGGAGGTTGCGTACGAGCTTAATGTCCAGTTGATGGATATCGCTGACGAATTGAAACAGGATTTTGACCCGTTGGACCCCACAAAGACGTGGTCTGAGGATAAGTTTGCTCTGATGCCGGTGGGTAAAATGGTGCTAAACCGTAACCCAGACAATTTCTTCGCCGAAGTGGAGCAGGCGGCTTTCTGTCCCGCAAGCATTGTTCCTGGAATCGAGTTTTCGGCGGACAAGTTGCTGCAAGGCCGAACATTCTCGTACGCCGATACTCAGCGCCATCGGCTGGGGCCGAACTACCTGGAACTTCCTGTTAACCGACCTGTTGTAGAGGTTAACAACAATCAACGCGATGGCGTCATGCAGATTGGTCAGTTCAGCGGTCCGGTTAACTACGAGCCTAATAGTCTGGGTGGTGGTATGCCTAGGGAAGCTCTCGAAGAGGGTACCCCGCGTGTATACCGGATTGAAGGAGACGTCACTCGCCAGAAGATAAGCAAAACGAATAATTTCCAACAGGCAGGAGAGAGATATCTTTCCTTAAGTAAGATGGACCAAGAACATCTGGTGGATAACCTTATCGCAGATCTTATGCACATTGATGAACCGATACAAAAGCGGGTGACCGAGAACCTGACTAATGCCAACAAGGAGTTGGGAAGAGCTGTAGCTGAAGGTCTGAAACCTTAACAGGTGGTGAGGGGACGGGACCACCATTGCGCTTAAGACGGTCTTGGTGGTTCTGTTCGACTTAATCACTCCAGGCAAATGCCACGTCGAGAAACTTCGCCACCGTTTGTCATGTGCCGGAGAATTTGTAGCAAAAGGCTAAACAATAGAGCGTTTTGTCAAGCGACTAGTTGGCTTCTCTATGGGAAATGATAACAATGCAAAGGCAATACAAACCTGGCTTCGAGTATTGCTAGTTATTGCGGGAACATTTTTTGTGGGGCTGGGAATTGTCGGAATATTTGTGCCAGTATTGCCTACCACTCCTTTTCTCTTACTTGCTGCTGCATGCTATGCGAGAGGTTCGCAAAGGTTTTACGGCTGGCTCTTGAATAACAAATGGTTTGGAAGCTACATTAGGAACTATCTAGAGAGAAAAGGGATTCCACTAAGGGTAAAAGTCGTAACCGTTACTCTACTATGGATAACAATCGGAGCTTCAGTCGCATTTGTGGTGGAGACTTTTGTACTAAAATTGATTCTGGTCATAATCGCTATTGGCGTCTCCATACATATCCTATCTATCCGAACTTTGAAGTAATGAAAAAACGCTAGCGGTAAAGGGCTAGCGTTGTTACTACTTCTTGGTGGAGGCGGGGGAGGGTTGAACTCCCCGTCCAAAAGAAGGTTGCCAGAATATCCTACAAGCTTAGTCAGCTCTTTTTATCTCATCTAGCTTTAATCTGCTGACCGAATCCAGCTAGACCAGCCAATTCTTCTTAGCCAACCCCTATCGGCATCAGGATTGGAGCACCTCGATTTTTTCTGACACCTAATCCCAAACTTCGAGGAGAGCTCAGGTTAGATGTGACCCATTAAGCGTAAACAGGTTCGCCAGTTATTTTTTGCCACTTGTTTTATGAGGTTAGTGGCACCTCAGCCTGCAATTCTGTAGGCCCTCCCCTGTCGAACCCACGCGCCCCCATGTTCCAGCCTGCTTTCCCATCACCTCCTTCTATACTTCATCGCCCGCTCTACTTCCCTGTCTGCGTCCCGACGGGCGATAGCCTCCCTTTTATCGTAAACCTTCTTCCCTTTGGCCACCCCCAGCTCTAGTTTAGCCACCCCATGTTTAATATACAGCTTAAGGGGCACTAAAGTCAAACTCTTCTGCATTACCTTGCCGGCAAGGATATCAATCTCTTTTCTATGCAGAAGAAGCTTCCGAGGCCTGACTGGCTCATGAGTGTTATAGCTGGCAGCATCGTAAGAAGCAATGTGGCTATTATAGAGCCACAGCTCGCCATTTTCCGGTTTGGCATAGGCATCACTTAGATTTACCTTGCCTGCCCTGATGGATTTAATCTCAGAACCTTTGAGAACAATACCTGCCTCAAAGCTCTCCTGGATATGATAGTCGTAGTAAGCTTTGCGATTAACGGTTATTACGCCGGAACCTTTCGCCATATAGCAATTTTAGCACCGGTACATAGGGCGAGCAATTTATAGTACAGTGCCTGATAAACTCGGTGCTGTCCGTGAGATTGCCCCGCACCTTTCAGGTGCTCGCAATGACAAAAAGCGAAGGGCTAGCAGTGAAGATTCGAGTTGCTAAACGACTGCAGTTATTCTTTTTTCTTCTCCAGTCCTTGTTCCCTGGCAAATGCCCTTGTGCGCTTACTTTTCTCGTCAGCTTTACAGAGCAGGTAGATCATGCCACCCAAGCACACAAGGAAAATGCCAGTGCCAATAGGCGAGCCCCAAGATAGGATTTGCCACAATTCTTCCATTTGTCCTCCTTCAATCGACCATTAAGTTTTATTACCGGATTGTATGTGCAGGTTTATAATGAAGTCAAGAGGGTGTGCTGTGCATCATCAAAAACCTATTCCGCAAAAGACGAATTTACTATAAAGAGTGGCTGTTTTAAAATGTACTGGAAGGAAGGGGATTTTATTATAGAATATTACGTAGAACGTTATTTATTGAGAAAGGAGCTATGCTATGAGCCGTGCCGATAGATTTTACCTATTCATAACTGTTTTTCTGGCTATCGCCGCAATAGCTGGCGGCGTCATGCTGGCCGTGCAGCACAGCCGAAGCCAGCCTGTGGAAATCGTTCTATCTCAAACAGAGCCTCCAGAGCAAAGCGGGGAGATTTACATCGGCGGCGCTGTGGCTAACCCCGGCATATATGCTTTAAGGGAAGGTGATACCTTGCAGACGCTCCTTTCCGATGCTGGGATTGAACCCGATGCCGACCTCAGCCATATTGAGCTTTATATTCCACGGGAAGGCGAAGAACAATCTCCCCAGAAGATAGACATCAACCGGGCCGAGCCCTGGCTCCTCGAAGCCCTGCCCGGGATAGGCGAAGTCACAGCCCAAGCTATTATGGATTACCGCAGTGAAAATGGCCCTTTCAAAAGAATCGAGGACCTGCTTAAGGTCAGCGGCATAGGCGAAGCGACATTTGAAAAGATAAAGGATTTAATAACCGTGTCAGACTAGGAAGCCCTTTCCAAATCCGCTGGCTGGGCTTGCTGCTATTCGCCTTCAGGCTGAGCAAGCCTCACCCTGATTGCGTGGAGGTGACCGTTGGGGTCGCGTGTAACCTCAAATTCCACTTTTTGCCCTTCTCTAAGGGAACCATAGTCCACCCCTTGAAGCTGGTTGCGGCCAAAGAAGAGCTCTTCTTCCCGCTCTGTCTTGATGAATCCAAAACCACGGTCTGCAATTAGCCGTTTTATTGTGCCCTTTTGCATGACCCTCTCCAAATCTGCTGGCCGGGCTACGTTCATTTTATTCCCTTGCTATCTGTAGAGCAAGAATGAAACAGAATCCGCTCAAGATTGCAAATAAATCGGCCCTTATCTCATCACTTCTTCGGGCCCTTCCGAAGATATTCCGCGGCGTTCTTCCGCGCTTTCTTTCCTGTCTTTTTGGCTGCTTTCTTCTGAGCCATCCGTCTCCTAGTAAACGCAATTCCCTTTGCGACATTATAGCAGCCTGGTAGACGACACACAAGAAACACAAGGTTTGAGGATAACTCGAGGCTTTGTCTCCAAATCCCCTGGCTGGACTGGTGATCGAGTAGAGATGAAGCTCACCAAGTGAGTGTGATTGTAAACAAGCTGCGGAGCTCACAGACTCTTAAAAACAGACGTTCTTTTCTCTTTAGAGGTTTCTAGCCGCTTCCTTGCAAATTTCGCTTGCTTGCGATCGCCTTGAGCACCTCTCGCAAGCGATTCTTGTAATCAGTGCTAAAGAAATCTTGCCTTAACATGCGTTTGCTGTATTTCAGCAACAATGGTGCAACTTTCGTGATTTGCTCTGCTATTTCCACTGCCGCTGGCATGAGTTGTTCACGAGGCGCCACTTTATTTACCAAGCCTATTTTATAAGCCTCCTCAGCACTTATTTGGCTACAAGTAAAAAGTAATTCATTGGCTTTGCCTCTACCCACCACTTGGGGAAGAATTGAGAAGGCACCATAACATAGCCCTCCAATTAAAGGCCCAATAAAGCCAAGAATAGTGTCATCTGCAGCCACCCTGATATCACACAACAATGCCTGCTGAAGCCCATCCCCCAAGGTATAGCCATGTATCGCTGCTATTGTAGGCTTATCAAGGTTCAACAACTTCTCCTCCTCCTTGAGACTCATAAACTCCTCCAGTTCAGACTCAGGAGCGGTGATGTCATAGCCACTTGAGAAGGCACGTCCGGCTCCAGTAATGATGACAACTCTCACATCTTCGTCAGCCTCCAATTCGATTAGAGCTTGAGATACCTCTCGCTTTACCTGTACATTTATAGCATTGAGTTTCTCTGGCCTATTAAAACTGAGAATGGCTAAATGGTTTTTCTTTTCGACCAGAATAGTTTTGTACATTTGTCATCTCCTCCTATTATATTTCGGGACTCTTTAATTGATGATTTGGCGATAGCTTGCGGGACCATCATATGTTCGCAATAGGCTGAACCATAGTTGAAGGCTAGTTTGAGGTTATTAATTTAAGATAAATTTTATTCCATGTTCCAAAGCGACAGGCCTGTCAATTCATCGTATTTCCGCTCAAGCTTCGGACCTTCCAATTGACGCAAGTGGACTTCAGCAGCAAAAACGATTCCCTCAAACAAATGGCCGGCCTTAGTATTTCCCGTTTCATCGGCAAGTACCACATGCGCATGAATGAAGGGCTCTCCATCCTTTAACGAGACGTTCCCTACACAACTTGCCATTTCATGAGGCGAATCAATTTTCATCTCCCGGTATTCATGATTTTTCTGGTCATAATAGCCGAGCTTGGCACGCTTTAAGGCACCGATTGCCGTAAAGCTTCCCGCCTCAATTCCCTTATTCTTAGCAAGTTCTGTTATGGACTGGATCAGGTCGGCATCATAATTGAGGCGCACAATTCGCTCTTTACTGGCATCATACTCAAAAAGACCCGTTGGGTCAGAACCAACCTTCATAACTTCTTACCTTCCTTTCTATATCAGGCAATGGTTCGTAAAGAATCTCACCTTCTATAACAATTCTGCAGCCGTTATCATTTCTATCAATTACAGCATTTGCTGTATTTTCAATGTACTTCTATTTTATCACAGGGATGAGCTCATTATGCCTACCCTTGATGCAAGACAAACTGGTAAACTAGGTCACAACATAGTTGTATAAGATTGGCGGGCTCTTCCATGTGGCTTCTCTATGTTAGCTGTGCCTGGGTAGCTGGAATATTTTTGGGTTCAAAGATCAGCCCGCCTTTGCCTGCCCTCGCTTTCGGACTTATCCCTTTCACGCTCATACCCTTCCTCCCCAAAAGCAGGAAGACCTTAATAGTAGCTGGCTTATGCCTCTTTGCCCTCCTCGGCGGCGGGCTTCACTTCCCGTCAAGCTTGCCTCCAGTAGATGAACATTCTCTTCGCTTTTACAACGACACGGGAATTGTGGAAATTCAAGGCATGGTGGCAGAGGAGCCTGACATCCGGGATAGCTATTGCCTGCTGACATTCTCCGCCAGCGAAATAATTGTAAATGGCGAAAAAGAAGAGGTATCGGGAACCGCCTTGATTCGAGTGCCCAGATACCCCACCTGCCGTTATGGAGATGTGCTCAAGGTAACTGGGGACTTGGAGACCCCTCTCCAATTTGAAGATTTTGACTATAAAAGCTACCTGGCTCGCCAGGGAATTTATTCGGTCATCTATTATCCCGGGGTGGAAGTTCTAGACCGTGGCCAGGGCTTGAAACCTTTGCAGTGGATTTACTCTTTGAGGGAACGGCTCTCTTCTTCCTTAGCCAGAGCTTTGCCCGAGCCTCAAGGTTCGTTGGCTCAGAGTATTTTGCTGGGACTGAGAGGCAATATACCTGATTCCCTTTATGAAGCCTTTTCCAGGACGGGGACAGCACACTTGCTAGCTATCTCCGGCTTACATATCAGCATCATTATTGCCATGCTCCTTAGCTTTGGCATCCTGGTCTTTGGCCGGCGGCGTTCCATATATATCTGGCTGACTCTCGCGCTTATATGGCTTTACGCCATGCTCGCCGGGATGCATCCGCCGATAATTCGGGCGGCAATCATGGGAAGCCTGTTTTTAATAGCTGAATATCTGGGGAGGCAGCGAAGCGCCATTATTGCCCTGGCATTCGCTGCCGCGGTGATGGTGGGAATCCAACCGCATGTCTTGTGGAGCGTCTCTTTTCAACTCAGCTTTTTGGCCATGGCCGGGCTTGTTTTCCTCTATCCTTACTTCCAGGCGTGGGGCAGGAAGGGCGTTGCTTCTTTATTTGGAGCTAGAGAAAAGATTGCGGCCGCAGGCGGTATGGTAACCGACGGCTTTGCCGTAACTCTGGCAGCTATCGTGGCAGTCGGGCCGCTTGTAGCTTATAACTTTGGCGTAGTCTCCCTGGTTGCCTTGCCGGCAACCTTCTTTTCCCTGCCGGCTTTGCCCTTTATCATAGTCACAGCAGCGTTAGTCGCCTTCGTTGGACTTCTTGCTTCGCTTGTGGCTCAAATACTCGGCTGGCTGGCCTGGCTTTTTCTCAGCTATCTCGTTTTTCTAGTTCAAGGCTTCGATACCCTGCCCCACTCTTCATTAGAGGTGACCGATGTTTCCACCTGGCATATCTGGGGGTACTATGCTATATTGGCTGGAGTTATAGCATCCCTCAACCACCGAAAACAGTTGGCTGATTTTTTCTCCAGGTTGACTTCAGGAATAAAGAAAGTCGCTGAAGGCATTCCTAAACCTCGCCTCGGCTTTTCTACGAAATGGCTTATCCTTCCCCTTTTGATAGTAGCTATCCTGGTGTGGTCTGTGGCTCTGACCACACCTGATGACAAGCTTCATGTAAGTTTTCTTGATGTGGGACAGGGAGATGCCATCCTGATTCAGACGCCCAATGGCCAGGACATACTCATTGATGGCGGTCCTGACCCCCAGAGAATTAATTTGGAGTTGAGCAAGAAGCTCCCCTTCTGGGATAGGACGATAGACCTCGTGGTCTGCACTCAACCTCACGCCGACCATGTCACAGGCCTGGTAGAGGTCCTTCTGAGGTACAAAGTGAAGCAAGTGCTTGAGCCTGGAGTACCCTATGATTCAGCTATCTATCAGGAATGGTGTAATATTGTTGAAGACAAAGGAATCGAATATAACATAGCTCGGGCCGGACAGGAGATTGATTTGGGCAGCGGAATCAAGATGGAGGTGCTAAATCCGCCAGCAACGCTATATGAGGGGACGAGCGCCGATGTGGATAACAACGGAGTGGTGCTGAGGCTAAGTTGGAGCCAAGTTAGTTTTCTGTTTACTGCTGACATACGGGATGAGGCTGAATTCGAGCTTATCGGGCAGCGAGCCAACTTGAAAAGCACCGTGCTTAAGATGACGACAACCCAACCGACACATCCTCTGCTTCGCCTTCAGGTGTAGGAATGATGCCATAGATAGTAACCTTGCTGCCATCAACAACTATCTTATTCACCACCTCTCTCAAGATTTGTTTTCTGTCTTCGAAGTTGAGATTGGCCAAAGTGGCGGGCAAGCCTCGGCAAAACCGGTAAAGTTTCTCCTCATTTAGCTCTTCGGCTTGCGCTTTACGGATGTCTGCTTCCAATCTCAACTTTTCATTATTCAGTTCCGCCTCTTCCTTCTTTATCTCGTCCATCTTGCACTTTAGAGTTTGAATATTGATAGCCCCTATTTTATAGGCGTCGAGCATTCTATCTGCCTCTACTGTCTTCCTTTCCAGCGACTGGCATACTCGGTCTAGACTGGCTTCCAGGTGAGCGACAGGGCTATATTTGCGGTTCTGGAATTGCTGGACAATCAATTCAGGCTGAGCCAAAAGCTTGGAAATGGTGTTCCAAACAATCTCTTCCAATTTGAGACCTTGAATATACTTTGAGGGGCAGATATTGGGGGTAGTGGTACCTAGCTTGGAATTACAGCAATAATACACCCTACTCTTAACTGTTCTGGCATTAAGATTGAAGCCACATTTACCACAAACTAGTAAGCCTGTTAGTAAATATTCCCTATTAGTGTTTCTCTTGCAGAGTTCCCTATTTCTTTCTAATTGCCTCTGAGCAGCTTCAAAGGTTTGCTCGGGTATAATAGCTGGAACTTCCACAGGTATCCATTGCTCTCTAGCTTTGAGGACTTGCACAGTGGCTCCTTTCTTAGTCTTAGCTGGGGCTTCCATTCGTTTGTTGTAGTACCATTTCCCTGTGTAGATGGGGTCTCGGACTATACGATATAACGTAGCTCGTTGCCACCAAGATTTTCCCTCTTTAGTGGGGATACCTAACCTATTTAGCCGAAGCTGGATAGCACGGAGAGTCATGCCATCTCTGGCGAGCCAATCAAATACCATGCGAATAACCTCAGCCTCTTCTTCGTTTATCTCATGCTCCCCGTCTCTTAGCCTATAGCCGTAGGCCGCTCTCCCGCAAGGTTGTTTTCCTTGCCTAGCCTTTGCTAACTTACCTCGCATTGTCCTTTCTCTTATCTGGCTTGCCTCGAATTCGGAAGCCCAGCCAAGCATGAAGCCGACTAGCTTCCCATTAAGGGTATCTTCCCATTGCTCCTTTACGAACAGAAGCTTTACGCCATCCATCCTGAGTTCCTTGGCTAGGCTTAGAATATCCTCACCAACGCGAGATAGCCTGTCTGGGGTATGCACTATGACAGCCTCTATATCTCTGTTCCTAGCTTTCCCTCTCAATTCTGCGAGGCGCGGGCGGTCAAGGGTTAGGCCGGAGAAGGTTTCTGTAAAAGTAAGCTCTTGTGGCGTCTCGTAGCCAAGGTCACGAGCTTTATTGAGGCAGGCCTCCACTTGGCTACCTAGCGATGTGCCTTCCCTTTCTTGGTCTTCAGTTGATACCCTAGCATATATTGCTGCTCCCATTTTAGCCTCTCCTCACGACGGTATATTTCTGTAAAAATGTCTCTAGGTCACTTTTTCTAATGCGAGTGAACCGCTTTCCTTTTCTGATGCAAGGAAACTCCCCGTGTCGCATAAGACGATAAATGGTGAATTCACTCGTCTTTAGGAAGGAAGCGGCTTCCTTTATCGTCAATAACTCATTGTCCAAATGACACCTCAGTAAACTTTGCTTTAGCTTAGCACAGCTTGCAGAAAATGTCAAGCTCTAGCTCGAATCCTGCCTTATGATAAGAAATTGGGTGCCAGCCTCAATGATTCGGCTATATGGGTTTCATGATGAGTATAAGGGCAGATTGGCTGCTTTTGAGAAGAGGATTTACCCCTTTCATGGATGGCAATGTGGACAAACCGATGGTTTGTGTAGGGAGGTAACAAAACAGGCTTTTGTGACTTTAAGCCGTCGTTCTCCTCCTTCTGCCCTATATTCTAGACAGACAATATGTTGAACCTCTAGACTATAGACATGGCACGAGAAACTTGGCATCAACCAACTATGGTAGAGAAACGTGAAACCAGTATTAATGGGCAAACCATCACATATACAGTCAAGCGAAGCCTTAGGGCAAGGCATGTTCGGCTCGAGGTGAGACGACAAACGGGGCTTACGGTAGTTGTTCCTCACTCTTACAAGATTGGGCAACTCCCTGGACTTCTAGAATCGAAGGAACGATGGATCTCAAGTAGCCTGGCAAGATGTAGCAATTTCCAATCGCCTTATTCCGAGGAGGAACTCGGGAGTGGCGATACTATCCCCTATCTTGGCCGAGACTTGAAGCTAGTCAAGCGGGAAAACCACAGTGAAGTTGATAGTGTAACGCTAGAGGGAGATACACTGGCAGTGAGTCACGGATTATTTAAAAATGGTATCTTGGAGTTGGCTTTGGAACAGTGGTATCGGGCGGAGGCTGCTAGGCTGATAAACGAGAGAGCAGATAGGCTGAGTTCTCAGATGGGCATTCACTGCAAACGAATTGTCATACGAGGTCAAAAGACTCGCTGGGGCAGCTGCTCTCATAAGAAAAATCTTAGCTTTAACTGGAAACTAATAATGGCGCCAGAGCCTGTGATCGACTATGTTGTTATCCATGAACTTGCCCATCTGAAAGAGATGAATCATTCAAAGAGATTCTGGGAACTGGTAGCTCAACACTGTCACAGATGGCGAGAGTATAAGAAGTGGCTCAGGCAACACGAGGCAAACCTTACTGCGAAACTCTGTCCCTAGAAATAGCCTTGATTGCACATTCTGGACTTTTGTTGGGCGAAGCTGAACAACCCGCCCAGTTGCTGTCTATTGCGGGTCACTTTTTACCAAAATGCTACTCTTTCCAGCACCAACAATGAGAAGATGCGAGTCTTTCTATTGAACTTTTACTCATCAAGCGATGGTAATTTATAACGAAACGCTATGGGGGAAAGGTCCTTATTGCTCGGTTTCCATCGATTGATGATTCTAATCTCGCCACCACTCGCATTCAGGTTATTCGATGCCGTCTTAACCTCAAGGGAATGAACAATAAGTAGAATCATACTCTTATAATGCGCGTTTGCCCACTGTACCTCGTTATTAGTTAGCAATATTTCACTTGCAGTACCTTGAGTACCTTTGACCTCAACGAAGTATTCCTCTCCATTCTTTTGACAGCATAGATCATATGGCTTGTATTTTGAACGATCATCAACCACATAACCTTTATCACTGAAATGTTTCTTTGCTTTCTCCATGGAGTAAGCTTCAATAATATCCCTAATCTCTTTAGGTGCAAATCCTTGGCCATGAGACCTACGGGTATCTGCATACGTAATTATTGCTTCCTCTTCAGCGGTTTGTTTTACAGTTTTGTAGGTAGGGAAGTAATCTGCAATTTGTTCAAACTGCTCATCATCAATCTCCATAAGTTTACTATTCATAGGACCAAGAGATTGAATTCTTTTGCGATCTAATATTCTTAACAGGTCATCGTGCAGACATTTCCCTTCAGCAATTGGCCTAGTCTCCGCGATACGAATCCATCTATCTTCATCTCTATGAACTCTAGCAGTCACCTCAGATAGAAGCACAACAGCCATTGCACCTCCAGATTCTCCTGTATCTCTACTCCTAAATACCTCGTAAACATATACCAGATCTCCTTTAGCTAGATTTTGTGCAGCATTTTCCTTACCAGGACGAACCCAAACACCATTGTCGGATTTTCTATCTAACACAAAGGGATCCTGTTCTGTGAGCCAGTATGTCATGTTTCAAATCCCCCCAAATTGTAGATTCCTGCCCTAGCTCAGAGCGGTTATGACCTAACCTTAGGCGGCCGTGGGTCGAAGCCTAGATGATAGGTGACTGCTTTAACTTAATAATAATACTCCTTGTCGACAAACTGCTCGACGTCGATCATTCCTAATTGCCCCATAGCGGACATTGCTGCTTCCTTGAGTGATTTTCTAGTGGATTGACTCGCTACCGGGTCATTAATAGCTAATCTGTATTCTGCCACTCGCAGCCAAGCAATCCCAGGGACTCGATTCATGATGCATTCATCGAGGCGTCGAGCTTCTCCAATGTGGAACTTAGCCTCATCAATCTCTCCAAGGTCGGCAAGTACACAAGCGAGATACCAAGACTGAACAGAAGTCTCAATCCGATCATTGGACATCTTGGCACCATTCAGAGCAGCAGTAAGATGTTCTTTGGCATTCATCAGAAGACCCTTCATCCCTTCCGTATCTGATTCTCGCACCGAGAGCCGTGCATAGGCGCGGCCAAGAAGCGATTCATTGAAATAGTCACGGCTCTGCATAGCTGTAAGCTTGTCAATGAGCTGAGGTAGGTTATCGGAGTTCATATACATTAATCGCTCTGTATAACTTGACTCTCCATGCTTCTCGTCTACTTCCGGATATTTGCTTGCCAATTGCTTTGCCTCTTCATACCTGCGAGTCCAAAAATATACCCAAAGTTTGGTTCTCATTAACGGAGTAAACAGGGGGGAAGATTGGTCAACAAAGGTTTGGGCCTTTTCTGCAATTTCGAGCCACTGTCCCCAACGGCCTTCCTGCCGAAAGTACTCGTTTATGCGAATTAGTCTTAAGGGTGCCTTATCATCTTCTCCGATAAGTTCTTTCCAGCCCTCAGCGGAGGACAAAAGGTCACGGAGCGTTTCGACGTACTTGTCAAAAAACGATTTATGGTATGTGCTCAGATATCTGGGAGCATCACCCATAGGAATAGCTTCAAGTGCTGATGCTAACCATTTAGCAACAAAAGAGCGGGCTGCTCCGGATGATGTCGAATGGACTTTCAGGCCAATTCGGTTATCGGCTGTTGCGCATCCAAGTATCCGGTAATGCGCTGGTGAAAGGTCTAAGCCAGCGTCCATACATATGGTGGTAAAAACACCAATGTCAATTGGCTCGTGAAATACCGCGAGCAATTGCCGTGCACGTTCTGCCGAGGGGCTGATAGGATTAGGGTGTGACACTTGAAACCTTTCACTGCTCATAACGCGGTGCTTGACAAGATTCTCAATATCAGCGCCTATGGTAGACGAGTCCACTCGATAGGTCAGACAATATAGGCTAAACAGTAAAGATGTGAGACCAGAGAAATTGTCAGCTTCTGACATGGGGACCAGCTGGATGTTGTAATTGTTGTGAAGAACTGTCATTTCTAGCTTACAGGTCTCATTTTCACCCACAATGGCATAAATCGGTGGGCATTGCATACCATACAGATGGTTGCGTTCTTCGATAAAAGACCTAAAATCCCTATCGCGAAGGGAAAATCCTATCGTTAGGATGGTGTGTTGAGATATAAGCCAAGCGAGCAAGCGAATATATCTCTCATCGTGCATGAGTCTGTAATAATCTGAGGATGTGAGGATGATTTTGTCGGGTCGTTTGCGTATGCAGCCGTGAAGTTTCAAGACATAGCGCTTTCCAGTAGCAAATGAAGAGATATTTGAACATGCTTCTTCATAGTCGAGCACATGAGGCTCTTCCCAATCGAAGATGGATAGGTGTTCTTCAACTAATGTATCATAATTCGTAGTCAGATATCCTTTGAACGGTAAAAGAGCAACCAATGTATGTGCAGCGGAGAACGGGAGCAATCCTGAGACGCTAAACACTTGTCTTAATGCGCGGTCAAAACTGTCACGCGCGGTTGAGCGAAGTACCTCTGCAACCCAATCGGGTTGACTACTGAGGTTGTTCTTTATCCACTGATGAGTTTTATCATCTTTGGGCCAAACAGTGGATTCAATCTGTTGGTATAGTTTTGTTATGAGCGTGCCCCAAGAAGGGAAACCCACAGGAATAGACATACCTGAGCCTACCATGAGCAATGCCTCTCTTTGTCGCAGTGATTCGATCAAATTGAGGGGGATACCTGCTTCAGCTGCAGGACTGAGAGGTTGCAGTCTTGGTAGTCGTGAATCTGGTCTGTTGGTTGTCATCTGAGGTACTCCAAAGATGCTTAAGTGCCTGTGTTTTTAAGACCGCAAGCAAATCCTGCATATACCCACATTCGTGACCTGATACGGAATTCGTATTTCGTGTTATTGTGGCATCTGCCAGAATAGCTGTCAAGCCACTCATTTGGCAGCTCCCTGCCAAAGTTGCTTGGGGAATTTCTCATGAAATCCAAAACGATACGCTATATTGTTGCCTTCTGCCTCAAACCAGAGAGTTGCTGAGAAGGAATAAGGAATATCTATTGTGCCATATTCGTAAAAGCCGTAAAATTGGCATAGACCACTTTTACAATGGAGGCTAGCCATGGAAGAAATAAAGACAAAAGAACGATTGGCGGAATTAAGGCAACGGGATGGATTCATCTTTAATTGCTTTTATCCGTTCGCTCGGCGATTCACCACTTTCGGAACTCTACACAAGACCAAATGCCCTTATATCAGCGAATTAAGCACCAAGAACAACCCTAAATTCTACTTTTCCTCACTAGATGAAGCTACGGCTTGGTTAGATGCAAATGCTAAACACTACGATAATAAACCTTGGAAAAAATGCGGAGTATGTTTATAGCCCCACAATGAAGTCACGATTTGAGTCTTTGTGAACCCCGTACCACCGTTTAAGCAACTGGGTCGTCCTGCATAAGACAATCACCACGTGGCTACCCTCATACTGCTATGCCGGCCTAGATAATGCTTGAAATACTCATTCAAGGTCTCGATTCGACTCTGACTGACGGACATGAACAACATAGCCACGGTCGGTGTTTTGTACGAAAAGCAATAGATTTTTGTATCAGATTCTGCAAGTGCTGACATTAGTTCCCTAACTATGTCTTCAATCTGTTTGACACGAATATGTTGATATACGCAGAGAATTCTTGGTAAGTTGCCCTCTACCAATTGGCGGATCTCGTTGACCTTGACATATCTCTCAATATTGTTATGGCGAGCATGTCTCAAATCAATCCCTGTATCTGGGTCAAGAAACAGGTCACCAGTGTGCATAACCTCAGCAAAGTATTGTTCCCTTTCTGCTTGCAGCTTTCTCTTGTGGTGGAGTATCTGGCTTGGTCTTATTTGCAGCAAGTCAGCGTAAAGTCGGAAATCAGATGCCTGCCAATTCTCAGGGTCTGTTAACATTGGGTCCACGAAAAAATCTACGAGGATTCCTTCTCTTTGCAGGCGACAAAATAAGGAACCTTTCCAGTAATCAAATGCGTCCCCAAGAAATCCAAGCTTCATTTTTATACCCTCCTGGTGACTATGATTGCATTGGAAAGTTAGCTTAGGTTAGCCCTGTAATAGGCAGTTTAGGCTACTAGTGTCACGCAGTCAAGCACTGTCTGTTTCCCAACTCCACTTGCATTCATTCCTTCGTCTCTGGAGTAGGACGCCAGTTTAACATTTCTAAATATTCCTTATGGCTTTTGCTTGAAGGCAACATGGTTGAACATTTCCGAGGATTGTGCAACAACTCGCCCAATCTCTCTTGAGCCACAGGCCAGACTCAGGAGAGAAGGCAAGAGTTGGGGTGAGATTGCCCATGCTCATCCTCCGGTAAAGCCGTGTAGTTGGAAGAGGTTACCCGCAGCGTGGGTCAGCCAGGGGAGCTATTCTGGCTGCAAAGGAGAAGATGGGCGTGCACTAGGTAACACAATCCTGAAACAATATCCCTTAACTTCCATTTGCAGCTCCATGCCACAGGCCGCGAGCCCGTGACGGTGCAGAAACGTTTTGAGATGGAAGCCCATAATGCGAGTGCCATCTGCTAAGTAGGAGGTATATGCAAAGCGACCTTGTGCATAGCGATGGAAACGGGTACGATACTCATCTTCATTGGCTATCACCTTTACCTTCGTTCCTCCACAGTTGCGCTTCCTGGGGATGGGGCACGGCACGAACCTTGCTAGAGGAAGCTTGGCAGTTTGCACCCTGTCGAGTGCAATCTCCCTCCTTTGCCCGTTTGGTCCTTCAGGGCAAACCACTTTGCCGACGACCAGAATGCTGTCTGTCATACGCCATCTCCTCTCAGGGGTCGAGATTACCATAATATGAGGCTTGCCGCAACCACGACCTGAACCCAGGCTTGGAAGACCCTAGGTTGTTCTGCTACCACACGGATTCCCTTGTGGACAGTTTGAGTTTGGCATCCCCCTCAGCAACTTGCGAAGGTATTGCCTATTCCGGTCATGACTCCCATTGAAGTGGAAGAGTATGCTTCCAGCTGCTTCCTTTCTTGCCCTGCACAATTGTCAGAATTGTTCAATTAAATCAGGGTCTAAGTAGATAGTTGAACAATGTTGAGCCTTTGTGAGACGAATCTTGTTACCTTGATATCTGTTTCAACAAATTAACTCAAGAACTGGAAGCTTAAGCAAAGTCACCCTCCACCAGGAAACGCTTTGACTATTTGGGGTTTCTCATTCTAAACTACACTACAGTCTATTAGATGTAATGCCATCTTCAATTGCAAATGCATAGAACTTGCATACCTATTGCATTATTGTTGCCTATATGATAAACTTACAGAAAACACTAAGCGAAAACAAAAAAATGAATGGACATCTCCGGCAACTTAGAGAATTGAATGCATTGTCTAGAAAAGACTTAGCGCAGATAAGTGGTGTGAATGAAAGCACGATCTATCGATTAGAGAATGGTAAATCCAAGAGGGCAATGCCAAGGACCGTACGCCAGCTTGCTAAAGCTTTGAAGGTAGCACCCGCAGTCCTTCTTTCCGAACAGACCGGGATGTTCTAACAGATATCAAGCAAAGCACGACAAAGGCTGATGGGAAATATGAAAGATATTGGGTTGTCAAAGAGAACGAGAGACTTAAGTGCGGCACGTCGAACCATTTTCTCTTCGGTGCAACCTGGGGTTTCGTCCGTCTCAGCCACATTCCGCAAGCTGACCGAGCTAGAGAAAAAAAATGGAGTGGTTTATACCCCCAATATTTTGGCAGGCTATGTAGCTGAGAAAGTTGTCGAATATTATTGCGCTTCGTTAGATACCGAAAGTAATTCTTTAAACCTAGCGAATATAAGGATCATTGATCCTGCCTGTGGTAACGGCGAACTATTGATTTCGGCTTGGAACGCACTCAGTCGATATATTTTAAATATCCAAAAGAGTAACCCCGCAGTAGTGATACCTAATCCACATAAGGCCCTTTGCGGGATTGATATAGACGACAAGGCCATATATAAGACTAAAGATAGAATCAAATCCCTATCAAATGGCTTGATAGACCATCCTGGTTATAATTTGCTTACAACAAATGCTTTATATCCATTTAATCGGAGGTTTAGTAGACAAGGGTGGGATATCATCAAAAGTCGTTTTGACGCTCCGCAGGGTTTTGACATCGTAATAGCAAATCCTCCTTGGGGCGCTGAGATTGATTCATACCAGGACAGTTTATCAAATGAAGAATTCTCTTTATACAAAGGCCAATTCGACACCTCGGACTTGTTCGTTGAGTTGGCTTCAAACATTATTCGTCCAGGTGGCTACTTTGCTTTTATAATACCAGATTCTCTTTTCAATCGAGAGAGAACTTCATTAAGGAGGTTGTTACTTGACAGTACGGAGATAAAATTTATAGGACGATTTGGTGAAAAGATATTTCCTACCATAAATAGAGCATGTGCAATATTGATTTGTAGAAAGGGCAAAGCCACTGATTCAACGACCGTTGATTGCCTTCGTCTAAGCCCTGAACTGAGGAAGAAAATAATTAAAGGTGAAAGCACGTTCAGAGAGGCTGATAATAGTTTGATACACAAAGTACATCAAAGTCGGTTTGCAAGCAATAAAGACTTTATATTCGATATCTATCTTAGAGAAGACGAACGAGAGATATTGAAAATATTCAATAGTTCGAAACAAACTTTCCGCGATTATCTTTCTAGTTCACGCGGAGTAGAACTTTCTAAGTCCGGAAGGATATGCAGGTGCTACAACTGTAACAAGTGGCTTCCTTATCCAAGCTCCAAAACACCCAAATGTCTGCATTGTAAAACAAAACTTCTACTTAACGACATAAAGCAGGCAATTATTATTTATAGTGAGCCAAAAGAAAAGAGTTACCCACTTATAGTAGGTGAGGGTATAGAGCGTTATCTAATAAAAAAGCGCAACTGGATATCTACAGACAGGACAGGAATTAACTACAAAGATGAAGCAACCTATAAAGGCCCTAAAATCGTAGTCCGGAAAACTGGGGTTGGCTTATTAGCATCGATCGACTATGCAGATGCAATGACGAACCAAGTGGTCTACATATTTAAATGCAAGCAAAATATTGGAGCATTGCCCTTAGAATTTTTCTTAGCACTATTGAACTCGCGTGCTTTATATTACTACTTGGTCAAAAGTAGTGGTGAAATTGAATGGCGTTCACATCCATATCTTACACAAACTCAAATATTAGATTTACCCTTACCTAATATTGATTTGAATAGCGACAAAGTATTAGAAATAGCATTACAAATTAAGCTATTACTTACTCCCTATTTAGCTGAGAGCAAAATGCTCCCAGCTAACATTGACGCTAAAGTGGAATATATCATTGCTAATTTGTACGGCCTTTCAAAGCGTCATTATCAATTCATTTATGATACTCTAAGAGATGTTGAACAATTGTTACCCATAAAGTCTTTAAATACCGTTTCTATCACCGATATTTTTAAACATTGAGATTGGCAGGTAGCTTTGGGTTATCGATATATTGGCGCTAAGACTAAAATCTTAGACAAAGTTCTCAAAAAGATCTCTTCCCTTGTTCCAAAAGGCGGACATATTTGTGATCTTATGAGCGGAACTGGTGCCGTCTCAGGTGCTCTGAGAGAAAACGGTTATCGAGTAACAGCAGTTGACCTAATGACTTTTTCTTACCATCATGCCAGGGTAGCTCTTCTATTCACTAAACCCCCTGAATTCCGCGACGCGAAAGAGTTTATAAAGTTATATTCTAATACGCAACAGAACCCTCTCTTCCCTCTTACCCCTTATGAAAGCATTATACGTGCTCTAAATAACGTACCGCCGATAAAAGGGTACTTCTGGAAAGAATTCAGTTCGGAAGGAGCCCCTCAAAACACTCAAAATCCCAGAAACTATTATTCTCCGGCAAATGCTCAGAAGATTGATGCAATAAGAGCCTCGATTGTTAATCTAAATAGGGAACGCCGGATTAATGAGCTTGAACATTCCCTATTCTTGCACGACTTGATTATGGCAGCAAACGATGTTGCCAATATTGCGGGTACTTATGGGCATTACCTCTCAAAACTTATAGGTCGGGCAAAAGACCCCCTGGTATTAAAACCTTCGACATTGCTTATTCTCAAAGATGGTCGACAGCACACAGTATTGAAGGGATATGCGGAGGAAATCGCGGGGAACATATCGTGTGATTTATGTTATATCGATCCACCATACATGAAGAGGCAATATGCAGCAAACTATCATATTTTGGAGACGATTGCTCGTGAAGACGAGCCTGAAGCTATAGGAGTAAGTGGGTTGCGTCCTTGGCGAGATCAATATTCTAATTTCTGTACCAAAACAAAAATTAGGAATTCATTTGGAAAAATCTTTGAAAACATGGAATGCTGCGACTTCCTAATCAGCTACAGTGAAGATGGGTTACTAAGTTTGGATGAACTAGCAGACTGCTTCTCAAAATATGGTGTTGTCCAGGTATCAACTTTCAAATACAAGCGCTTTAAGAGTAACGAAAGTAAACTGGCGTCGGAGTTAGCTGAGTATCTAATACATTTGAGGACAAATAAATAAGGTATTATGACTCATTTACCTCTTGATGGCTCTTCACATATTCAGCATGCTTCGGATGCCATTTGATCGTGTAGGTTTCACCATTAATTAGAATGTCAAGGGTATTATCAGGTGTTATTTTTGAAAGGTCAATGTCTGATACATCTGCATAGTGCAGCATTTTGTGGATTAGTGGATTTACGATTATTATGTTGAATGGAGAATCTGCTCCCTCTTCACCCAACGAAATGAGATGATGAGCCTCACAATACGGAGTCCCATCCTTCTTGAGGAAAATATATTTTTCAGCCGTTATCTGGCATTTGCCTTGATAAAGTTCTTTTAGATCTTTTACTGCTTTAGCATTACGGTTGCGTACTTTTACAATTACTTCTTTGACTTTTTCTCCTGGTTCTGAAATATCACTCTCATCTTCATCAAAAAGGCTCTTAGTGAGCTCTTCTTCGGTTTTAGGTGGTTTTGGTTTAACAGGTACGGCAGGTGGTGTTTCTGGAACAGTTGTGGTAGGTACGGAAGTAACTTGTGGAGCTTGAGGAACCACAGTCTGGGTAGAGGCTGTAAAGAATGGTGTGTTACTATCAGATTCGTCCATGTATAGTGAGCTGCTTGGGGCTATGAAACCGGCATGCCCTTCAGTAGCAGAGCTAGGCAACATAGTTTGCAGGATTTGTTCCGCTGCGGTATCTCTACAAGGTGTGGCATTTTGGAGCCACCCAGCCCAAAATTCGCCATTGTCAGTTCTGACTATGTATATTGCTAGATTTGGCGGGCATGAAGTTCTGTTTGTTGGATCAGTCGGTTCAGGGAATCCGTTTTGTGGATGCCAGGCAAGGACTCTATTAGCTGCCCTGGAAGTTATCTTTTGTGATGAAATTGTAAATGACTGTGCTCGTCTTTGGTAAATAGTCAACTGTTGAGACCAGCTGAGAGCTATACTCCTGATTTGAAATGTCCAACTAGGCCCTTTTGTTCTCATCACAGGAGATATACCAGAGAAAAATGCTTGCCAATTAGCTAAAGATATTGCACTTATTTTGAAATCAATATAGGACTGCCCTCCTCCTCCAACTTCTGTACCAGTCGGTTTATAAATGTTAAAGAAGTCAGCATCGGTGAGATAACGAAACACTATAAACTGAATCGTCTTCGTCACTTTTTTATTGCCACTCCCAGACGGGGCTATAGCGGATTAGTCCCTATTCTAACTTAGAATCTGCCAAAGTATGCTGAAATAGTTGCATTGGCGTATCCGTAACCACATACTCCTTCTAAATTAATTATAGCAATTATATACCCGCGGAAGATTGCCACGCCAACAACACATAATATTTTGGAGCGAGCAAAGAAATTTATATTTGTAACTGAGAGTCACTAAACGTCATTAAGTGACTGGACTACAGCTCGCAGCATAGCGTAAACTAATCGGCTTGAGTGGCACTAGAATCAAAGGAAATCTCTAATGATGCCTTTTGAGTGCTTATCAATATACGAGGTATCGAGCATAATATCCAAAATCTTGCTCTTATACTTTTGCTCACCTGTGATCAGATACGCTCTCTTGAGATAATCGATAGCTAACAATGGGTTCTGCTCTAACTCATTGGCCATAGTGGCATAATGTTCGGCTTGTTCAAAAAACTTGTCCAGATACTTATCGATTTGTGTCTTACATCTAGAGGTGTAATCAATATACTCAGTTCTGACGAGATCTGAAGGCACTTCACTTTCAACGGTCTTAATGATAAGCGTCTCTTTGCCCAGTGCCTGCATAAACCCAATCTCATAAAATATGTTTGCCCATGTATTGTAGGACATGTCCTCTGTGACTATGGCAATGCCCAGAGGCACAGATAAGATCATACCCCATATCTTATCAAGGAAGTCCCTCCCGGTCATGGCACTATTAGCATCAATAATCTTAATCTCCCTGGCTTTCAATGATTTATTGAGCGTTCTCCTGATTTTGTTGACCAGTTCAGGGATAGGCTCTCCTAATTGGGTGATAACAAAACATGTCTTGGGACGATAGTTGACCTTCTTGGAATACGCATCTCCCTCAATGGGATCGTAAATAATCATTTTTTCTTTCGTTTCCTAATGACAGGAATATTCCTATATGGCCCGGGAGACGACTTGTGGGAAATAATTCTACCTGCATCCCTGTCAATTTTGACATAATGCCCTGAACGTGGATTTCTTGTTTGCACGATTTTGCGCTTTGTCACTGTTTTGTCACCTGCTGCCAACTTTACGCTTACGAAAATAGTATACATCAAAACTGAAAACACGACTAGCAACGCAGCGTTTTACATCAGTGGAAGTGAGACACAAATAGCCAGATTGTTATCTATCATACATACCATCGTTTTTTGCCTGGAGAGCATATCACCAGAGACTAGGCTCATCCTACGTCGTTTACCGCTCTGTCGCTCTGTTGCCAGGGAGGTGCCTTGCTCCGTACCGCTCCGCTGCTCCGCCGCTCCGCCGCTCCATCACTCTGTCGCTCCACGACGCTGTCACTCTATTGGCTCACCGCTCCACCGCTCGGTCGCTCTGTTGCCGTGGAGGTGCCTTGCTCCGTACGGCTCTGCTGCTCCGACGCTCCGACGCTCCATCACTCCGTCGCTCCACGACGCTGTCACTCTATCCCCTCACCGCTCGGCCGCTCGGTTGCTCCTCCGCTCGGTCGCTCCGCCGCTCGGCTGCTCCTCCGCTCGGTCGCTCTGTCGCTCCACCGCTCCGTCGCTCTGTTGCCAGGGAGGTGCCTTGCTCCGTACCGCACTGCTGCAGGGACCGGAGCGTGCAGAGCGGAAAGCGGTGCATGCAGAGCAGAGACTACAGAGCAGAGAGCAGAGAGTACAGAGCACAGATTAGTGTGCATCTAAGTAACATTTCATCGTTTTGTTGGCTGCGAAGCATTTCCCTCAAGTTGACCTGCTCCTTGCTCCCCCCGCTCCGCCGCTCCATTGATTGGGAGGTGCCTTGCTCCGTGCCATACTGCTGTAGGGACCGGAGCGTGCAGAGCGGGGAGCGGT